>Ga0209367_1002745_pt1 | contig 23478 bp, 15 predicted proteins | sample WorMetLIZISLAND2_FD_187412 | JGI IMG/M metagenome (GOLD analysis project Ga0209367, IMG submission 187412) | Marine gutless worms symbiont microbial communities from Max Planck institute for Marine Microbiology, Germany - Olavius geniculatus... ... | reverse complement strand
TTGTTCGTCCGCCATGTGTTCTTCTATCTGTGACCTCAGTCTTTCTGTTAGGATCATCATTAGCACTTTGCCGAGATGGCTTGTCAAGGCAATCGTTCTGTATGAGGTTTAATGACTCTCCCAAACTAAACCAAAACATGCAACTGCAAATTGCAGCCAAACTGACACAATGCTGTCGTTTGTTGAATACAAAAAGTAGCAGCAGTTCCACCTTTTGTCACATTATTTTGGTCTCTGATGTTTAGTCCACTGCAGTTAATCAGTGTTTGGCTGGTTCCCAAAGTATGACTTTTGGAAATACTTGTGGCAGAACCTATTACTTTTTACACATGTCAGCAGAATGCTTTGCTCGTTTTATCCATCGCCTGAGCATCTCTCTGTCTGTCCATCTGTCTGTCACACGCTGGCACTGTATTATAATGGCAACACCTAGAATCATGAAATCTTCACTGTTGGCTACCACAAGCAGTTTAGTTTTTTTGTGGCAGAATTTTGTGTCCCGGGGTGAGGGGGCTTTCCTTCAATGAAGGTGTCATATAGGGGTACCCCCACCCCCTAAAAAAGCTGTAATTTTGCTGCTGTTGACTCATCTTATGTGAAAACGGTTGCAGATAGGTACAAACATGCTGCACGTCATAATAAGCACTGGTGATGGGGTTCTTTAGATTTGTCAACATCGATGACCTTGAACCCCAAAATGAGAGGTTTTGGTAAATTTTTCGTGATTTCAGTCTATGATTTCAGTCTACGGCACATTTTAAGAGTGAATTGCGCCAAAATGGCTAGAGATAGACCAAGATAACGTGCATATAAAATTTTTGGCATTAAACTTAGATTTCAGCAGTCTTAAGTTGTGACCCCCTAGGTTCAAGGAGGCCTGCACAGGTGGGCATCAAAGATGAGCTATTTTACTGCTATCAGCTCATTTAGCATGAAAACAGTTGCAGATAGACACAGGCATACTGCTTGTCATAACAAGTACTTGTGACGAGCTTTTTAATGGTGTCAACGTCGATGACCTTGAACCCCCAAAATAGGAGGTTCAAGTTTTTTTGCAATTTTCGGCTGTGGCGTACATTTCAAGAGTGAATTGCGCCAACACGGCTGGAGATAGACCTGGACAACCTGCAAACAGGAACTACTAAGGCTGTCACGTGTTTCATGAGCTTTGCTCAAATTACTTGTTTTCCATACTTGTCAGTAACAAACAGGTCCTAACTTTGAAGGATACAAAGTAGTAAGTAATTAAGTCCATATGTGCTGCTTTCATATTTGACTGTTGTGTCAGTCTGTTACTGTATTTTGTGCACCAGTCTGGTTGACGATGTGGTGTGTTTCGTAGGCAAGGCTGGTATAGCTCACCGTGACCTCAAGAGTAAGAACATTCTGGTGAAATCCACTGGCGTATGCTGTATTGCCGATCTTGGTGAGTTGAGTTGCCGTAATGAGTTAAGCATGAATAGCAGAGACAAATGTGTCAACCCCCATTGGCTAACGATTAACTCATTAATTAATTGTTATTATTCTCAGCCCTAAGTATATCACAGAATTTTTTGGGTGCAAGTATAGTTATTATTTTTTTTGTCTGACATAGTATTTGATGATTTGCTTAATCTCTGGGCAACATCTTTGGTTGCATCAGCAGTTACTTAACATTGTGCTGGGTTAGTACTGAGATGGGTGACCGTTCGCTGGAATATCATCTTCGTATTCGACCAGGCCACTCAGCCCCACTCAGCCTGGCTATCCCTCCATCCATGGTTAGGCAAAATGAGTGCTGGCAATAATCACAGCCATCGCTAGGGAAGACAAGAAAAGCCCAGCTAACGCAAAGGGGAACGCGCACCAGTGGTGCATGTTTGAAAGCCCAGTCACCAGAGGGCGCCAAACGACCGGCGGCTAATTAATTATAGTGTTTTACTTGTACTCACTAGAGGCCGTGACCTGTATTGCTCTGCCAACGTCGTGTCGGCTGGAAATCGTAAATTTTCTTTACCCCCTTTTCATTTAGCGCCCTCTTTCAGGGTGACCCTGTTTGAATTTATGGAAAAGCTTTACGGTTCCTGAAACTAGAGTCTTCCAGGCAGCCGATGGTGAAGATTTGGTGATCCTAGCTTGCACCGTTTTTAACTGATCCACCCGTGTGACGGACGGATTGACAAACAGACAGACAGGATTGCGATGGCTAAGACGTGCTACAGCAGTAGCTGCTGTTGTGTGAAAAAGGCAAGCTCTGCATAGCAGTAGACCCTGCTGCCAGGACTGCTAACATACTTGTTCAGTCGTTCGAAAACACCGGCTGTTTAGAGTCATCCATCCAGCGTGTTTGAGCTCTATGCTATCTTAATTGGGTTACCTTCTTTGGCTCAAAGCGCCAAAAAGGGAATGAGCTCCCATGCCTTAACTTAGTTGTCTATGTGAAATCTTCGTCATTTGGTGTATTTTGATATACCATGCATGTTGACATCTAGGGCTGGCCGTGAGGCATGACGTGGTAACCAACTCCATTGACATAGCTTCCAACAGCCGTGTGGGCACAATACGCTACCTGGCGCCGGAGGTTTTGAGCGATACGCTGGAAACTCACAAGTTCAATGCATACCGCTGTGCTGACATCTATGCGCTCGGTCTGGTCCTCTGGGAGATTGCTTACCGCTGCCAGTTTGCAGGTTTGTGTCGGGTGTTTTCTGGGGATTTCGGTGGGATTTTTAAAAAGTAAAGGTCTGTGCATCAATGCCAGTTTGCATTTGGCATCACTGAGTCTTTGCAGGGAGCTTTTTCTTGTTAAATTTTTGTACTTTGATACTGACTTTGTTGCCAAGAATCTTTATTCGTAACATTAGCACTATCACTACGTTATCACTTACCCTAACCCTATCTCTTAACTTTCATGCTTTCAGACTAGTGCTCCTTTGGACTAGTGAATTGTTCCCATTTAGGTCTGTACCGTACAGTTGTACCAAATGACGTTTGCTGATGTGCCATTGAGAAAGTAACATATTTCTGATGGATAATAATCAGAATGTCCAACAAGGAAATAAATCTAATGCTCACGAGACGCGCGAAAGCCTATAGCAGTTCCGGTTCAGTAGTTTAGCTGAAAATTGGGGGGTGTTCACGCTAAGTTAATATACAAATACCAAATTCTCTATCTGGATCGCACAACAACAGTTCTGTGGTGCCACCTTGTGAATGATATAGACTTGTGTTGCAGCCCAAAATCGCCAAAAAAATCCATAAACCCCCTATTTTGGCGTTCAAGGTCATTGAATTTGGCGCCAATTGAGAACCAGTGTACGACTTCCTATTAGTCATTAATAGTAACCTAGGCCCTATCTCGCACCGTTACTGAGATACAGCGACTTACTCACCAAAAAGCGCAATTTTTCCCTGCCCCCTCTCATTTATCACTTTCGTTCAGGGTAACCCCCTTCAAATTTATAGAAAAGCTTAACGGTTCCTGAAACTAGAGTCTTCTAGGCAGCCAACGGTGAAGATTTGGTGATTCTAGCTTGCACCGCTTTTGACTGATCCACCCGTGTGACAGACAGACGGACAGAATTGCGATGGCTAAGACGCGCTGAAAGCAGCTGCTTTCACGCGTAAACATGATTTTTAAGTGAGCGTCTGAGTACCGTTAATTATGCAGACCATGTTTGAGTGGTGATTTAGTGCTAACCAGGTCAATGTTTACTTATTTATATCTTCTGCTAATATTTTTTCTTTCAACGCTAGCTTTAGCATTGCATCTACGATCTGTGCAGTTTTTTGGCATTATTCTTTGATGTTTTATTCTCTGCATTGATGCAGGAGAATGCAACGAGTACCAGCTTCCATATCATGACGTGGTACCATCTGATCCCAAGCTGGAAGAGATGTGTCAGGTAGTAGTTGTGGAAGGACAACGTCCAGTCATTCCAAACCAGTGGCACGATCACTCGGTATTTACTCTCACTTACAGAATCACTGAACATAGATATTTTCATGTAAATTATCAGTTAACTAGTACCAGTAATTAACCTTGATTAAAAACAACAGTGGTAATGTCTGCGAAATGAAAATTTTTGCTTACCTTGATGATTGTTTGAGCTTTCGGACATGTTTGATATTTTTTGCAAGCTTTCATCTAGCTGGCTTAATGAGCTGGCTCATCTGGCAAGCTTCATCCTGTAAATGGGGTGCTAGTGGTAAGCCACAGTGATGGGCTAACTGGAATTTCAAAATTTTATCTTATTCACAACAACTTTGTGCAGCGAAAATATGTGTTTTACACTAGCAAAGTTTGGGTATGGTTTGTGTTAAAATGTGTAGCTGATGCGTAGCATGGCTAGCATCATGAAGGAGTGTTGGTATATGAAGCCGGCTGCTCGACTGTCTGCACTCCGCATCAAGAAAACCTTACTGAAGCTGATGCTGCCAGCTGATGAGAATGCACCACGGCATTAACTACTGATCTCTATGGCTCTGCGGTCCAAGTATTTTATTACCCAAGTAGGGTAATCAGAACTTTTTGTGATCTCCAGTTTACCACATACTGGTACTTGGATACCTTTTCGCCAATGTGACCTATAATATAGATCAAGGATGCTCTGTTTCATAAGTGTCGTCTTATATGTAGTGCAGATAAGGCTAGAACTCCCAGGTGAAAAACTAGTACGTTGGTTTTTCAGGCCACATGCCATTTCCGTTGCCTATTCAACTGCGTTAAGGCACTGAAATATCGGAATTTTTATTATTTATGCAAGATATATGTATATATTAGTTAAGATAGTGCGTTTCTATTTTGTTTGACACATTTTGTTGTCGTTTGAGTTTACTGCTCAGCTGCATATGTACGAATGATTCAATTGACAGAGATTATGCACAAGTCGCCGGTGAACGCTAGTTTATTTTACGCCAACAGTTGTAATGTTTGCAATCATTATTTTTGCAGAGTTTTGTCTATCTATTATGCCAAGCATATGTATAGTCTATTTTGTGCAGATGTAGCAGTATTTAATGTCGTTCATTTGCATGCTGACTGCTGATTTGGGGTAAATATGATATTCTGAGTAAATGTTGCTCATTGAGATCTGTACGTTGTGGCCTTATTTAAGGGTGACCACTGATATGAAAGGCACAGCCAGATTTAAACCCAGTTAGGGCCAAATCTGTATAAATATGTGGCATTCATCTACAAAAACTTTCCAAAAATTCAGCTTTATATCTGATTTGAAGTACGACATCTGAATTTGTGAGCCTTCCAGAGGCCATAGGATGTTGTGATGCACAAAATGACCTATTGTGTGTCGCAGTATGCAAAAAAGAGGTCCCAAGGGGCCTTAACATGTTGCACTGCATTCAGAAGCCCTTTTTTGTCTGGAAAACAGGAAAAGTCGGAAAGATTGTTAGCTTCATGATTTGGGCAATGTCACCGTTTAGTGGCATAGAATTATCGTGCTATTTTTGATGCTAAAATTTTGTTGCATTACAAAATTTTGCTGTGGTCGTTGATACCGTTGGTATAAGTGACATGGGTAATGGCAACGTGGATGGTTCTGAATGTTGGAAAGTGGCAACGAATTTTGCGGTGCAGTAGAGTGTTCACCCTTATAGTGATACACATAGTAGCCATATTTAGCTTAGCACCGACTATTGAGTCTTCCTAGTGTCTTCTGTGTAACTAATGGATTTCTGAATGTCGTTTTATCTATGAATTGCTTTGTGATTTCAAAGTTTATCTTGAGATTACCTGTAGTTGATCAAAACATCTGAATCAGAATTGCAACCATTTTAGTTTGTCTTTCACAATTGTATGCTATCACACAAAATTTGAGGCATCAGTTTAATTCAGACCCCGAGTCTACTATCCAGAAGTGTTCTTGCTTCATTTTGCTTTTAGCTGTTTACTGAACTATTGTGTTCTGATTGTTCAAGTTTGTTTGCAGGATTATTGCTCTAGAGCTGATTTGCTGAAAGCTCTGCGTAACTAACTCATGTATATTTGTTAAGAACATTTAGTAATTAATGTATTATTAGTGAATATGTACTATATTCTGTTGGTACGAGTGAGCTGTATACTGATTTTGTTAAGCATGCCAGCCTATTGCGAGTACGTTAAACTTAGTTAAGTTACAGCAGGGAATCGTATTTTGTTGTATCAGTAAAATGTGGTTTTCATCTTGTGGCATTAATTTTGAGATCTCTTGACGGTCTGTTAGCAGTCTAAACTACATTCTGCATTAACACCAGAATTTTTGTTTTGTGTTTCTGTAAAGGTTAAACTTTCTGTTTATTGTAAAGTTTAAACTTACCGTTCCATTATTGTGTTTGTGTGCATTCTGCCTGAAAAGGCCATCCCCGAAATGACCTATACTGTGTCGGGTGGGACGTTAAACCCTACTCACTCACTCACTGATAACGGAAATGTTGATCAAGTAACAGAATGAAAAATGTAGTAAGTTGATAAATTCATCAAAATGCAACCTTTGTAGTCATCGTTATTGTTGACTTTTCGGCAACTGCTTCGTCGGAACGACCGTCCACCAGCGACAGAGCAAAACAAGTCGGTAGTCACAGACCACGTCATCTCTTTGAACCACGTCATAGACTGGGACTGTGCCAAGGTGATCGACAGAGAAAGCAACAGGATGGACAGGTGGATCAGGTAAGCGATGCACATCAGGAAAGAACAAGACAAGTCGATGAATCGAGACGAGGGGTCCTACCAACTTCCACACATCTATGATTACCTACTGTCCACCGTGGCGACACCTGGTGAACGGTCGTTCCGACGAAGGCAGCAGCAGTTGCCGAAACGTCAACAATTTGTCAACTTAGTAAGTTACGTTTTAACCTAGGAGTCTATTCAAAGAAAAATCTAGTACTTTTTCCTTTTTTTCAACATGTAAAATTTGACATTTTGTTTTGAATTAGAGCAAAACACGTTATCAGCCATTTTATGTTAATAGTGGTGCTAATATGAGTGGATTACATGTATCTACATTTTTAGTTGTTTAAGTTACAATCAAATATAGTACCAAATATTTTGATGAGTATAACTCTTCACTTATTTGTGATGTATTGTGAGGCGACCTTGGTGATGACATGGGTAAATATCGTATTTGTTGTTTATTTCACGTATCGATATTGTCCCATTGCCACAATTTCTTGTAGTGACTATTTCCGAGTCGGAGTTTGACGTGAGCTTCTGAGTTTTGAATGGTGCCGAAGTAGAGTTGTGTAATAGTTGTGGATGGCAGATATTGTGCCAACATGCATATCATGTCATGATGTCATAGGAGTGACTTGCTTCATTAAGTATTTAATCAGTTAACATAACATAATACTGCCAATTTGTTTTGCACCAGTTTCGTCGACTGTAAGGCCTTAGACTTTACATGTACAAGTGTCTGTTAGTCTTAAAAATTCTTGTGCTTCCAGTGCAGCCTGGCGAAAAAGTAGGGACATGTAAAATATTTTAAAATTTTTATTTCATGATATTTTTGTGCAATAATGCACACAACTTGTAAAACAGTGGGAGGCTGAACAGTACCGTGAAAAGTAAGGTTAAAATGCTTCAGAATAACGGACTTGATGCAAACAGTTTGGTTTCAGTTAAACTTTGCAGACAAACAAAGAACTGCACTAGTATTTTTAGGGGTTAAACAAAAGTATTAGCAGCAGGTGTTTCAGGTACAGATGGCGATTGGAAAAACAGGAATTTTTGTGCCCTACATGTCAGGATAATGCTGTCAAAGATCGGCTGATTATTTGCTATATTGGCTAGTGAAGATTTGCGTTTAGCTTGATTTCTTATACAGTTTGCAGACTGAAATGCGTAAGCACCTGATACGTTTTGACAATTGTTGTGATTTGAAAACGTGTATGTGGTAAACAAACTAGTCTTTTTATCGTAGATGCAAACTGGCATGTTAGTGAGTTTCCCGTTGATATTGTGCGTCATACAAGTTTACTTAATCAAGACAAGCCAAACTAGGAATTTGTGGCAGGACCCAACTTATGGCCACCCGGCACAGCAAGTCCACTCGGCGAGCATGCGGCACTTTTCGACATACAAATGCCCCTCCGTCCAAAACCCTCAACGGATCTCGATAAAATTTGGCCTCAAATCCTTCCAAGTAAGGGTTTTCTTTTTGGTGTTGGTATGCTGTCCAGTTTTGGAGAAGTGGAAAATAAGAAAAATAAAAATTTTAAAAACAGAAATGAAGACAAAACATATGGCCTTCCATAACTACACACAGGCAGCCTAATAAGGCAATCAAAATGTGTCGAGCCAATATTTCCCCATCTCCAAGAAGTTGAACAGTCAAACCAAACACATCACTCAAACTACAGAGACTGTGACAGTCAGCTAGTGATTTGTACCAGGAACTGGTACCCATACCTTGTTACAACACTCATCACCCGGTTCCAAATCCGGGTAATTCGTACCCGTTGTTTGCACTGATTACTGATGAAATGGGACGAAAATCTTGCTCTTCAGCTTTTGTGGTGAAATTCAGTACTGCAAGAGGGATTCAACTTCAGCCATTTTCGTTGACGGACTATGCATGTTTGGTATCACAGACACATTATAGGCGTTTTATATGAATAACCTAATGCTGTGGAAAAAATATTGGGTAATTTAGATGTGTACGTGTCGTTTTTTCTTTACCTGCTTCAAAGTTATAACCAGGTCACTGAGGTCAATTTACCCGGGTAATTTGCAAGTGGGCACCTGGTTCCTAAAACGGGTGCAAATCACTACAGTCAGCTGTCAAGCTGCTCAGTGCTTATTAATTGACAGAGCGGAGTGCAGTTGTTAATCTCCTTAGCGGTAATCCCAAGCGTTATTCGGGGCGGTTGTTATGTACTAAAAACGGTAACCCCGACTGAGACTCGGAGCGCAGCTATAGCCGTCTCCCTGCCATCTGTGCTGTGAGGTGTCGGAGTGCCAGTCATTAATGCATGTCCAGAACCATCAGCGGACCATGTCTGTTGTGCTGTCAATTAGTGGTCAGTTGCAGCTGATAAAATTCTTTTCCCTTCCGTTCGACTGCAACATGTCATCTGTGTTGAGCTAGTTTATCAACATCGCAAGTTGCAGCGCATCTTGCTACATCGGCTGACAGCTGCCATCAGTGCCGCGGCTGTACTGTGAGAGCAGGTCCAGTGGGAGTATACAGTCGAATGCTCAAGTGTACATTTAAATGTCATCAGGCGAATGTCGCGGTGAACTCGCCACGGCAGATATATGTACCGCTTTTAGACAGAAACTCTGACCAAATTCATACCGCCAAGGATGTTAAATACACAATCACAGATGCAATGCTACAATATGCACACTCGTAGACTGTTACCACTGGCTTCAAAGACAGACAAGACAGGCACACAGTGTTCAATGCCACTAGCACGAATCAGTTAATTGTCTCTTAACAGTAACTGCAGAATTCAACAAACAATTCAACTGAACAATTAATTATACGTAATAATAATTAATAACACAACCGAACAAACTGTAATATCTACTGCTAACTGCTAGAAATACATGCATATTAACATATATACAAGTACATGTCATGATAAGAATCCTATGCAATAGTTTGGCAATTCACTCAAAAAATATACAACCAAATTTTTGTCATGACGTCGTCAAACATCGATCGACTTGCAAAAGGCTTTAACGTACTAGCTCCAAGAAACTGGCAACAAACTATCTCCTAGAGACTATGATAACAAACACATTTTGAAAACCTGGTCAACATTGGACAAACTATGATAGAAGCTTGGTGGTATACTTGTTTTGAGTTACACTGTATGTGTAGTCATATTCACAAACTTTGGACTTGAGGAATTTCCTATGCTGCATGGGCGGAGATTATTAGCAGCCAGCCAATCATGGACACAGTTGCCCGAGCAATATAATGAATATTCATTAGTGTCATTCATTGACTTGTGCACAGGCTACTCAACATGACTGCTATTATTAGCTATTATTATTATCAACTAGTAGCAAAATCACAGCAAAAAACATAGTCGGCACATCTCTTTACCACTGCTGCACAGAATCACAACAATAACCACATCGAACAGTTGTCCAAAAAATTTCCAAGATGCATATGTGAAAAAAATTATTGGCAGTTGTTGGCATAATAACAAATAATGTATGCAGAGTCGGAAACAGTTGCTAGAGTGCGGAATGACAATAGAAACTCGATACATGTGAAATGCACAAATCAAAATTATTCTGCGAGTCAGAACAGTAAGCCACTGAGTTTTTACAAGGTAGTATGGCAACGTGACTGACTGTGTGGTGACAACATATTTAGTGATTTATCAGTTTACTGCAATACATCCTAGAGACTATCATAGCAAAAAGAAATAAGAAAATCAGGAAACTGGCTAACAAATAACAAAAACTTGGTTCAGGGTACTGTTCTGACCCACGGCATAGGCCTGAAATCAGTCAGATGGTAGTAAAGCAAGACTGACGAACATGCATTACATAAACAAACAGGAAGATTAATGCCAATGGCACCACTAAGAAACATCAGCAAAATCCAACAAATCTAATCTTTCGGTGGAACTGCTTCCGACTATGGCTACACATTTCTCCATGGTGTGGTCTGTCATCCCTGTCTGTCACATTCATGCACCCTGCTTAAACCATTTGACAGATTTAGGTCAAGTTTTTCCAGGCACATTTGATGGCCGATCAAACTGATCTCCGATCACCTTTGGGACTTGATCGTTTTTCCATCACCAATTAGCGACTAATCATCCATCAAATCTCCCATCAAGTTGATGACTGAATATTGGCCAATCAAGTCAGATGATGGACGATTAAACGTGGCGATCTGCAGTTCGTTGCTTATTCGCACCAGAAACATCGCTTCACTTCGCCGGTCAGAATGGCAATTCACACATTAAAATAAAGTTCCAGGCATGGCGATCAATCACTACCGATTAATTTATACTGTGCATAGTGTTTTGTGAAAAAATAAAATGGATAGACGCTCCCGTATTGATTTGCGATAGAACGTATTTTTGACAGCAGACGATATGGCAATATCGTTGCTATGACATGGTTTACTCGCTATGGCGTCCACTTGCAGCGCACGCTGGGTAATTTAGCACAACACCGCAAATGGAGGTCAGCTGCCAGCCAATCAGATTGGCATAAGGTAGGCTCACTTGATGGCTGATCAGGTAATTGCTGATCATGTAATTGGAAATCGAAAATGCCTGGAAAAACGAAACACAGTTGATCGATGATCAATTTAGAACATCAATTTGATCGGAGATCAGTAAATCGGAGATCAAATTTGATTTGATTGGCGACGGAAAAACCGGACCTTAGATGCCATTTGGCAGGTACACACTTGTGGGGTCCAAGAAATCCATTGTGTCAGATGGGAGTCCATGACCCCCTGTGGACCCCCAAGGTGAAGGGGAGACATTGGGGTCAAACCCCTGACCAAAACATGCAACTACAAATTACTGCTGTCACCTGATGAATAGAAAAAGAGGTGATTCGGCTTAATCCATACTAAGTGTATTTTCTTGCTGGCGAGACACAGCAAGGTTGCACAGTGTGATTACAACACGCACCACACTGGTCAGTATGAAGCAAAAAAAATACCCAGATATGACTACGAATCACTGCAAAAATCTGAAAATTTGCCTATTTGTCCAGCAATCAACAACGTTCAGAGTGCAGCAGTGCCATACTACTAATGGCAGCGACAGCATATTAACGATATTGCAACTAAAACAAGCAACTACAAATAACACATAACTAACCACAGAAATATGACTACGGTACACTGTCTCAGAACGATTGTAACATATAAAAAGGATTGCAAGATTTTCATCATTTCTGGTACGAATATTCCGGACACAACTGTTCAAGTTCCCACTAACCCAACGTCTGTTTTAAATAGATGCTGCAACATTCAGTATCGATAACGTGCTGCTGCAGAACAATTAAAACACAAGCAACCACTTCTTGAATTCACCAACATTTCTAAACTCACTGCTGTGTGTCAGCCAACCACTAATTAACTGGACTGAGGTCAGCGCCAGATCCAGAAAGATAAAACTTACGGACGTCTTTTGTTCATTTCAGCGCATATTTCACCTGTTGCACTTTTCACGCGCGAGAACTAGATGCATATTAGTTATATTAGCTGATGCATATTAGCTATGGTAATTCTGTCCATCTGTCTGTCACAACCCAGTACCGTTTCGAGCCTATGTGAAATACAGACTTTGGGTTTTTAACATATGATAGCTTAGAGTCTCTAGTACTTCGCGACAAAATTTCATAACACTGAGTGAGGGGGTTCCCCTGGAATGAAGGTGTGAAAGTGGGGCACCTCCCTTAAAACATTATTATACCTTTATTGGCTTGTCTAGCGTGGAAATGGTTGCAGATAGGCACAGACATGCTGCTAATCATAACAAGCACTTGCGACGAGCTTCTTAGGAATGTCAACATCGATGGCCTTGAACTCCAAAAATAGGTGTTTTTAGTGATTTTTTGCGATTTTTGGCTGCATAAGATTGAAATGCGACAAAATGGATGGAGATAGACCAAGATTACCTGCAAACAGGAACTGCTATAGGCTCTCGCATGTTTCACGAGCATTAGCTCAGATTTCTTGTTGCAGGTAGTGCAGGAGCAGACGCTGGATAAGGTGGGAAAGTGAACGGTCATTTGATGGCCAGTTGTGTCACAAATATTCATACCAAAGACTATTAAAATCTGATAATCCTTCTTTCTCAAATTATGATATATATGATGCAATGTATATGGCACACAGTGACAATACTACAGGACTGCTGTTGAAACAAACAAATGCAGTTTATCTACTAAAAAACCATTCAAAATACTGGACCACCCAGACTGACTGACTGGGTCTGGGAGTCGGCAGCCATTTTATGGCAAATCAAATAAACCCAGTGAACTCATCACGACAGCACCACAAACATTTTCCTTAGTATCATACTATTATTACTACTTCCACTGAAAAAGGTCTGGATTTGTCCCTTTGTATTCAAAAAAAAGATATAAACAGATTTTGATAACGTTTTTCGAGGGGTTAAGCCCTGGCCTTAAAAGAAAACGACTAGATTCTGGTGGAAACCCAAGATTCTTTTACGGATTCGTATGCATAACTGATACCGTTGCTACTAGCATCCGACCTGCAAAATCCGAAGAAGCAATCGTCGAAACTTCTGACTCGAGTCCCTGGATATAAACTCTGGAAAAAAAGCAACAAACTCTTACGAGTTTGTAGACAGCATAGGTCTTACTGATATAGGAAGTGAGAAAATTCTCTGTCAAATACACTGCTTCCTGTTACTTACTGAACGAGCCTCGTGAACAAAAGACTGCTGCAGAATATGCTCAGAATCATGGATATGTATCCTACACACTATAGTCTCCATCATATGAAACTACTACTAGTACTAGTTTGGCCTGAGGGTGTAATGGATACACTTTAGTTACACCAAAGCTGCGTTTTTCATCAGCTAACGGGGCAGGGCTGTTCACTGCTGACGTCATGTTCATTTACATATTCAAGCCAAACAATGTTAAACGAACGTGGTCTGATGCATAGAGATAATTGAATATTTTAATCCAGTTCAACGTTACAGACGATAAAAACCACTGAACTGAATATTATATATAACTATTATATAATATTTAGGCCTAGTTCAACGATAAAAACCAAAACAACAACAGATATACCCACCACAGAGTCACGAGACTACCGTAAAACGACTATGACTGCAGTTTTATCTTGGTAGGCGGATTGCGTTAGTGGTTGACCTAGTTGAATAATGAGCGTCCAAATAAGGCAATAAGGGTGGAGTCTGGTAGAACAGCCCCGCCCCGTTAGCTGATGAAAAATGCAACTCAAGTGTATCCACGTCAAAGTTTTCGGTAGCTCGGTCAAACAGTTTGGCAAATATCAAGTGCATACACTAACAAAGGCAATGCAAACGAAAATCAGTGACAGTCAATCGTCTCTTTACGGACACCGGTCGAAGGAAAAAGATGATTCAAAATTGTAGCAGTAACGAAGGTGTCAAAATTTCTAGCCAGCCTCACGTAGCCAGTTGTGTCAGTTGGACGTTGTATTGGAGTGATCCATACAAACCGGACGACCCTGATCATTGGAGTGGTACAGATAGTTGCCAAGTAGAGGTGGACAGAACGCCGACGTGGCACTTGGGATATCACACAGTATGACTGCTGTTGCCCCTCGGCTATCACCATTGCTCTTCTCAGTTGGCTGCTTCTGGTCTTTCCTGTTCAAACACATGCAAATCAGTCACACGTCTGGTGAAGTCACCTTGCATAGAGGCAAAAGTTTAGGACGATAGTCAAGTCCACGACCAAACCAATGTTAAGACCGAACTTGATACGTTGACAATTCAATCTCGGACTTAAATTAAGGACCTGATTTTCTCATTAAGTCAGACAAACTCTGAGAACAAAGTTTGGCCCTAAGACTAAGAGCAGACCAAAGTTAAACTGAATATGACTCTCATGTTAAAGATTTGATGTAAGACGAAACATTGGTCTTAAGACTTTAACTGAAGACCTGACTTAAATCAAAACAAAGTTAAGACCAACTCGTCAGTGGTGTGCTGAGAATTTCCATTTTTTCAAAGTTCCAATTTGGTCTTATGCAAACAAAAAGCAAGTTTGGTTTCAGTGCAGTAAATAAGGCTGTAAGAAAAACGATAATAAATGCTGTAATTAACTTCATTTGTGATGTAATATATTACATATAACATCATTTATTTGTTTACCGCAACACAACTACAGTAAACTCTGACCAACTAAGCAAGATGAAGTGCAAAGGAATTATTTGTTTATCTCGAAACTATTTCTAATTATTGTTCATAATAGCAGTCCAAGACATCAGTAAGAAAGAACTTAGACCAAAGTCAAAACTCAGCTCATACTTAATTTTAAAAGCAAAGTTTCTAAAGATAAATTGCTAAAATCCCAAGCCAAACACCAATGTATGGATATCATATCAGTAGACAAGAGCCAGACTTACTGAAGTTCAGTGACTTTGCAGAGGAAATGTTCACAACCATCCGGAGGAAGTCGCTTGACAGCCTTTGGCAACAGATTCATTCTATGCTCATCTGCAATAATTGGCAAATTAAAAAATAACGACAAGAAAGCAAGCAGAAATGCACATTGCACATGCGGTTAGATGTCAGACGAATTACTTTTCAGTTTTTGTTGAAGTTTTTTTTAAAAATCTAAACCCAATAAACCCAATGAGTTGGGGTTTTTAAAAAGACGGTTTTTCTCAAGGTCCATGTTGGAGGCGTAGCATAGTGGTTAGAACGTCGGTCCTGGCTGGAAAACTTTCCCTATCCTGCGCTAGACTGATGGATGGCCGTGTGACCACTTTGTGGGTAAAGCATCCACTATCAGTCAGCCAACAAGGCCAACTCAGCCTGCCATTCCTCCGAGGTCGGTTAAATGAGTAGTAACTTATTATATGGGTTACGGAAGGTGGGGACCTTGGTACAGCTGACTGGGACTGCGTGGCCTGGCCAGTGCGTTAGTCTGTGTCTGCAGGCTGCACGTGGTGGCTGAGCGGCTGGCAGCTCTGGTCGATGATGAAAGTGCATTAGAGGCGTGTATATGCGACGATGTGCTATACAAATTGACGATCTTTACCTTTCATGCCTTCAATCAGGAGACACTATGCAATGGGGTGTTTACCTGGGTTATTGACAGACTCTAGCATTAGAGCTCTCTGGAGCTGAAGCCAGTTATCCAATATAGCTGGAGGACTGCCAGAGATGCCGCTATCCACATCCGGGTCCACTGAGACTGGAATGTAAACTGGAATATCATCGCTGTCGACGTCATTGTCCAGAGGTGTCGATGTGGCTCGCTTGCAGCTTGCCAGCAGGTCCGTCACAGGAGCACGCCGACCACCAAGCTGTAACACAGACAGAAACAAACCGTCACCAAGGCCAACTCAGTCTTCGATTCCTCCGGGGTAGGTAAATCGAATACTAGCCTGCTTGACTGAAGTTAAGGAAAGGTGCACTGCAGTTGGCCAGCAGGTATGTTACAGAAGCATGGTAGCTGCAACAGTCAACAAACATACTTTCAGACATATAAGTACATATGGCAAGCATCAGCTGAAGACAGGAACGTGGGGGGAGCTCAAGCCTCCAAATCACCCATTTCCCTTTGGGGTCAAAGACCTCCATCTAACACAATGTGTCATGGAACTCAGCAGGTCCCAAATTTCTGTCAAGTGGCATGTAAATCCATTGAACAGTTTAAGCAAGGTGCATGCGTGACTGAGTGTGACAGAACACAAAACAGACAGCGAGACCACACTATAAAATAACTACACCGTCATCAATAAAAAACGTGCCACTTTTATTTTTTGAATAGCTCTGTGCAACATAGACCAATTTTAATAATTTTTGGCACGCAACATCAGGAAGAAACTTGACACAAATAACTATACTTTTGGCCACCTCGCTTTAATACTGTCACTGCACTACCTTGTAAAATGCAGGTTCTTGAGCCTGCTGTTTGCGAGTGGTGTCAACGTTTGCCATTTGCATTCGCACTTGTGGAGGACATTTTGAGCACATGCTGTAATAAAAAGAATGTGGTGTGACACGTGTGACTTTTTGAGATATAATAGTTGCCAATCGTGTTTAGCACTTTTCAGTTAATCATTTCTGAGCCGATGCATGTGCCATCCAGTATGAATTTATTGTTGTAAATGGCCAAATTACGACTTCTGCATTTCACAAGTAGTGTGGCAACAGTATTGAAGTGAGGTGGAAAAAAAACTAAAGTCGTTTGTGTCAAGTTCTTTCTTGATATCGCATGCCAACAATTATTAAAATCAGCCAATGTTTCACAAAACTGTTCAAAAAATAAAAGTGGCGCTTTTTTTAGGTGAAATCACTGGTACTAGAGAGATTATGCCGAAAAACAAAAATAGATCTGTGCCAATTCAGAACCAAAAACCATGATTTTTTAACGGAACCAAACAGATGACAATTTCGATCCAAAGGCTGCAGTTATTTTCACAACTGCATCAAACTTCAAAAAACTGTAACTTATGCCCCGCCCCCACTACATTTTCCAAAAGATCCTCTGGAGACTTCAGCAGAACATTTTTAGAGCTGAATATGCCGGCAAAAAAGTAAACATCAAGCGAAGACGTCAGCCTAGTGCTAACATGATACACGAACATCAGACTAGATATGTGTACTCGCCCACACCACTGTGCAACCCTCACCCTAACCCGAACTTGGACTTTCCAAGCTGATAACTGATGCACCGATTACTCCTGCAATGAAAAGTGTTCATGCCATTTTTTTTGTTTATTTTGTTTACTATGATGCCTTTCGGTTTACAAGTTACGACAGACAAACAAAATGACAGACAGACGGAGGAATGAACGAGCCAGACCTGTAATATGACCTGTTACGACTGTCACATACTGCAAAACTTCAAATTCAAGTTGGGTCCCAAAAACGTTGGTTCCTGGATACAGGCCGGGATCAAGGTAACTTGTATTGATATTAGCAGGGGGCTTCTATTCTCGGCTTTGTAGTACTTAAGACGTGACATAAGTAGGTCATAAATGCATCCTACCATGCTGGCATCACTTGATGAACTGCTCAGATCGAGTCTCTCCAGCTCCTTAAAACATACAACACAATATCAAATTAAACAAAAAAGACAATAATTCATCATTTCAATTTCTGCTCTAAACAGATAGACACACATAGTACCACAGGTCAGGTCAGGTAGTCGCGTAGTCGTTGGACCGTAGCGTCGCTCTTCCACCGTGACCACGCCTGATAGCCAGCTTCCATTAATCAGCAGGTGGGCGGTTGTTGTCTCTTTGGAGCTGGTCTATCCACCTGCCACGTGGACAACCAGGACGACGTTTCATGTAGGGTCAGGGAGGCGTTTCTGAGACAACCTGACGCAACTGTGGAGTGCCTTGTGAGCTGGAACTTCGTCGCCGAGCCTCAATAGGTGTCCAAAGATGGCTGAGCGACGACAACAGATGGTGGTAGATAGGGAGGGGAGACCGGTGCAAGTGGTAATCTCTTCATTCCACACGAACTGGTGCCATGATATACCTAGGATGCGACGCTGGCATTTCATGTGGAATGCATCTAGTGTTCTGCTGTCTGCCGCTGTGAGGGTCCAAGTTTCGGACGCGTATAGGAGCACTGACTGTACCAGGGGAAGGTAAACGCGGAGTTTAATAGGGAGAGATAGTCGTTTATGTTTCCAAATGTTGTCTAATGAGGACATTACTGCAGAGGCATAGCCGATACGTCTCTGTATATCCGGACGACATTGGCCATCAGATGACTGAGAGCTTCCCAGTAAAACAAAGTCGGAGGCAGTGTCTACGTGGTTTCCATTGACAGATATTATGTCAGGTTGGGGGCCGGACCCTAGTTTTTGGGTCTTGGTCTTTGGCCACGAGACTTGGAGGCCGAACGCTGACGCTGTCTCCGCAAAGCTCGAGAGGCATGTGGCGGTGGAGGCTGGTGATTTGACGAAGAAGGCCGTATCATCAGCGTATACTAAATCGGTGAAGATATCACGCTCAATCGTGATTCCAGGTCTAGACTTCATGTGTCCCAAGTACCACAGCTGCCAGATAAACGCGTTAATTAAAGCATTGATAAATTAATCAGATTCTAATGCAGTGACCAAAAATTACGGTGCATGGCTATCTCACTGTTGCTTAGTAAAATTATCAAACTATCAAAATAGAAGTTATAACTCAGCTCTAATGGATATGCAAATTACATAAGACCAAGCAAGAGAGTGCTCAGTGCAGTTAGGCCAACTTTGCCTGGTCTCAAAAGTACAAACTGTAGCAGTACTTGCCCTTCCTGTATGAAAACACTGAAGAACCGAACACTCCTTATTTTCACCTGAAAGTAAGCCAAATACTCCTCAATTCTAACTTGTTAAATTTAACACTAAATAATCTGGACACCGGCAGCTCTATTTGTCAACAACCAAAGCAAATAAGGACACGGACCCAGCATGGTAACATGCCATTTCCGTCTGCGGTCCAAAGATCTGATACTAGATTCTTCCCCACATCAAAAACTTTAATTCCACTACGGCTTTTCGCAGAGCCCTCAAGACTTGCTTGTTTCCCAACTAAACCACAAACACTGTAATATGCTATCAGCCTCACTGTGTAGATAGGGCACTTCAACATTTACTAAAATCATGATTATGCTCAATTTAACTAATGAAAAGTTCTAAAAACGACAGATACTTCTTATCCCTCGCCCAACCCAGGCCAAACGCTGCTTAAGCAAGCTGACCTGATTGAGACCCTCAAGGCTGCCGCGACTGTCAGTTACGTTGTCATAGCTGCTAGCAGCAGGATGCCGGCGTCGGCGAAACCTTCCTGATGATGTTTTGCCGACCGGAAATGACAGCGACGACAGAGATGACGAACTGACGACAAATGGCAGGACAGAAGGACTGCCACCTCCGCCGACGACGTTCGACTCTTTTGATGACTTAGTGGCTCCTTGTGACTTTGTCTAACAGATGTCATCATCAATCACATCATCATCACTCAGTGATGTCGCCTGGATCTGGTGTGAAAAGAGACATAAAACAAGAAGAGAGAAAATAAGTGGAGTGCAAGACACAAAAACACGTTTCTCTTATCAGATAAATGCAATAAACAGTAATACAGCAATAAACCTATATTTGCATGTGAACTGATGCCCCGAAATATGCAGAATATGCCACATTGCTATTAACTGCAACTAGTAGGAATTATGAATTGGATTTCATGACTTTTTCATCCAACTGCTCACAAGGAAAGAATCTGCTCCCTTTATGTCGACTGTCCAATGAAGGACACTCATCTCCCAGACTCTGGCCAATGAGCCCGTAGGTAGATACACCTGTATGGGTTAACGTCACTGAAAGAGTTAATAGCGACGTGACAGACAAAGCTAGGCTGGCGGAAGGCAGCAGCTGGATATCTTTCAGTTTAGTTGCTGCTTGGATCTTGCAGCTAATAGACGTGAGGTGCTCGCGCTGCATTGTGAACGACTGTCTTAGTCTTGTTTCTTGTGTCTCACGGCCTGTTACCTCTCTCACAGCCAAGCTATATCAGTAGGGGAATAGGGGCATAAGACCATCTCTCACAAACCACCGAGTCTGTGATGCATGGCCAGTGCACCGCCAGGCTTAGATGGTTACTTTCCCAGCCGCAGAGCGTCACTGCCCTTTGACCAGTACCACATTATACTGCTCATGCACATGTGTGTGAACAACTTCAACAAGATTGTTACCTGGCAGTGCACTGGCCAGGAGTCAACCAGCGACCTCATGGTCACCAGCCCAATGCGTTACCATTTGACTACAAAAATATGTGAGGCAGAAATAAACACAGAGACAGAATATCAGTGTTGTGAAACCTGAGGCTGGGCATCACTGGTAGGTGACGAGCTGCGTCCTCGGTGCAGGCCAACACGAGGCCACGTCCCACTCAGGTAGTAATTGGACGAGATTGTGTCAAATGAGCTCGATCGGTGAATGGCTGCTGTGCTCGACGAATCTTTCTTTGCTACACAACGTAACCACACACGGACACACTATCATCATCATCATAATCCTTTATACTCCACCGTTTACAGTGAAGATAAAGGACAGCGGTGCACCACAATGTCTGTCTATGCATATATAAAAACTATGAATAAAACCAAACGTTAAAATAGTATGTTTTAAGCTGTCGCTTGAAGCTGTTAAAAGTTGCTGCAGATCTCAGTTCATGCGGAAGTGTATTCCATGCAAACAACATATGGAAATTAGGCTTACGTCATTCACACTAAGCTGATTCGCACGTAGGTTTCTGGTTTCCGCCAAGGAGGTAATGTTTTTGCCAGACTTGTCTGTCTCTCTGTGTGTCAGCAAGATAACTCAAAAAGTTATGGACGGATCTTTCTAAAATTTTCTGGGAATGTCGGAAATGGCAAAAACTAGCAGTGATTCAATTGTGGGGGTGATCCGGAAGGAATCCTGGATTCTGGATCACTTTGAAACTTCAACAAGATTGTTACCTGGCAGTGCACTGGCCAGGAGTCAACCAGCGACCTCATGGTCACCAGTGTATTCAAAAAAACCGAAGATGGTGCTGCCACCTAGCGAACAACATTGCCTTGGCGGAGGTGTGCGGGCTCTGACTGCTTTCTAGTTTTTGCTGTGTTGGGTGAGTGACTTGTCCACAGCTGATTTCATGCTCTCAGGGCTAGGTGTGCAGCCTGCAATTAACTATCCTGATTGTGAGGCAGGAAGGGGTCCAGCAGGCGAGGGAGGGGGCACTGTTCAGTGTTGATTGCTGTGAGGCCTGTGCTTACATGTGGTGCATTGGTATGTGCCTTGCAACCTGATACAGTAGTGTATAGACTCATAGTGCTTGTGACCTGTATAGTGGTGGTCCACACACACTCACACATACAATTGTTACTGCACCACCCACTTACTCACTCATGTTCATTGATACCCATCAATATTGTCTTGTTTCACCAGTTTAGCTGCCATTTGTTGAGTACAGTAAACACTGTCATTACTGCTATCAAGTTTGTGGGCCATATGTTCGTTGTAGTGAAAGAAATAATGAGCTGAGTGATGTATTGACCCTGTCTAAGTTCATCTTAGGTTCCCTATCAACCAGACTATGCCAAAACTTGTACATAGCAGATTTGGAATGCTGCGTAATGCCACATCGGTAGCCCCTAGTTAGCATAAGTGAGGTGGTAGTATCTTGCAATCATGCACTGACACCCTAATTCAGAGTCATAAAGAACAAAGTGAAAATGTTGCATGATGTTTTTCCAGATACCCATAAAACGTAATAGCTTGTTGCTGGTGCGGATTTGCATCAAACACAGTCAAACGTGCATTGCATGCTCAAGCCATGTACCATCACAGACACAGAGCTGGGCATTATTTGAAATACTTGTATTTGAAATACATATTTAAATGCAGTATTTAGCAAATACTTTCAAAAGTAAAAAAAAATATTTAAAATACTAAAATACAAAATACTCAGTGAGTATTGAGTATTTTGTATTTTAGTATTTTTAATATTTTTTTACTTTTGAAAGTATTTGCAAAATACTGCATTTAAAATACTTTTCTAAAATACTTGCTAATTCACAAAGCGCCATGTGAGAAACTGAAAGAGCTTTGTTCAACAGTAAAAGTCTTTTTTTCCATGACTTTAAATTGAAATATCTGCATGAGTTTGTTGACTGTATTAAGCCCATTCCAGACAGCATAGATCGTTTGCAACGTGACAAGAACTGTTGCATGGGCATTGGGCAATCTTATGCCAACGTTGCTGTACACCAAAGAAAAGCTACACATGTTTATTAACAAGCAGCAAACTTACTCTACTGTTCCAAGCTAGGCTTACAATCGTCACAATCTCTGATTACATCTTGGCGTCAGTGACACACCTACTTTTTTAAACTGAGGTGGATAGCACAAGTATAGGCCTACATGTCAAAAGTGCAGCAACTTTTTCTGAAGAGGGCAAAGCAGGAAGAGACAAACTGTGAGGACACTGCACATGCAGCAGATACACAAAACCAAAGAACCAAAGACAGTGACTCTAGTCCATCTCATTTTCTGTCATATGTTCTGTCTCTGCGTACATTTACAGTACTGGATATGTAACATAAACTTTGTATTTTTAAGGTTTTCAAACTGCTGTTATGACTAGAATGACTGTTTGATAGCACTGTGCCTGGCCGTTTTTGAAGAAAATTTTGACTATGTGTCAATGTAGATTTGTCAGTATTTTGTATTTCACTAAGTGTTTTAAAATACGTATTTGATATTTGATATTTGAAATGCTTAAGAGAAAGTATTTTGTATTTTAGTATTTGAAATACTTTTAACAAAATACTTTGTATTTTGTATTTCAGATAATTTATATGGACTATTTTGCTTAGCTCCGTACAGACAGCACACAGTGGGTACTTTAGACAACTTATAGGAACTTACTCAGCAATGCCTCATCCAATAGTATCTGCCACTGTTGATCACATACAGTCTTCCCAGACACTGTCCGCTGTAGACAGTCATCTGGATATTAGTAAAATGGACAAAATCATTCTGTGACAATTCTCTCGGGTTCACGAAATGTTGCACAGGCATGGCTAGGAACCAACCGAATTCACGGGAAAAAATGCATGATTTCACGGCAGAATTTTTAAAATGTGTCAAATTCATGAAAAATTCACGGAAAAAGTTTCGCAAATTCACGGGAAATTCACGGGCCCCACAGACGTTATTTCGAGGTGCTGCGCTATTGCAAACGAAGAAATTTCAGAACAACGAACATTTACTACACTAAGTCAAGACTCAAGACAGTCAATGTCAACTACTTAGTGCTGAAG
>Ga0209367_1002744_pt1 | contig 23478 bp, 17 predicted proteins | sample WorMetLIZISLAND2_FD_187412 | JGI IMG/M metagenome (GOLD analysis project Ga0209367, IMG submission 187412) | Marine gutless worms symbiont microbial communities from Max Planck institute for Marine Microbiology, Germany - Olavius geniculatus... ... | reverse complement strand
CACTTGGACTCGGCCCATCGGGACCATAATACACATCGGCCATAGGCGCGTGTGGCGTTGGCGACGGTGGCGCCTCCTTGTGAATGATATAGACTTGCGCAGCCCAATATCGCGAAAAAAAATCCGTAAAACCCCCTATTTTGGCGTTCAAGGTCATCCAAGGTCATTGAATTCAGCGCCAATCGAAAGCCAGTATACGATTTCCTATTAGTGATTAATAGTAACCTAAGCCTTATCTCGCACCGTTACTGAGATACAGCGAGTTATAGGCCAAAAATCGCAAATTTTGACAACCCCCCTCTCATTTAGCGACCTCGTTCGGGGTGACTCACTTCGAATTTCTGAAAAGGCTTTACTGTTCCTGAAACTAGAGTCTTCCAGGCAGTCGATGGTGAAGATTTGGAGATCCTAGCTTGGACCGTTTTTGCCTGATCCACCCGTGTGACAGACAGACGGACAGACGGATAAACGGACGGACGGACGGACAGAATTGCGATGGCTAAGACGCGCTGAAAGCATAGTTGCTTTCGCGCGTAAAAGTTATGGTGGCTGTACTGATGCGTAATAGCTCCGTAAATGCAGACGCTTTCTCTGTCTTTAGCTTGCTGGTGAATTGTCTGTCAATGACGTATTCTTAAGCTCCGAACAGTTCAATGCTGATAGACCAGAAGCCTAGAAGCTTATTTAAGTAGGCCTACCGAAGCTTACAGTTCCTGTCTTTGGTGCGACCAAGTCGCCGACATTAACGGACTGCAGATGTGCTTCCGGTTCAAGCTGATAGAAATATAGACTTTAAGGTCATAAAGTTTATTATGATTTGTAATTGCCATTTGCCACGATGAAGCTACCATCACTCACCACCGCAGTTTATCAGTCTGATTTCTTGGCGCCCTCCCTCTCAAATAATGTAAGAATTTTTATTTTACTTGCAAGCTCCAACTATGTGTCTACGATATGTCAGAATGTAAACTGCAGCACCGTATTATGAAGTTTAAGTATTATGAAGTTTAAAAAATGTTGAAGTCTTTTGTCACGATGAAACACGGAAAGAAATCCAGGGTGAAGCGAAAAAGTAAGCTTTTATTTTTTATACACGTCTTCGCCAAATACTGACCGATTTCCAGCACGTTTTTACTGGCACGTGACATTCCGCGAAAAATTTGCAATAACGTGATTATGAAATATCCCAAGACTGCGTCGCTACACTACCTTGTGAAACAATTAACATTAAGTCAATCTGAATATCGCTCGGTTGTTGGGTGTGTAGGTCGTTTGGCGGCGCTCTGGCCACTGCTTGGTCTCGGCATGGAGATGATCGTGTTGTGTGTAATCATCGTGGCGTATGAGATGGGCCGCAACAAGCGCTCACTGCTAGACGAAGACAGCGCTAATGGTCAGACTCAGGCCGCTGATGACGGCAGCGCCAAGGCCAAATTAGCCGCGTACGTACATGTCCTGCTGTTCTCAGCGTCACCTCAGATTAATTAACTACCCACTTTTGCCGGCGCCAGTTTTGCTTTGGTTTCTCGGTTTTCGCGACTGAATTAAAGCGAATCGCTTTTATACTATGCAATCCTTTCACTACGAGGCCGCATTATGCATTGCATGCTGTACCTCTCTGCCTGCGCCGTAGAAGGTCAAGGAAAATTAAAATTTGATTTGGTTTTCATTGGCGTGACTCGCGATATCATTTTCTTACGCATTTATCTGTTTAGTGAGTTCTTTAAAATTATTATTAACATTGTAAAGATAGGCTGTAGCCGATTTCTAAAATAGGACGCGGCATGGCGACTCGGTCGTCACTAAGATCAACATGCTTGTTTTAGTTTGACTGAAGAAGATAACGACAGAACTAATAGCGTTCATTTTAGGCTCGTATGATTTAAAATTATCTCACTACGATAACCGTGATTTGTGCTGTTTGCTTTTGTGACAGTAACTCGTCGAATAGTTCGGCGGTAGCCGGGGATCGTGCCCGACATCGCAAAGACACCAAGTAAAGTAACTTCAACACTCATCTTCACAGCTGACTGACTGCAACGTTCGGCGTCCAACTTTTTGCTAAGTCACGTCGTCCATCAGGCCTACTCAATACTCATCTGCTATCTGCCGTCTCTTTGTACATCAAAATTTTACTCTCTTGGCCCGAATCTAGCTCTAAGCCGCAACATTTGTCAATGCTATTCGGACAGGCGCTCGTATCTACTTACTCACTTAGCTATGCTGACTTGGAAGTCTATCTGATATTGCTTTTTCCAGCCAGTTGCTTTAAAGTTTCCTATCTGGGGTCTTTATCGATCTATGCATTCCTCAACCACAAACTGTGGCGCATTTGTTTGCAATCTGCCACTTCCCAGCCATCGCAACGATGTGTTTTTCGGAAGTTGGCATTCAGGTTCTTTGGTGGTGTTCAGTGTTATCACGTTGAAAGCGTGTTGTTATCAGGTAGGACGCGTGTGGCTGAGCGGGACGTCGAATGCAGTTAAGGGCGATCCCCATCAATTACAGTCATCAATGAGACATTTCGTGAGAACGTTATGCAGTCTTCCGGTCATGCACGCCGCGCAGTCTAGTGTGTTTAGTTCTGATTGTTGGTCGCCAGTATTGGACGGACGGACAGGCGGACCGACTGCAAAGTGTCTGTCTGCGACCACTGTGTCGCGTGTGCTCAGCAATTGCGTATTTCTTTATGTTACACAACCTATATACATAGCCCACTAGTACATGGGTGCCCGCTGGCAACTTGCCGTTTTTTCCGCCCCGGACAAGACAAAATATTCGAAAAGGCTATAGTTACAGTCTATAGAACACATCGCCGGTGCACCGTCACTGGTTTTTCGAGAACTGGAAAACTCTAGAGTAGACTAATGAAAAAGCATTATCTGAGGGGTGCCTGTGGTCCCATATAATTGTCGTCATTTCTATTTGACGAATACATTTATTACTATTATCACATATTATTATATATTACTGTTGTTTTGTTGTTATGTTTGTGATTGTGATTATTGTTATTATGATCATGATTATTTATGAGAATTATGATTATCATTATTATTACAGCAATGCATTTTGCGCCTTAGTTGGGTTGTTGAATGTTAGACGCATAGATGCAGGACATTATGTCGGTTGTTTTATATTTACTTAAACGTTACAGTGCAGATTACTTGATCGTTATAACTGGTGATGCGCCGAAGTTTCGGTTTACGAACGTTTACAGCAGCAAAACGAAATGCGAATCGTGCGTACATGTATAGAACTCGTGAATCGTGGCGTAGAAACAATTCGAGTTTTGTTTTCGTAATAATTGTCGACCGCTTGGCGTCGTCTGAGGTATTGTTGACCGCGTGTGGTCTGTGAAAAGACAGTTTGCTACGGACCACCTTAATTTATTCGATTAGTTTTCAGTGTTATAAAAAACGATTAACGCAGTCAATCGTAGTAAATTGATGCACTTGACGCCACTGTTAAGGGACGTACAAAGCGACAGAATTAAACTGAAATAAAACGAAACGAAACGAGTGACCGAGTGAGTGAGTAGGTTTTAACGTCCCTCCCGACACAGTATAGATCATTTCGGGAACGGCCTTTCCAGGCATAATTGCACGTACACATAATAACAAAACAAAAAGTTTAACCTTTACAGAACCTTTATGGAACGCAAAACACAAAGAACGACTTAAACCTAAAATTGTAAGAACTGCCTATTATAATTGTGCGTATGCAACGATAATGGCAGTTCTAATAATTTTTCCTGTTCTTCTCCAGACAGTCGTCAATCTCATTATGCTGTCTATTGGAGGACAGGGGGTCAGTGTACAGTCTCCGCCAGTGTTTTATTGCGCTAATTAGCCAGCAAGAACATTTTAAAACGAATACGCTGTCAACGTCGCCTTATTTCACACATTATTGCTGAGCTCGGTTGCTTAGATAGTGGCTGATAAAAGAACCTTTTGCGATGTTGCACCAAACGCTGGTACCTGCCATTCTCGTGTTTAAAGCAACGTTTTCGCGACTCATCTTTGTCAAGTAGGTTTTGCATTTAAAATTGTAAAATGAGATAAATATTTTGCTGTGAATATGCGGTAAGCTTTTTCGTTTAAAACGATACATAAGCGATGGAAAGCGGCTGCTATTTGCGTGACTGAAAGTGAACTGTCCATGTGTTATCGACCATGAATGTAGATGCTGCATTTAAAAAAACTGCAGAGGAGGGTCTTGGCTGTATTCTGACGGTCAGCGTGGCATCTAGCTCGCTTTCGCTAAAGAATGGTGCTATCCTGCGATCGGCTTGCAGCACAAAACGGAATTCGTGCTTATACGCACACGCAATACTAGCATTAGTAATATTTTGTCATGCAGCTCATAATGCGCGGAAGGTTGCAGAAAATTAGAAATGTGTAGACAGGTGCCCCGGACATAAATTACAATAGCATTTTAGAGTTTTATTAGTCAGAAGTCAAGATCACTGTCACTTGCATTATTCTCAGCTATAAAATTCGCCATAACTGACGAACGGAGGTTGTACGATGTTCATACTCAGTAGCAGGCAGCACTGTTCTGCTAACGGCGTGTTAAAACGGACATAAAAGGCATTCTCAACGTTTTGGTGTAAACTGAACTGTGTGAAATTTCATCATGCTTAGCTGAGCTACAGAGTAAAAGTCCCGGAGGTGGAGTATCTAGAGACCAATCTCAACGTAATCCTAATATTGGACGTCTTTATTTCACAACCTTAAGCATGTTCGAAACTCTGAGGCAGCCAATCACAGAGCCGCATTTTGCGCGCTGGCATTCTCCAGTTTCTCACATCCTCAAAAGAATGTGTTATTACTACGGAGGAATGACAAGATGTCGACCTGACAGTAATTCCGTCAGTTGCTCGCGGATGTCGACAGAAAGAGCGATGGCTGTACTGTAGGCCTACTGCATGCAAATGAGCCCAGAGCGTCTTTCGTTTAATTGCTGCTGCACATTGTCTGGAGTGGATTAGTTTTGTTTGTTCGTTCTCTGTTACTGCTGTAACGATTCGATCAGATCGTAATTGTTATGTTTCAGTATTGCTGCTCTCGAGTTCTGTAGGGATTATATTCACGGCGTTCTTTTACGTATCGTATATAACACTGAATGATTTGATAATGTCGTTAGGCGTCATGTGTAGCTTTGTTGTTGTGGTAATCGTTGTCGTCACTGTTTTGATCTTGTAATAAATTACCGATAATTGGAACACGGTGTACTCTGGTAAACTGTACAAACAGCGTACGATTTTAAGTATAATTTAAACAATCATTTGAGTTTCAAGTTTTTACTCGAGTAATTAAACTGAACTGAAATGACTCGGTTTAGTTTGTGACGAACTGACCGATGGGCAAGCAGGGCAAGCTAATTGGTCATTGGATGACGCATACGTGAGCATAGTCATGTCGGCCAGCGACGCTGTTAGACAGCAGCTGTTGTAATACATTGCTGTTTTCCCATTGGTCAGTTCGTTAAAAACTAAACCACGTCAGACTAGTTCAGTTCAGTTACGTCGCTCTGTACGGTATGAGTCAAAAATACCATTTACTGATTCGTTATTACATTTATTCTCACACATATTTTAGTCACTGAAATATAAAACCATAACTCATTAATAACCTATTAGGCACACAAAGTGGCCAGTGGTTTTACAAGATTACAGATAAAACCTAACTAAAATTGCAAAATCTGATTACATAAAAATAAAAAAAAGAACTCGAAGTTAATCTAAAAACGTTGGCTAAAGTTAGCCACAGCGTAAACAGTGTAATATGCCAAATCAAAACTCAAAAACTGGAATAAAATACGCAAAACCTACGACAAGGTGAAAGACTGGGCTAAGTGAACGTAAAATTCAAAGGCGATACTTGCACACGACCGCCGCGGCAAACTAACCGGACGCCGAATGGTTTTTACGCGCGATAGCAGAATGCTTCGCGCGTCTTAGACATGACCTGGGCGTCTGTCCGTCTGTCTGTCACACTCTGCAGCCCCATTAAAACGGTGCAAGCTAGGATCACGAAATCTTCACTCTGGCTGCCCCATAGACTCTAGTTTTTCGTGACAAAATTTCGTGCCCGTGGGTGCGGGGTTCCCTTCGAACAAGGGCGTCAAAGAAGAGTATCTCCTCTAAAAAGACGTTATTTTGCCGCTACTCTCTTTTCTAATGTGAAAACAGTTGCAGATAGGTAAACTGGTACAGACATGCTGCTAAGAACTGGTGACCGGCTTTTAAGATTCATTAACATAGATGACCTTGAACAACCTTGAACCCCCCATCTCCAAGAAAGGTTTTTAGTGAATTTTTCGAAATTTTTAATTGCAGCGCACATTTCAACACTGAATTGCTACGAAATGCCTAAAGATAGACCAAGACAACCTGCGTATGAAAATTTCAGCATTAAACGCAGATTTTAGCAGTTTAAGTGCCGACCCCCTAGGTTTAAGGAGGCCTGCGCGCCCCTCTAAAAAGTGATTATTTTACTGATATTGGCTTGTTTAGCATCAAAACAGTTGCAGATATGCACAGACATTCTGCTTATCATAACAAGCACTAGCTTCTTAGGGGAGTCAACATCGATGACCGTGAATGACCTTGAACTTCTCAAATAGAGATTTTAATGAATTTTTTTTTCGATTTCGGGCTGCGACACACATTTTAAGAGTAAATTGCGCCGAAATGGCGGAGATAAAACTGGACAATTTACGTATGAAATTTTTAGCATAGAACGTACATTTTTAACAATCTAAGTTTTGATCTCTTAAATTCAAGGAGTATTCTCTACGGGGGCCTCAAATTTATGTACTCTTTTAAAACGCACTATTATTTTATTGCATGCTGTACACTGATTGCCAAGGTGTCGCGTGAGCTTTGCTCAAATTACTTGCCAGAGTTACTGACGGTTTGGTTGTTTTCGGTTTTACGAAGAACTAGATGGTCGCTACAACTCCATCGACTGCTATACCTCCACCAACATGTGAAAAGGAGCTAGCACTCGAAATTTCGTGCTAACAAGGCCAGAAAGTGCATTTTATGGCATATTTGACTCCGCGGTCCACAGTGACATTGACTCTTAACCTCTTTGACCTTTGACCTTTGACCTCCCAAAATTTAATGCGTTTATGTTTGCCTCAAAGTCCATTAGTGGTAAAGTTTGGTCGAGTTCCGTCAACAAATATCCAAGATATCTTGCTAACAATGTTTGTCCGGGACTCACGCGCGGACGCACGGACGCATGAACACTCTGGAAACATAATGCCACCGGCCATTAGATTGGCGGGGAAGCATAAAATGCAAATAAACTTCTGTTTTTTTTGCACGAGCCTATATCAACATCGCTAGCTAAACTGTTCGGCTGCATGTGGTCGGAAAACGGTTAGACTTGTAAGCGCTACTGGAAGAAGCAAGCAAGCCTGACTGTTCACCGTGCCTGTTGGCCGATTTTACTGGATCGCTACGTCGTGTAAGTTGTTGTAACAGTGTATTGCTGAGTGCATGCACAAGTTTATACGTTTAGAAAACGTGTTTTCTGTTAAACGAAAAAGATCGATCACAGTGAATCGTGAACTGATGACGACGACGAACGTTTTGTTGATGTGTTTCGTTGTTTCTGCAACCGGCGCACGGCAGGCTGTAAGTACAGTAACCACGCAGATTCTGTCCAGCAGACGTGTCGAAAACGACGTTAGGCTACAGTTAGATATCTTTGGCCATTCTTTAAGGATACTTAAACATGCAAAATTTTTAATAAAATCTGCTAAATCTGGTTGCAACTTTTTCTCAGATTTTACCACTACTACTAACAGTAGTAAAGTTTTCAGTTAAAGTGGTTATACGACAAAACGTTTGTAAAACCCATGCAGCAATCTACTGACCAAAAAGTCATCAAAGGATAGAGGAATAAAATGGGGGGGGGTGGGTAAAAATCCCGCTTGCTATAAGGCGTTAACTCGATTAGATCCTAGCCCGCTTATATATCACGGATACGCTTTAATGAAAAAAAGGAAATTAGGTAGACAAAAAGTGGAGAAACAATAAAATATGGGAAACAGATAAAAAGGCTTTGCTTCCTCATTGAAATTCTTTTTGTGGCAAACTGTGCTTGTTTTCGAACGTTTTCGGCAGGTTTTATTGGGGCACAGTTAAACATAACAAAAAACAGAACAACGAATGCAGATGTTCCTAAATAGTGTAAGAAATGCACATAACTCGAATTGTCCCAGACTTTTTGTAGCCAAATTAGCCTTAATATAGCGCAGAAGGTTTTACATGCATTAACGATCAGGCAACCTGCTTGCGTGCATAGCTTAGTTTTAACAGTACAATGTACAGCATGCTTCGCTTAATAAAGGTGCATTTATATGAACATGGTGTAATTGTAAACGTAATTGATGGCCGTCTGCGATGCTTGAATCCATGAACAGGTGACGCGTATTTCTGCAGACATAGATCGGCCTACAGTCGGCCTACAGTGTAATGGTGGCGTAAGTCAGTCGAAGTTAAGTCGCTTTCTCTGTAAGATTGCGTGAATCGTCCTAGAAGCGCATAGCCTAGATCTGGTCCGGTGCGAGAGCAGCAGTCAGTAAATCAGATCCAGGTGTGAACGCTGACCGACGCGAACTCTATGGGGACTTTTTCTCACTCATCGCCAGCGGTCAAGTCGATGCCGTTTAGAAACCGACCGACCGGCCCAGACTCAGACTCACAGGACAGCTGCAGATCGCGCACGTAGCAGACCTCTTGAACTACGTAGCAGGTCTCATAGCAGACTGTAAAAAATAATATTTACAATTGTGCGAGGTCCGAGGCCCAAAGGGCCTCTACATGTATGAGCTGGAAAGTCGGGGCAGGTGTGGGGCTTTTCTCGGGGATGGCTAGCAAACATTCTCCCCAACCAGTCAGGGGGTTTGGGGAACGCCGTGTGTTTCCCAGCGGGGTCCGAGATGGAATTTTAGTCGTAAACGCATTTTGAGCATAAGCATGCCCTAAAAATGCAATGCATGTAGCGCATGTAAATTACGTCAGTTTTACTGCTGAAACTTATAAATTGCATTTACAACTGCGCAACTCCATTCGTGTTTTACACATTTGCGATTGTCTTGGAGATTTGAAAATTTGAATTGAAGCAGTTATAAAAATCGGTTAACATTTGATGAAGCTATGAGAAAAAAAAATCTCGGTGGGGGTACTCTTTGATTCTTAGCGTTAGTGTAGATAATATCAGGTAGATATTTCAATGTGGTGACTTTAGCGGCGATGGCTTGTGTGGAAGACCAATCAGTCAATCAATCACGAATATTTAAAGTGGCCTAAATAATAAAAGCTACTGCTGGGTCCACTAAACACATGGTAAATAGAGTAAAAATTCGTAAAAAATGTGCGCGTTTCTGTGACAGGAAAACGCGGAAGCGGTAGAGTTGCAAAGGACGCTGCGACGTGAATGGGTCTGGTCCGAGTGGACGGCGTGGTCCGAGTGCTCGCTGACGTGCGGTCGAGGGGTTAGATCTCGCCACAGGCACTGCGTCACAGCGGACCTGCGCAACCACCCAGAGCGTGCAGTGATGGCACATACACAGGCATCAGACAGATGCGACGGACTTGCTAGCGACTTCGTCGTCTGCACTGAAAACGTAACTACAATTCTACTCGTTCTGTTTAATAAACCTACCGTTAACGTGACAGTTCATAGGAACAAGTTAACAACAAAACGAGTAAAAAGAGTGAGTAAGTAAGTAAATAAAATGTAAGTTTCTATAGCGCATATCCTTAAATTAACCTTTAATGCGCTCGTCACACTGATACTGACTGAAAAGGATTGTTGTGAAAAATAGTTTGAAACTGTCAATATCACACGCTGGATCTTTGAGTTCATCTGGCAGTAAGTTTCAGACCGTCGTACCGGCGACTGGAAAAGCCCGACGGCCGTACGTGTTAAGCCGACAGGGAGGCACAATGAGTAGATGGCGGTTGGCGGAACGTAGCCGATGTCGAGATGCAACATCGTTTAATAATAAGCTATTTATATACGAAAGCAAATTTAGAGATGCGATAAATAAAACGATATGTGGAATTGGTCTGTTTTGGGCAATTAACGATTGATGAGTGATTGATTAATGGATTGATTATTAACGGAATTAAACTTCATTACTCGAACTTTAACACCACTTTGAAGAGCACTGCGTCTATCTGCATTGCTTGCATTTAACCGTTTTCTGATAATATTTTTTGCGAAAATGCTAGACGCCAAACTTTCGAATATAACTGTTGCGCGAAAAGTTGCGTCAATTCTACGGCGATGCATCGACTGTTTGTTGTTTAATGTCAGTCGATGTCAGTGATTAAAAAGAATGCTGCATTGTCTGAGCAGTTCTGTGCCAGTGACTCCGACTCTCGCCATGACCAATGCTCCGAGTACAACATCTACTTCATTGACGACCAGACCTACCGCTGGACGTCTGTCGGCGGAAGTACGTTAACTTACTTTACTTTGTTCGTTAAGTAAGTAAACGCACTTCGCTGCAGGTGCGTGTTATGTTTAAGTCCACCACTGCCACTCAGAGCTCATCGCCAATCCACGCCACTCAGTATTGAGTCCTAAGTATTACCTGCATGCAGACAAGGTCAGCTTCAATTAGCCACAAAGTGCACTAAATCGCACCATACAGCAGCAGCAGCAGCAGCTAGTTTTCGCTGGATTATCGGCAGTCCCTTTAGGTAAAAATAAACTTATTTTTCATCGTCGTTGTCGAATTCGGTACTTTGTAGCACAACTGATTGTTATTATTTTGACCCTCTATCTCACGATTTGATAGTTCGGGCTTCTGCATTTATGTCGAGCAGCGTTTTTTTTCATTATTTGTGACATCCAGTGTTAATCGAAGTCATAATTTCTCCCCTTTTACGACGTGTTACCATGTCACTTTTTTCATGTGCATTTTAATTTTTAATTTTAAATAAATTTTGTTTACAGTTGCATTGCGATATATCTTTAAACTTTTAAACTGCTGTTGTTAATTATCGTTAATGAAGTGTACCTTCATGTGCAGTGTATGCTAAGTGGCGCAGAAAAAAGTAAAACATGCATGTTTACACAAATCAAAATCGAGCAATCGGACAGTTTCGCAAACGACTGGCTTCGACTGCTGCAGTGAAATATGGTCATGTGAAACAATTTGTTCAAGTCTTCAACGTGACTGCCTAAACTAAAAAGCCGATTTGTTTTCGAAACTATTCAATTGGTCGATCTGCGTAAAACATGTACACCGTGGGCCATAAAAAGTGGCTCTTTACTTTTGTCCATATCTTTGCCAATTATTGACCGATTTTAAAAAAAAATTCTTTCACTGGCACACTCTGCGGACAATTTGCAATAATGCGGTTATTATACATTACATTTAACCACACCATAAATGAGTCTCTACACTACCTTGTAAAATATAAATGTAAGTAAAAACTAACGATAATAACAAACATTTAGATAAATGGAAAAACACTTTAGACCAACACTGCAGTAAATGATCCGTATGATACTAGACTGTGTTAGATCCACACGGTCTATAGTGTCATACGGATCGTTCACCGCAATGTTGATCTGAAGTGTTTTTATCAATTTTACCAAAATGTTTATTTGTTATTATCGTTACACATTCATATTTCATTTATATTTTACAAAGTAGTTTAGAGACACATTTATGGTGTGGTGGGAAATATAATTATCACGTTATTGCAAATTGTCCACAGAGTGTGCCAGTAAAAAATTAAAAAGTAATGTGCCACGTTTTTATTGGCCCACCCTGTATGTTCCAGTTATTTACGCGTCACCCGGTTTATTATATGCGGCGTAGCTGAAGACGAATGTCAGCTTGTTTGCGTCGCCATTGGATACAGCTTCCGCTATGATTTCGGTCACGTGATCGACGGAACCAGTTGCGAGAGAAGCGAAGGAGACTTTGTCTGCGTCGAGGGGGAATGCTTGGTAAGATTCGTGCTTTGTCGCTTTTTTTCGCTTTGGGATAAAACATCTGTAACGTACCGTGAGAGACTGACACGCTATAATTGCTGCAGGAATTAAAAAGCGAATGTGGATTGAAACCTAAGATAATTTACACGCATTAGAAATAAATATTTTGGTGGTGTTAGGAATCTGTGGAGAAATATGCGTAGCTTAGTATAATCAAACATTCTTCGCAGACGCATTCACGGATAGGTGACGGCAATTTCACGGTAGAGCCAACAGTTGCTGTTCTTTGACTATTAACTTTTGAAAGTACAGGATGGGACAAAAATTATGCTGCAAACTATTGTCTATATTTTTGTCAAATGTTGATCGATTTTTACGCTCGACAGCAGAATGCTTCGCGTGTCTTAACTATCGTCTAGGCGTCTGTCCGTCTGTCTGTCACACTCGTGATCTGTATCAAAACAATGCAACTAGGATCACGAAATCGTCAATGTGGCTGCCCCAAGGTCTCTAGTTTATCGTGACGAAATTTCGTGCTTCTGGGTGCAGGGGTTCCCCTCGAACGAGGGCGTCAAATAGGGGCATTTCTCCTAAAAAGACGTTATTTTGCCGCTATTGGCTCGTCTAGTTTAAAACGATTGCACATGTTGCTCATCATAACAAGCGCTGTTCACGGACTCTTTAGTTTTATCAACGTTGATGACCTTCAATGATCTTGAACCTTTAAAAGAGGAGTTTTGAGTAAATTTTTTGCAATTTTTGGCTGCCGCGCACATTTCAAGAGTTAATTGCGACGAAATGTCTAAAGATAGGCCAAGACAACCTGCACATGAAATTTTCAGCATTAAACGTAGATTTTAGTAGTTTAAGTTTCAATTTCTTAGCTTTAAATATACTTTCGCACGCGAGCGTCAAATAGGGATTATTCCTGTAAAAGTGGTTATTTTATTGATATCGGCTCGACTAGTGTGAAAACAGCTACAGATAAGCATACACGTGCTGCTTATCATAACAAGCACTGGTGACAAGCTTTTTTTATATTTATTTCGATGACTTTGAACGACCTGGAATTTCCAAAAAAGGGGCTTTAGTGAATTTTTTCGCCATTGTGCGCTGCGACACATCTTTAAAGTGAATTGCGCCGAAATGGCTAGAGATAAACCATGAGAACCTGCGTATAAAATTTTTAGCATCAAACGTAAATTTTAATAAGTTCCGACCCCTTAGGTTTAAGGAAACCCACACACGCGAGCGTCAAAAAGGGGGTACTCTAATGAAGAGTGGTTATTTTGCATATATAGGTTCGTCTAACGCGAAAACAGTCGCAGATAGGCATAGACATGCTGCTTATTATAACAAACATCCGTGGTGACGATCTTTTTAGCGGTATTAACATCGAGGACTTTGAATGACCTTAAACTCTTTCCCCCAAAAAACATTGTATGGTGTCTTGGTGTTTTTTGCGTTTTTCGGCTGAGGTGCACACTTCAAAAGTGAATTGCGACGAAATGGCTGGAGATAGACCAAGACAATGTACGAACTGGAACTGCCAAGGCTGTCGCGCGTCTCCTGAGCATTGCTCAAATTACTTGTTCAATTGTTGTTACTGGCACAGACTGTGGAAAGTTTGCAGTAAAGTGATTACTAGACTTTTCACCACAGCGTAACAGCGTCCACATTTGTGCGCATGCAGGAGGTCGGTTGTGACGGTCATGTCGGCTCCGGTCTGGTCTTTGACAGCTGTCATGTGTGCAACGGAAGCAATGTCGGCTGCCGGCGACATTTTGGCACATTTGCCAGATTTCGTGAGTTCGTACGAACTATTATAATCATTGCCGTTACTTACTGTCGTTTGCAAAATTTATGTGTCTAGATTTTGGACATAAAAATATAGCAAATAAATAATAATAACAACAACAGCAGTAATAACAACAACAATACCCACAACAAAGGTTTTTTTAGCCTTTTGCGGTTGAATCACTGGGCCCAAAACAGTTTAGGCATATTTCAGTGTATTTGACCTTCGTTGCGCCACTTAAGTCAATACGTGTTGCACGACAGTTTGCCTTCAGTTAACCGCCGGGATTGGTGTTTATTGCGTTCTTCTTTCTGTAGCTAAATTTTGACACATTTCTAGAATTATCCGAAAATTTTAAATAATGATAAAAGATCAATAATAACAGCTGGCGGCATGTATAGTCATCTCTGTATGAAGTATACGCAGATGTGATGTTGTGGATGTTGCAGTGACGAACGGCGACGGATACGTGCAGGTGGCTAAGATTCCCGCAGGAGCAACTGACATTGTATTGCGTGAATACAGCTCCAACTACATTGGTATGAACCGCTGTCGTTAGGCGCCGTTCACAAATTATATAACGTTCAAGGGGTGGGTGAGTGGGGTGGAGATTGCGTTAGGGCCTATATTGCGTTTTATTAGGAGGTGGGAGTCTGATCATCCGTTATATAACGCAAGGCAATTTAGACTGCATCCTCGGCCATCCAATCGACATCTTCCATTTCTCCTCTATCACCAATTTACCATAGGAATAAAAACTCAAAAACTATGTTTTGCTGACTAATATGTTTAAGACTGTGCTATTTCTTTTTTGTGCTTGTATGTATGTGTTTATTATTTTGCCAATGGGCCATGCAGCTTGAATTAAAACTCAATTGATCGATTGCTTCATTCATTGTGTTATTAGCAAAATTGTTCAGATTAGACTGCTTATTGGGGGAGGGGTGGTTATAGTTGGTGTTATATAATTTAGGGGTGGGTGGGTAAGTAGGTAATTGTGTTAGGCCCCTATATAACGTAATATAAAGTGGGGAAGTGGTCATAAAATGGCACTTTTAGCGTTATATAATTTGTGAACGGCCCCTTAATAACAAAGCTACTGGTACTAATTAGTTACTACTACATATACGTTTGTTATGTGTTTGGTTTATTAAATAAATAAATAAATAAATAAAAGATCTAATGAATTTTTGAAAGGGCAACGTTTGTCTATTAAAACGGCAAGACAACCCGGATTTGATACCCGGTGGGGGAAACTGATGAAATTTGAAACATTTGATAGGCCTATAATTATGTGTTGCACGGTTATGAATTTCGTGTTTTTTATTAATTAATTAAATTACGACTTTGGATGTAATTAAGTTTTGCTAAGACTTTAATCTGAGACTAAAATCTTAGCAAAACTTGATCTCATCCATTGTTCTGAAGATAATGTGCTTGTATCAATATCAGCTATAAACGTGGTGACACGCTTGCTGCTAATTCTTGCTTGTTAGGTTTCGTTGTGTGCCTTTGTGTTACGTTGTCGATGTCGATCGTCGTAGCGTTTTGTCCACAATTAGTTAATTTTTTTTCAATTAGCTGTTTTGTCGCTGTTATAAATTCCGTGTATCTGCGCTGTGTGACAGCACTGGCTGACGAGACGCTGTCGTATGTAATCAATGGCGGTTGGCGGCTGGACTGGGCGGGTGAGTACCAGCTGAATAACGTCATCGTCGTTTACGAGCGGTCCAATCAGAGCGCAGACGAGGAGCGCGTCAGTCTACGCCATACACCAGTCGATCTCAACGTCTTCGTCAGTATTCTCAGTCCGTCGATCACGAACCTCCGAATACATTCGCATTTTGGGGCTAAAGCTCTAGGGGTCCATGCTTCAGTCTACGGATCCCTTTCACTGTGTTTAGCCATAGCTGCTAAACATGCTCGTCTATCTAACGCACACGCATATTGTAAACTACATGAAAACGGCTTAGCGTAATGTCTTGACAATGTTTTTCATCTTCATAAAACAACGGCTTCACAAGGCATAAGTGTGCAACTCAATGGCCAACGCGTCAGACACGAACCCAATCCAGTCTACCTGGGAGTTACCTTGGATCGGGCTCTGTCTTACCATGCACACTCAAAGAAGTCTGCAGCCAAAGTTAGCACCCATAATAATATGACAATGTTTTTGGTACACTCGGTTGAAAACGCCATTTGCTGAGAAATACTGCAACTTTGTGCAGATTTTCATTGAGTGTGTTTTCAAGAGCCAGGCAAATATTGCGAGAACGGGTTGAAGGCAAATCATTGGCATAAACATTGAAGAGACTAGGAAACAGAACTGATACTTGGGGGAGACCATTTTTCTGATGTCTTCAAGAACTGCATTTATTGCCCATATAGACAAGGAACCGTCTGTTGCTAAGAAGTAGGGCGATTGACTAAACAAGCCAGTGTGGTAAGACCTTTGATCAGAAAGAGACCTGTGTGCGAAAATGAATTATAAGCTGTAGACAAGTCCATAAATGCTGCACCAATTTTAAAGTTTTGTTGGAATCCGTTTCTTATGAATGTTGTTTGAGCAAGAACCTGGTCACATGTACTGCGTTCTGTTCTGAAACCTGTCTGCTCAACTGTAATGTAATCCTCTAAATTTGAGTTGGTATACACTGTAGTAATGACGCTATATCAACAAGTTGCAATAGAAAGTTACACTTTTGTGGCTCAGATGTATATGTTTTTTTTAAAATTAACAGCCGCTGAATGTCGTAGTCGTGCGTAATTGCAGCTGATGCCGACAAATGCTGTTGCCGATCTGCAGTTCGACTTCTTTTTGCCCGACCCTCTGTCCAGCGAGCTGTGGATGACTAGCGAAGTGCGTGCTTTCATCGTGGACGCAGACCGAGTGCTCGTGTCTCGCAGTGGATCTGTGGGGACATTCGACGTCGAGAACAGCCTGATGGACTCGTCCCGCCGGCCTAGCACAGACACACCCGGACCAGTGCAAACAACGAACGGAGGAGCACAGCTGGAAGTGACGTCAGAGTTACGTGACAAGCAGCTTCTGCCTGCTGCATCCGCTGATCACTGGGGCAGTGATGATGCACGCAGCTATGGCCTACAGGTCGATAAGGACACTGCATACCATGATGACGTCATCAGCGGAAATCAGCGAGATAACCAGAGTCAGCGGCAAACTCTGCAGACCACAGGCCAGTCTTCAAGATGGTTGGAGACAGACGTCGTCATCACCACGTCCAGACAGTGGACGTCGTCCACGTCATCTGCGTCGACCGGTAGAACGACGCCTGTGTCGAGTAACTCGAGTTCATCAGCGGGAGATCACCGGGACAGTGATAAACTCAGCTACGGCCTACAGATCGACCAGGCAACTGCATACCATGATGACGTCATCAACAAAACTCAGCGAGACAACCAGACTCGGCAACAGAATCTGCGAACAACAGGTCATCACAACCAGCCGTCAAGGTGGTCAGAGACGGACGTCGTTACCACTACAAGCAGACCATGGACTTCGTCGACGTTGTCTGCGTCGACTGATAAAACGACGCCTGTGTCGAGTACATCACAGAGCGGCAGTAGAGGTCGGCGGCAGATACACCCGCCACTGACGATGCACTACGTCGACTATCTCCGCCAGATCTCCTCCAGCCTGTCCCGGCACATCATCAGAACCACGACGCCAGCGTCAAGGACAAAGACTACGACTGCGTCAGTGGGACGAAGGACTAGAGGCGGCATCGCAAGACCTTCGTCAAAACGAGGGTCGATGAGAGCGACAACGAGCAACAGAAGCGCCGAGTGTGGACGGAGATGTCCGAGGTTTAGACCTGGAGTCAGGAGACAGTTCTGCGATGCACAGTTCGGTGAGTCTGGAACGATCGTATTTGCTCGTTGTAAACAACGTATTAGTCGATTTATCCGTACACATAAAGACGTATTCTGTAAACTAATTATTAGCAGCGAGCCTTATAGGGTGTTAACACGATCCAGCAAACGTCCAGCAAACTTCCAGCAAATTTATTTAAAATACACGTGCTAATGCTGGACGTTTGCTAAAAGTTTGCTGGACATTTGTTCGACGTTTGCTGGATCGTGTAAACACCCCATTACTTTTTATCAGTGGCGTCGTGGTTGGAAGGAGGAGGCAGCGGACGCATTGCCCATAATAAACTTTTAGCTGTCAAAAAATTGTCGAAAAATTTTTTTACTTGTCTAAAAATTTTCTTTCAAAATGCTAAATTTGGGGCTACAAAGTATATTAATTTAAATAATTTGTCAAATGCAGTCGTAACTTGTAACAGTGTGCGACTGTTGTTGTTACGGTATCACTAGCACTAGAACTAGTACCAGTAAGTATCAGTGTTCTAGAAATGTATGGTGATAATGAATAAATGTTCATTCATGTTCACGTTCATGAATGTTGTTCTGCAGTGGCAGAGGTGAGCGTGTTGGACTATCATTACATCAACAACACTACGCGCTACGACGTGCGTGTTGACGACCTACTGAGTCACGGCGGTTTCGCGTCACTGGCCGAGCGCGAGTTCATTTGGGTTGACAACATCTGCCGCTGTCCACGACTCGACATCGGTGAGAGCTACGTCATCATGTGTCGACTGACGACGGCGGGAGCAGAGACTCGCGAGACACGCCTTCAACTGACGGAGCGTAGTGTGGCGTTGCAGCTCAACGCCTGGCAGCAACGATTCGCTAGCCGCAACTTCAGATGTCGTCGTCGCATCCAGCGCTGAACCTACGGCCCACCGGCGCATTTACAGACTTACCGGGGTACTTGCAGCCTTCAACTCGGGCGTATTAAACTGCTGGATGACGTTCCGTCGCTTGCAGTCAGCTGTGGAGTAAATCTACAGCAGTTCAGATGCTTTGAATCCTGTGCAATCGCCATATCTTATGAAAATTCACTCTATCACCTTTCTCTCACTCTTTTTCTCTGCTCTCCGCGTGCACTGGATACTTAGTGGATAGCGCTTAATCAAGTCGTCATTCAGTCGTGATCACAAGCAAATATGATACGAGGCGCCACGCCGGAAGTATTGCGGGGCAAACCAGGATTCAATTTCAGTAGGGGCCTAAGTGTTGTGAGAGAAATTCACGTATGCTATGGATCATCTAATCAATTTTTGGCGACGGTAAGATTTTTCGATTTTTTGAGTCAGTTTAATTTAGTTTAAAAGTACACTTTTATATCGCAAATTAAGCCACTATTTTTAATGCGCTATAGCATCACATATTACTAAATAAAAAAAAACATATTGAGCAAAAACCTTAGCCTGCCCATGAAATAGAGTGTATGATTCATTAACGATGAAGTAATACACATATGAGGTGTGGTTGTATCTTTAGTCATAATGTTACTACAGATTTTTTTCTGATTTCGACGGCGAAAAAATTTTCAGAAATCGGTCATAACCGATAAAGTTATTGATGTATAAAAATTGTGCCATTTTTGGCCTTTTCTGTATAGTCATTTACGTCAAGTTTTTTTTCGCAATGTTGCATGCCAATAATTATTCAAATCGACCAGTGTTACACGGAGCTATTCAAAAACTAAAAGTGGTTTGGATTTTTAGTTACGATGTGTATTACACGGCTGGAATTGTGCACTGTTTTGCAAAGCTGTGTGTAGGCTTATAGGCTAAATTCTAAACGCATGGTGTTTCATTGTGTTTGGTCATATAATTTGTGTCAAATTGTACGTTTTTGCAGTTTTATAATCAACTTTATTCATCGAAAAATTTGATAGCATCACAAACAAAAAAAAACAAACAAAAAAAGAAAAAAACATTAATGCATATGCATGACTTGTCTGCACTTTGTTAAAAAGACGTCAAATAAATAATTGAAAAAAGCCTATTTCGGATATTTTTCCTTAAATGTTATATAGCGCATTCTAGTAGGTCTACCTCTACCGTACCTCTGTGGAGACCGCTGCCAGTGGTCCATTCAATCCTATCCTTTTCAAAAATTTATACCTCTGCCATTAGCCTTTGGTGTTGCGTTTATAGCAAATTTGCGTTTGTGGTACTCTGGGGCGCGTACAAGAATTTATTAAAAATTGTTAGCTCAATCTGTCTGTTGGATCTATTTTTGTGATGATTTTTGTAGTTGTGCATTTTGCAGGTAATTACATAGTGATCACTTTGAGAACATATACGTATACATAGTATAACAAAAGTATAATTTAAAACAGCCAGAACGCGGCACGTAACGCAAATAACGTAGGCCTATCTAAAGTTGTTAGAACGCAATATTAACAGTAATTACGTTTCACTAACAAATACAGGCTTAAATAACACCTGTTTATATAGGTTTATCATATAACGTACAGAATGACGTACAGATTACAAAACACATGTATACAACGAAAGCTACACGAATGTCAAAATTATAATATGTCTAATGTTGCGCGAGTATTAATTAAATTAATAAGTGTATATTATCCTATATATAATCACTGGCCAACTAGCAAACGAACACTGGGCGTTGCAACAAACAACACGATCCGATCAGGACTGTTTGGTAGGCCTACATAATGAAGTTTGTGCGAAATATGAAACATCCAACGTTACGCATTAAAAAACAAGCGAATAAATAACCACCAGACACACGTTGACACTGGCTAAACAGTATATGAAATAAATACGGCAAATAAATAGAGCGATTGATCATATAATATAATAAAATTATCCTATTAAGTTATGACCAGATCACATGAGCACACAGTGCAATCGTGCATGACAGTCATCGTCGAGCCGCAGAGAGTTGTGATGATGATACGTCGACGGAAGGCAGGACCTGGCACACCAGGTCGACCATCGGCCACGGTACGTCTGTGCACAGAAAAACCACACACAATGCCGAACATATAGCAACGGTACGGCGACACTTTATCGCGTGACAGTTGATCGGAAGACAGTTCATCCTAACATACATGTAGATGATATTAAACAAATATAACACAGCTTGCATGGGCACTTTTAATTTAAGCCTATCTGCAAATGCGCCGTCAAAACGCGTCACTCACACAATGTCCAGCAAAATTTAAGACAAAAAATGGCCTGCGTCATGTCGAAATATTCAAAAATTTGTTCACTGGCACAGTCGCTCGATAGTAGTAAATTCACATTTCGAAATTTCTTCACATTCGTTGTGATTGTTAGCACGAATAACTGATATTTTACAAGATTATGAAAAACTTGTTTCAGATTAATCATTAAACGAAATTACTACTACACTCCATTGGTAATTTACGTAAGTTTGAAAATAAATTAAATCGTACAGTTACGATATAAGACTGAGAAAATAGCTTACGTCTACTGCTACTTTAGTTATAGAAAATATACAAACTCAATTCGCTCGTACCATGATCAGGGTAGTAGACTGGCGGCTCTCCAAAAGCGACAACGTGATCATCACTGAAGTTCGTCACGAACGCCATCTCGCTGCTGATGTTTTTGCTGTAGTTGTATGTAATAAACGACACTTTGCGTCTCCGATTTATTCGTCCTGTCGGCAAGAATCTTCTAGTATCTCTATGCAAAAGTTTCGTGTACGTACGAAAGCACAAATGGTGACGGGCGTTGTACTGGCTGGGTGCTTTATAGGCAGCCAGCGTCTGCGTCGACGTCTGCCGCCCATTGTCGAGATTCCTGCTCGCTGACAGTGCGTCACGAGCGTCTGTGCAATGTACGCTGCAATGTACAGAGAGCAGTTCTGGCTACGTACGTAGGCTACATCGGTTGGTTTACAATCACATGTCACACTCATCCGACAGATACGTTCAATTGCTCGCCCGACGTTCGCTGTGGGAGTTCCGTCAGCAGACAGACTAAACATTAATAGTTGCCGCAGACCGGACGTATACGCCGGCGCGTATGACGCAAAACCTCCAACTTCACTCATCATTAGGTTACTCTGAACGGAAGCTGGTCTTGACGTCACGCGTTTTCCTGGTCCATTTGCTGAGCGCAAATGAGGAGAAGAAATGCTTCGACGCTGATCGTATTCCGACTTCCGAGACGTGATCTGTCAGCCCGATCTGTCCGATTGTAGCCAATAATATACAGTTAACGAATTAAGGAGATCGACAGTCAGAGAGTGCGGAAAAAATCTGCAGTGTTAATTATATCGTTTAATTACCTAATTCTTACTTCGGTAGCTTGTCGCGTGACGTGTACGATATTTCTGTCGAAAACAGAAAACAGAAATTGTGACCGTTTGCCTTACATCGTACACAATTATACAACCTGTAATGTATATGCTAACGCATGTCGAACACAGCCCGCGGGCTCCCAATTATTTACGTATCGCAGATCCATGATTCCAGTCAGGTGTTTTAGAACAGAAGCGCCTACATAATGCAGTAATGCTCCCGCAGCTGACCAATGTATAAAACGATTATCTCTGCATTCTTTAAGTGTCGAGTGACGTGCGAACGGCGAATAATGGGGCGGGCCGACGGACTGCTTAAGCCTATACAGGTTCGTTTTGTAGAACGAACCGCCCCTAATTATCGTTTGAAAAACGTGTGGGAGACGAGGTAAAACTGCGCGTTGTAACACGCTGCGACGTCGCATTAAGAAGTACGACGTCTTTACGTTAAATCCGTCGCCGCAATACAGCCATTGACGGATCTGTCTACTCATCGCAGCGACAATGGCGTCGTTCTGTGTCAACACTGGGGGAATAATAGAGGCGACATGGCTGCATGGCGTCTGTATGCACGGGGGAGGGGGTTGCCGCAAACGATTAAGCCAACAGTCCATTTTGACCTTTAAAAACTTGTTGAAAATAGGCGGTTCTCGGTAACTCCAAATCACCATTTTTATACTTTGGCTTAGAATATTGACGTGGGAACATGATCCCCATTGTCGCGAGTAGATTGACGCCGCCATGCACGCCGACCGACACGCTCGCGTCATGTCAGCAGGCCACTAGGAAGACGACGCCGTATCTTCTATCAGCTAATTCAATCTTGGTTCCGTTACAAAACAGTTATACAGGGTGGTCCAAAAAAAACTGCACAAAGTTTATGGCACCATAATTTTGCAACCGTACATCACAGAGTCAAGCGGTTTTCAGCAAAATGTTCTGAAAGAAATTTTTTACATGACTTAAGTCAGTGTTTAAATACAGCAGTTAAATATTCTTTGTTTTTTTTTTCAGCTGGCAATTGAACTATTGAAAAACAATGTACCTTGGTCCATAAAAAACATGCCACTATTATTTTTTTTCAATAACTCTGTGACACATAGGCCAATTTGAATAATTTTTGGCAGGCGACATTACAAAAAAACTTGATGCAAAGGTCTGTAGTTTTGGCCACCTCACCTGAATGTTGTCGCTACACTACCGTATGAAATGCAGAAGTCGCAGTTTGGCCATTGACAACAATGAATTCCTACCGGGTAGCGTATGCGTTGGCTCCGAAAATTATTAACTAAATAGCGACAAACGCAATTACCAATTATTATCACTCAAAAAAGTCACACGTGTCACATGACATCATCTTCATTTTAGCATTTGGTCAACATGTCCTCCTGCAGCACAGATGCAAGCGGTAGACGTTGACACCATTTGCCAACAGCACGTTCAGTAACTGCATGACTCAAGCAGCTCACTCGCTGTTGATGTATCATTTCAGTTTGTCGACTTACAATTTTAAAATAAAGACGA
>Ga0209367_1002742_pt1 | contig 23508 bp, 10 predicted proteins | sample WorMetLIZISLAND2_FD_187412 | JGI IMG/M metagenome (GOLD analysis project Ga0209367, IMG submission 187412) | Marine gutless worms symbiont microbial communities from Max Planck institute for Marine Microbiology, Germany - Olavius geniculatus... ... | reverse complement strand
GAGATAGACCAAGACAACCTGCGTATGAAATTTTCAGCATTAAACATAGATTTTAGCAGTCCCAAGTACCGACTCCCTAGGTTCAAGGAGGCCGGCGCAGGCGGGCGTCAAAGACAGCTACCCCCCTAAAAAGTGGTTATTTTACCGCAATTATCTCGTGTAGCGTGAACACGGTTGCAGATAGGCACAGACATGCTGGTGACAGGCTTTTTAAAGTTATCAACATCGATGACTTTGAATGACCTTGAACCTTAAAAATATTGATTTAATGTGATTTTTTGGCGATTTTTAGCTGCAAAAGAGTGAATTACGACGAAATGGATGGAGATAGACTACGATTACCTGCGCCGTACCGTATGGCAGCTATATGACAAAAACCTCCTGCCTTTGTTTTCTGCATCTGTCTTCAAAGTCATATAACTTTTTATAGTCGTCTTTGTTTGTGATGTCGCTGAACAATTGCAAGCGCTTGTATTTTTGCTCAATATTCTGCCGTCTATCATGTCCCTTACAGCAATGAATTAATTTCTCAGTGTGTCATATCCATCTGAGTCTGCGTTGTTTTACTATGTCTAAGATAACTTATTACACTTGTACTCTCTCTCTGCAACTTTCGTCATTCGTTACCCTACCAAACCAGCTGATTTTCTCCATTCTCTTTCAGACTTACATTTTATAGCTGAGAGCCTGTCTCCATCAGCATCATCAAGAGTAATGCTACACATTGCAGATAGGCCTATTATTATTTTTCTTTCCCGGTTGGCAGCCGTTTTGTGTTCACATGGGCTTGCTTTGCCGTGGCGATTCTTTTGCATACCGGTATTTTTTTCTCGCAGTTTCTTAGCCAACATAAATGCCGTCTAATGCGCTCTAAAATCGTCCTAGAAATAGTGCGTAGCCTAGCAGACGAAATATGACAAACAGGCCTGTTGGGAATTAGGTGTAACTTACTGTGTTCGTGGCGTCGTTTAGTTTGATCAAGTGAGTTATCTGTAGAGGACACGTGAGCGGTCATGCATCGCGTGGTCAGTGTCTCGATGTGACCGGTAGTTAATTGAGCGCGACTAGCCGCCTACATGCGCGTCGTCATATATCTGAGCGTGTCGGTCCTGACATGCTTCGTGCGCCTCGGTGTGTGTGGTCTGCGTTCCATGCCGGTGGTCGACTGGTCAGCCCAGTGCTCTATTCATTGCCTCATCCGTTCCACGGTCTCGCAGACTGGCCTACCGTGACAACGACTGATGACCGCACGAATGCATGTGACTACAACGTCACGCTTATTTATGTGTGTATGCTAAACCACTGCCTGCAGTGGGATAAGGCCCAAACTCCAACTGCTTTGATTTGTTGTAGTGTAGATTTGCCGTGCAACAAGCTGTAAAGCAAATTTACAACAGATCGGAGTAGTGGAGTCTAGGCCTAAGTGAATGTTAAACGAATTTATTATAAACAATCTAAACAGTGGGTGTCAGTGATATAAAGTCAGGGAAAATAAAAAAAGTCACAGGGGAACCCTAACACTTTTATTCGACAGTTCACGACCGTCGCTGATGCAAACATTAACTGTGTTCGTTTGGTGATGATTGACTGCTCAGACTGCACGCGTGGAAGCATCGACCCATCACACTACTCTAGATGCAACGATACAGATACGAGTTCGACCGTGGAATAGAATGCCAATTTTCTACTGCGTGCACCGTATAGCGAATTCACTGTTATTGGATGTTTACACGATCCAGCAAACGTCCAGAAAAATTCCAGCAAATGTATTCAAATACACATGAATTGCTGGACGTTTGCTGGATCGTGTAAACACCCCAGGGCCATTAGGCTTCGATATTGTCTTAAGCCCATATTGTTTTCATAGCTAGCGTTATCGCAGCAGTAGGCCTACCATGAACGGAAATTGTTTGACAGCGGATTAACGAGCAAAGCAATTAGCTGATGCCAGTCATGTGCAATACGATCGGAAAGCGACAACAGCAGCTAATCGACGTGATACAAAATTATGGAAAAAAAACTAGGCCTACAACGCAAGTCGCGAGGTCGATCTACAAGCATGGCCCTCCAATCTGTACCAAAAGTAACCAGAAGTAACTATTTATTTTGAAATGAGCAGTGATTTAGTAGCAATAGGCACTCATAATGTGCTGATTGGTGCTCAACAAGTTGCTGAGCAAAGCACGTCTGCAAAACGCAGCTCTGTGTAGGACCTAAGCCTACTTCAGATGTGCAAACCGAATCGCCGCGCAATAAGCTGCTATTGTTACAGCCAGGTTTATGTAGTAATCAATGATATCAGTCCAATAGTTAAGAACTAAGACGACAAAGATGAATTATGAATTACGATCTCATTTTTACATACAAAGTGTTTTCAAATAAATTGCATACTGGTGATGATGGTCACATATCCAGCACTTCTAGTGATGATCATTGATCACTCTTTTTAATTTTATTCATTCTTCAACACTGTAGCCCTATAAGGCAAGATGCACCATGACAGATGCCAAGGCTGCTCGTCAATTTTTTTTGCATTAAATTAATGCGTGAAACTCTTTACTTGCTACAGTTTGTTTCAACTACTTGGAGTTTTAGTCAGTCTGTTAAAGACGTTGATCCGACCGTGTATTTGCGTTGTTACTAAGATTATGTCACTGACCTAATCTGTGTTCTCGTGCTTTGTTGTCCAGCTGTAGTCTAATGTTATTATGTGTGGCAGTGTATACACTGTAACTGCATCAAATAAACAAATAAATAAATAAGGTACACAACAAATGATGAAAATATTACAAGTTCATTTCTGCCCACCGCTTTCCCGCTTAGTCGACAAACCGCTAACGACTTGGCTGTCATTTGGCTCCCATTTTCTCTGACGGGAAATATACAGAAAAATCATTTTCGTACTTGATTGAAGAGGTGGGTGGCTATAATTCCCGCTTCGCTGAGAAGTGTTAATAACTCATACCTCTTGAGAAATGCCGGTTTCGGCCGGACTGTACTGCCAATTTTGACACCGGTTGGACGGGCGCGCATAGACCTATCAGTTGCACAGCTTGAAAGCGGCGTCAGGATTTCGACAGATAATGATGATGGAACGGTATGCTGTGTCACGGCACGCGTACGTGTGGTCCGGTCGCCAGATTAATGATGAAAAGGTCCACTGTTCGTTGCATGGCCACCCACAGTGTCACGTGTAACAAACTCGTAACATTCCACATTTTTCCGACGACAGGCGACAGTTTGATGTGTTTTGTCGAGAAGTAACTGTACACCCCGATGATAACTTTATCCCCTCCGCCTTCATAAGGCTACTAATTCGTCTTAAAATTATTTTGCGAATTGTGAACCGACTCCTAAAAACACTGGCAACTCACATTTATCGCAAATGCTCAGAAACGGCAATAATTAACGAGTTTACTGCATAAAATGTGGTCTCGTGACTGTGCAGTCTTAGTTCAGAGATCGGAAATTGCAATTTTGGTTTTGGTCTTTGCCTCGAAGAGCTTGGTTACCATTTTGGTCGAGGTCGTGGTCTAAGTCTCGCGCTCTTGGTCGTAGTATCACACTTTGGCATTGGTTTCGTATTAAAGTTATATCTTCGCAAATTAACTCGCGTTATGATCACGCACCCCCTAAGACTTTCTGGCTGAATCCCGAAAGAATGCGAGTGACGATACTGACAGATGAAATCGTCTTTTGAGCGTTAGCGATTCCGCCTATTTTTACACATTTTTCCGTAGTGTGGTCTGTCTGTCTGTCGTCTGTCTATTACATTTGTTCACTCTGCTTAAACTGTTCGACGGATTTAGACGCTATTTGGCAGGTACATTTGCGGAGTCCAGCGATACACTGTGCATACCGGATAGGGTCTTGTCTTCCAAAGGAAAAAAGAAATTTAAGGGGTCGAACCCTCGGCTAAAACATGCAATTGCTTCTGACTTACGAAAAGATAATTTACGGTTTACCAGGTAGCAGCATCGACTCGCGATTACACCTTTTACTAAATTCCTTTGGTCCTTGTTAAATATGCAATTACTGACTAGCCTAAAGTACTTTCGTACGTGGTCAGTGAAATCCAGAGTTGCGCGGCGTTGTGGTGATGCTGTTACAATGTACTGATGATGCAGCTATAATGCTGCTCGTCAGTGGTTATATACATGGCCAGTTATAGTTAAAGACGTCGTCGGGCGCCTGCCTCCTGGCTGGATCACAACGCAGATCACGTCGACACTCGAGCACAGATCGCGCTCCCAAACGAGCGTCTGACATTTGTCTTGTTCTAATGATCGTCCGGGCTGCAGCCACCACGCACAGAAACGATCTATAGATACGTACTCTGTAGGAGGATAGTGACAGACAGACAGACAGCGAATCTTTACACATCACTTGCAGCAGGTGCACGCATACGCGATGACGACAGACAAAACGAACGAAACGTCATCGGGTATCAGTCACGCATAGCTCCATTCATTGGCGCTAATGTGTAGAAACTAAGATTGAGTCAGTATGTATCGACATATCGATATTTGAATGCATCAACGTCGTTTTACCTAACAGTTGGTAGCAGCAACACGCCAGTCAGAATAGTTAATTTATTAAGCCTACATGTCAGAGAATGTGATGGATCTAGGAGTTTGTTACCCAGAGCTACATGTATTAATGTGAAAATCTGATGCAAAGCTATGCGTTTTAAATGGGTTTTCAAACAACATTGTTAACTTGGTACCGGCCCGCTATTCCGGAGGTCCGCTATTCCGAAAGTCCATTGTGCAGATACGCGACACAGTGCGAACATTTGAGTTGAGGTTAGGGTTAAGGTTAGGATTAGGGTTAGGGTTAGGGTCAGTCTTAGGGTTAGGCTTAGGGTTAGTGGGAATAGTAGACTTTCGGAATAGCGGACTTTCGAAATAGTGGACCTTCGGAATAGCGGTCCCGAATCGTAAACAATTAAACAAAAACTGAAACAAAATAAGCGACATCTAAATGATTTAGCCTACTGGTAAGTTGTTTCAGAGTAGGAGCTTTGAGCTCAAGTCCAAGGCCAAAGCTTTGGGTGCCAATAGCCCACAACTTACCAGTAGCCTAAATCATTTGGATGTCGCTTATTTCGTTTCAGTTTTTGTTCAATTGTTTACAGGTGCGTGTTATTGTATTTTTTTTATATTTCTGTGTTATTGTGGACCCATTTATATCTGTTCATTCACCTGCAACGCACGAGGAGAGTAAAGATTATAATGGACTTGGCGTTTAATGGCGCAGATTCCGTTGTTGCGCCTCAATGATTTTGCTGATAGAAAACACGCTGTGCAATGATGTCACCTGCTCTTACCTACAGTGAGTTTACCTGCACAAGAAGACTTTTTTCTATGTATAAAACAAACACATTTACCCTTAATTATGACCGATAATAAACATTTTTACGCGCGAGAGCTAGCATAGCTATAGCGCGTATTAGCTACGGTAATTCTGTCTGTCTTCTAAAAAGTGGTTATTTATCCGTTGTTGGCTTGTCTAGTGTGAAAATATTCGTGCTATTTGCCGTTTTCGGCATTCTCAAAGTCAAGCTATAAAAAAGCAAACAACGAGTATTAAAGCGCGCTTGACCTGCAATTATATACTGAAGACCATTTCCTACTGTCCGACGTACTAATGGTCCCCAATCTTAGCTGACGAATCAAATAGCACGCACTGACTGTGGATTTATTGCAGACGTTGAGAGGCAAACGAAGATAATCAGACACGACAAGTATTGAATATTCCGCCATTTTATTTCTCGTATAGTCAAATCTTACCTTGGTTTTTTTATTACTCTTAGACTATTCGTGACTACAGCATAAACAATTCAGGCTTATATATATGGTCCAAAGAAGTAAACCACTATGTCGTCATAACTCAAAATATTGACTGATTTTCAAAACAAAATCGCATGACAGCTCACGTGTCTTGTACAGATAACTCATTCGAGAAAACTAAGCGACTTCACAGACCCAGCAAGTTTCACCTAATTCCCAATAGGTTTGATTGTACGCTGAGCAGTAATTACTTTGCAGCAAGAACACAACTTTTTACGGCTGTGAAGTAGTTTACGATTCATCACGTAGACTACGTGACTTTTTAAAATTTTAAGTATTAGACAGTTTAACCATCTCCGCATGTAGCTAGCCAGCCACCCAAACCAACTCAGTCTAGCCATTCCTTCGTGTGTAGGGCGCAGTGAAAACTAGGGAAACTTGAGACGCAAACAGGCACACGGCGTGATAAATATTAAACTGTCGTCAAAAAATTAATTTTTTTCACTTTAATGTTTTTATACTTTTGTGTTTAATGTACATCGAACTTTATTACGAATGCAGGTTTCGTTTATAGCCGACCGTACTTAAGTAAAGGTCGAGCTATTGGCATGGTTGTCGTCCGTCCGTCCGTCCGTCTGTAACGGATGTATTGTGGCTAAGCTTTAGGTTGTAAGGGAAAAACTTTTTACATGAATAATGTGTGCTAAATTCGAGTATGCAAAATTTCAGCTATTTAGTGGAAGGAAAACCTTTTCAAATTGGGGTCGGGTGAAAAGAGTAAGAAAAATGTGCGTTTTTCAACGGAAAACTGACCATATCTCAAAAACTGTAAGAGATACGGCCAGCCAGTGTTACTATCAATCACTAACAGGAAGTGACACACGCTTTGTCAGACAAAGTGGAAATCATCGACTTTAGATGACCTTAAAGGTCACTGACAACCAGTACGGTCAGCTATCCTAGCAACAGCTTGGCTTCTTGTTTCATTCGTCCTACTTTTGATATTTAGGCCTAAACCGCCTGGTTTAGCATCGCAGCATCCGCGGCTGCCATAATAGGCTATTCCGCGTGTACTTTATTATTACACATTTTTTGTCTAAATTAGCTTATTCTTAAAGGTCAAAGCCACTCTACGTCAAAAACCCAAAGAAAATGAATCATATTTCCTACATATTTGCGGCTTAGCCGGTGACCTAATTTGCTTTCTAGTTTACATAGCAGCTGTGGAAGAAATGGACACTCAATCATTCGTCCTGTAATACCTGCGACTGTAGAGAAGATCCTAGATGACGTCAACAAATGTTTGGGTGGCTTATAGCGGAATCGCTTGTCTGCTCAGTAGCCATTGAAACAGTTCTAAGAGTTGAACAAAGCTCTCAGATGTACATTACGAGCATCGCCACAGCTGTTTAGTAGACAGAGCAGGATTTATCATTGCTATTCGGCGCGTATTTTCTTAACCTCTTAGACGCATGACAAACAACAACAGCAGCAAAGAATAAATCAGATAATATATTATGACAGAAGTACCAACGATGACCTCACATAGCTGGCTAATCCCAGAGCTAAAGCTGAACAATTGTCTGTATAATTACTTTAAAATTCAGTTGATCTGTCCGATAGGCTTATGTCCGAAATCGTGAACGTTTGAGACAGACTGTGACAGGAGAGCGTTATACTGTGACTGACGACTGACTGGAGAAGAACGCGTATTGCTACACTGCGTAGAAAGAGTCAATTAGAGCCTACGTCAACTACAGTGACGGGAGTTGACAGTCCGCGTGCGCAGATTTTCTTAACGACCACAGATGATGGACTGCACAAGACGAGCTCAGCGTTCAGTTGTAGTGTCATACGCGCAGCTTCTTGTCCGCCAGGCTGCCAGTGTGACAACGCAACTCTAGAACTCTATTGTGGCTTGGTTTTGTGTATTATTGCGGTGACAAACAGCACAATCACCATTGGCGTCGTGGTAAGAAGTGGGTCAGGAGAACTAGCTGCTCTTTTTCTCAGATTTTAGCCTGTCGGAAAAAAAATTTGTCGAAAAGTTTTCTTTAAAAGTGCAAAATTTGGGACTGAAAGTCTCTCATTTTGGGAATTTAAGAACGAAATTAAAATTTTCATCAGGTATGTTGGAAATTTCAAACTTTTGCCCCAATTTTTTAACCCACGAGACGCCGTTGGTCAGCACACGGGCTGTCGTAATTCCCACGTCACAAACGACAAAAAGAACGCCTGATGTCTCGACGAAATTGAAGGATTTCAAAGGTCTTCATGGTTCTCCGTTGCGTCATTATTGAGACAATAATTGCATCGCTACACAAACAATCCGCATCAGCTTCGATCGCAAGCGAGAGAAAAACAGACCAGCGCATGCAGCACTAGATGTTGCGGCAGTGTTTTGCGGGAAATCTTAGCAAGCAATCAGAAAAGAAATATTTAACGTGATTTCAAACATCGTGTGACAAATTTTACGCCGTTATAAACAAATTGAGTAGGCCTATTTTAATATTTTATTAACACAATGAAGTTATTTTCCGTTTGTGTTATGCACTAGACTTTTTTCGGATTTTAAATTTTAAAAACGCAGCACTTGAACTAGATATTGTTCTGTCACTTGTAAACTAGATGCCATCAAACACGATTTTACTGTGACTATTAACTGTTTGCGACATACTCGTATGTGTTAACTGCCTGCAACGTAAGCGTGAAATCATGTTGCAACAGTACTGTTCGATCAATTATACAGCCTACATTCTGCTTTACTTGTCTTTAGCGCAGTATTTTTGTGGTTTTATCCAGCCATTAGCTACGCATAATAAAGATACTTCATTTACGATTTATTCATACATAAATGGTGAATACGTCGAGCGTTGCTAATTTCAAATAACTTCTGTTTAAGTTTTTGACTCCAAAGCTGGCGTGATACAAGACGTCAGAAATTAAAAGAAAACATGCGCAGAGTACTTAGATGCTCGCTAAAACGCATAAGCCTACTGCAGATTGCCGATTGTCTGCGGCGATAAATTACCGAGTTCTCTGTTTGACTGGAGTCTGGAAAGCTTTTAGTGCAGGTGCATGGAGCAATGGATGGCTGGTCGGCCGGTGTGTCTCAACGTGCTCGAATGCACTCGACACGCGATGTAATAGTGCATTGGACGTGAAGTTTATATCGTCGTCGTCGTCTTCGTATCACCGGGCAACATCGAGGATGTGCCGAGCACCGACGAAGAACGGACGGACGGACGGATGAACTTGGGGCGTGCAAACTGCCGCAGGTCTGCTGCGCTTGTCCGACCACGCGAGAGAATGCATCGCCCGGCGAGAGGCTGTGGTGCTTGCGGGATGTGCGACTAGAGACGACTTGGTAGCGAAGAAATCTGATGAGGCGACGTTAGACGTTAATCGTATAACTGCAGGGCGTTATATCGCGTCATCGTTGAGGTCGCCTGGGTCAGACAGACGGCGTTGGAAGCAGACCAGTGTATGACGGGTGACTGGATAGATAGTGACTCTCCATGGGGAGCTGATCGATCAATCCGGGCGATGTCTGGACAGCCGAGTTGACATGGCAGTGACTGGTCGCCTGATCTTGATAGCTCAGTGCTCTGGCGAATCGATGATAGCATTTAACTTACTGTTCGGCTATGGCGTGCACGACGCTGTTTCAGCAATAATGTCGCTATTTTTACTCGGTCTTGCCATCTAACGTTCTCTTCTCGATACGAGAGACGTTTCGCAGTTCAGCAGGGTCAATGTGTTAGAATGTACAGAGCGAAAACTTGACATCAAGATTATACAATAATTCATTTACTTGATTTGTGTATTATTTTTTTTTATAAAAGTGACTAGCACAGTGTATAAAAATATTATTACGTATTTAGGCATAATCATAATGCAACCCAAGTCGGAAGCCTATGACAAAGTGACGAAATAATGCAGCAAACGTCATATTCAAACATGAACACGCTGAGTTTGTTGCTTAAACAATACAAATTACCTATTATAATTCTATTAATGAAATAAAGTATACTATTACATTGTGCAGTCTAATGAACGTGCTCATGTATGGGGCTACAGAATATAAGGTTTAAAGAGTGTCACGTGTCTCGTGCAACCGCTATTTTGAACAACTATTATATGCTATCGAGTTTTCTGCAATGCGGTCAAAATTACTGCCAGCTTTTTAACGTTTTTCAGTAATAGAAAGTTTAGAAACTATTAACTTTTTTTACTCCTAATACAGCCGGCCTATCGCCAACATAAAGCTGCAGGGTACAACTGAACGATGGTCACGCACTGCAGTAGGCCCGTCGCTGCTAAGTATTTGTAATCAAAGCTGCAGGCCCAGGAACCAGAACGTCGGGTTGACAGACGGCAGCGACCGGTTGCTGCATGCTCACAGCATTGCACTCGACGCAGTCAGTCTCAGTCTCAGCTGCCGTTCGCTCGTCATCTCGTCGTCATCAGCGTCCAGCGCCGCATCTTTGCCTCGGGCCGCTAGCATCAACCACTGGCCACTCTAATAGCTAGACTCACAAATCATTGGACGTACGTAATTCGACACGTTCTGCTCCAGCGATCTCGACATCTTTGAAGCCCGCCGATACTGCTTGCTGCAGCGCCTTCGGTAAGTCGCCGAATATGGGATCGTAGCTTACCTGAGCAGTCGGTATAATTCGTGTGCTGTGTTTTTTAGCAAAAGTCGACTGGGAGTTTAAATTATTTACCACTTCAGGTAACTTATGGAGACTGGGAATAAAATTTTAAAAAGGAATTTAATCGTTGGAATTTTCACGTACTAAAACAGCGCCACGGCATTTCGTCATTTTAGAAGACCTCAAGACCACGCAGGCGGACAGACAAGCGAGAAAATAAACGCCTATCTGTAAAACTGCAGTTACAGGCCGCCGTAATCCACACTGCGTGCAAGATGCAAGATTCCCAATGCCATAGGCCTATATAATTCAGAATCATAACCTCATCTCATATCCACGTGCTTTTCTTAACAAAGGTTACCGTTATAAGTATGTGAGTTATTAAAGCTATTATGTGTAGAACAAGAAACATCATTTAGGCGGTAAACCTAAAGTTAAGAATCTAAAATCTGTCTACGTTCATTTTAAGTGCCCCGGTTTAAGTAGGCATACATGTATTGTATAGCTTATTGCTAGCTGCACACCATATCAAGTGCTTTTATCGTCAAGTGCACAATTTTTCACTTTTGAAATGTGTGCGTACTGTGCGCCGCGGCCTAAATCGCAAAAAGTTACTAAAGCTGTTTATTTTTGGTGATCAACGTCGTTTAAATCATTATTTTTGTACCCTTGAAAAGCTCGTCACTAGTTCTTGTTATGGTAAGCAGCAATCTGGGCCTATATGCAACCGTTTTCAGGCTAGACGAGTCGATAGCGGTAAAATTGCGGTTTCACGGGAGGTACGCCTCTTTGTCGCCCTCGTTTGAATTTTGTCACAAAAAAACTGCAGTGAAGATTTCGTGACTCTAGCTTGCGCCGTTTTGATAGGGCTGCAGATGGACGGACGGACGGACGGACAGACGTTTTTACGATAGCTAAGACGCGCTTAGCATATTGCTGTCGCACGTAAAAATGATCAGGTATTCAGCTTCTGACGTATTTTGTGTTCACCACAATGTCATAAACGCATATGAAATAAATATTGGGGTTCTACAGGCTGTGGACTGTGGACTGTCGTGAAGTATGACTGGATGTCGGTCCATATGCGGTCCGCCTTCAAAGGCACTGCCGATACTGTTCCTCGCTTTGGCTTCACTCATTTAGTGGTGATCGAAAGCCTCCTAACAAATATTTCGCATTGACATTAAATTATGTTTTATGAAACAGCCGGCCAGTATAACAGTCGAAGTGCTATTATGCTATACATGCATGATGACTTTCGAATGGGCATATTGCGAGCGCGCTTAGGCCGTGCTCCAGCGGCAGATTCGGACCTTTTGTCCGACAATGTTCGAAAAATAATCAAAAAATTAAACAGTTATGAGTTACAAAAACGTAAGCTTATAAAAAGCGTTCAAGTTATATCGCTTGATCGATGCCATTGTTTATGAACTGAAACAACGCACACGAAGAAAGCCATATCCATTCGTAAGACCTGAGGCCGGGCCGGAAAGGGCAGATGCAGATCTTGCACTTTAACAGAGTTTAAATGATCTTGAGAAGACTGTGACATGTCAATGGCCTTGGCTGTGCACTCCAAAATCATGTGTGCTTCAAAGTGTTACATTCTGTTTTAAAGAAGTGAAGTTTAAGAGTTTATTTCATCTGCAATTTGGGGTGAAGTCTGGCACAATATACAAGTTGTGCTGCATTGATGCCGGAATAGTAGAAAAAGCAAGCAGAACGACCGTCACGCACGCGCACACAGTGGCTTGTCGGTGAATCTGTGTGAAAACTATTCATTCAATTAATGATTAAGCGCGTGCGCGGCGCACTCCGCGCGGTCTTCAGTTTTGAAGGTAAATACAAAGTAAGCTTAGTCCTAGCTTCGATTAGTGCACGAGTGCTAATCGATGCGGTTAGTCCTATTTGGCATTTTTACGCGCGAGAGCCAGCATAGCGCGTATTAGCTATGATGATTCTGTCTTGGTGTCTTGGTGTCTGTCACGTCAGAGTACCGTTCCAAAACCAGGTAAAATAGAGACTTCGGGTTTTCGCCGTATGATAGCTTAGGGTCTCTAGTATTTTGTGACAAAATTTCAAGCCGCTGGGTTTAAGAGGTCTCCGCGAACGAAAAAAGGGAGAAAATGAGCATCCACCCTAAAAAGACGTTATTTTTTCCGCTATTGGCTCGTCTGCCGTGAAAATGGTTGCAGATAGGAGCAGACATATGCTGCTTATCATAACAAGCACTGGTGACGAGCTTTTTAGAAATGTGAAAATCAATGACCTTGAATGACCTTGAACCCCCAAAATAAGGAGTTTTAGTAAATTTTTCGCGATTTTGAACCGACGCACATTTCAAGAGTGAATTGCGCCAAAAAGGCGGGACATAAACCAAGACAACCTGCATAAAAAATTCTCAGCATTGAACGTAGATTTTAGCGGTCTATGTCCCAATCTTTTGCGTTTAACAAGGCCGGCGAACGCGGGCGTCAAAGATGAGTACCCTTTTAAAAAGTGGCGATTTTGCGCTATTCGCTTGTCTAGCATGAAAACACTTGCAGATATGCACAGACGTGCTACTTATCATAACAAGCACTGGTAACGTGCTTTTTAGTGCTATTAACATCAGTAACCTTAAATGACGTACATTCCCCAAATAAGGGTTTTAACGGTTTTTAGTGATTTTTTTGCGATTTTTGGCTGCAGAATAGTGAACTGAGACAAAATGGATAGACATAGACCAAAATTACTTGCGAACAGAAACTGCTATAGGTTCTCGCGCGTCTCATGAGCATTAGCTCAGATTTTTTGTATGACCGGGCCATTATGTTTTGCTGCTAATGTTTATTGACAGATTATAAAATCACTTATGTCATTCTGTCATTTTGTCATTCTGTCATTCTGTCTGTCCGTCTGTAAACACTCCTATGGCCGCAATTTGATTCGATCTTAATGAAATTTTGCACAGTGATTCGGGGCCCGAGAAGTAAGATCGAGTTGGTTTGGGATAAAAATCTGATAACTCGTTCACCTATCTTACCCCATTTTTAAAAAAAAATTGCATTACGGCCTATGGGGACTTCAATGCAGTATAACTCGGTCCACGCAAAAGATAATTGCGCGCTGTGTTTACCTCCCCTATTTTGGGGCAGTCTAACGGTGTAATTTAAATTTACCCTTTAACGATCTCTGTTGCCATAGCAACTATTTAAAAGTTGCAAAAGTTTGCATTGCAGCCAATGGAGATTTCAATGCGGTATAACTCGGTCCCCATAAAAGATAATTGCGCTCTGTTTGCACCTACCTCCTTATACGCAGCTGCTAGGCTACATAGCGTGGCAATGGGACAGATACCTCGTTCCACAGAACGTATTTCTAGTTTCTGTTGTTTGCAGATGATACATCGTCGCAAATGGGGGCAATTTTTAAAAAAGGCCCAAAATTTGGGTTTTTTTTGTTGGACTAAAGCAAAAACGTCCAAAATACAGTGCAATTTCGGACAAATTTAGACTTCGATCGCGATCGAATATCTTTCCGGAATGGAGCAAGATATCGACAGCAGGAAAGCAGCATTGCAAGCTACGAACTTTCACGCGTATGAGTCATTCAAACTGACGTTACCGGGTAGATTACTTGCAATGGAAAAGTTTGCGGGAATACAGCAGTCCTGAATCTTTGATTTGCGTTGTCGTTTTCCGTCTGAATTAGTTTGTAAAAAATCTCACGTAATGACGTAAATTTATGCATGGCTTTGTTTGGAAACACATACCGAAAACAACCGAGCCGGCAAATGATTGGCTATATGTAAGTGACAAAAAGATGTTTTTTTTGGCAAAACGATCTTTAATAACAGGCCTAATGCGATATGTTGCAACTAAACTTTTACATCATCAAAAAGTGCTTCCAGACCTGGGCACAGACATTTTATGCAGTTTTTTTCTGAATTACAAAAAGTGCGAAATTTTTGCGCGAAAAGTTGTTATGATGTCAAATACGCAAAATTATTTTGAACTTGGTGACATTTCACGGTCATATTAACAAGTGGCTCTAAATATTGCAATTCCATCCAAGTTTTTTGCCATCACAAGCCGCCATAACCGAAAGTATTAAGTATATGGTTAAGACTTTTTTGCCCATTACTGCTGAAAATAACTAACAAAAATACTGAACGCAGTTTGCACAAAGATGCGAAAGAGCTTCGTCGTTTATTGATTTTCCCGTTTATGACACCGACGCTATGAAATGAATGAAAGCTGTTACTAAAATTTTTTTATTGCACTGCGATTGTTGTAATGCAATATTTAAATTTTGTGGTTTGTGTGATAGATATTGGCACAACTCGGTGGATACCATTAGCGTTTATGCTGCTCAGCTGTTTACAAACGCCAAGTTTCTATGACCGCTTTTATTATACCGTTATAGGTTATTATACTTTTATTATACGGTGAAGCGAATTTGGAAATGTACTTCAATTATATATGCTCTAACCATTTATACAAAAAAGCTTACACAAGGCGGGTACAAATAAGTCTATAAACTATTGGAACCTATTAAACGGTTAGCCATTCAGAAAACGACCACATTGTTGCTGCAGCCAATATACTCGTAGATTAAGTCTTTTATATTGGTACAATAGAATTGAGATGCCAGTCTAAATTAAGAACTATTACGGAGCAGATTAGAGTCAAGCCAAGTTGCAGTTCTGCAGAGAGATCTGAAGGCTGGCTACAATAGCTCAGTGTCACTTCAGTAATGGTCTGCTATCTCGACGTCCGTTCCATTCGCCCACTGCAGTGACGATCATAAAAATCGGACATTAAATTGCTTCTTTTTGCTGCTCGTGCAGCAACATGACTGGCAGCGACGTAAACCGTTCGGCGATGCATTGTTCGCGTTAAGCGAGTCGGCTTTATTGCGTTGTTTTGTAATGTATATAATAATTGACTCGGTGTGTTCTAATAAACATTCTAAGCACGAGTCCCGCCAGAGCTGCACGGCAAATTGAGCGGCAAACGGCAGCCAAGCAAAAATTATTGACAAACAAGAGCTCCACGAAATTCGATAGACTAGCAAACAGGTTGCTATTGAAAGGAAAGCCGCGAGGAATCAAAATGCCAAAGAACATTAAGAACTGTACTGTTTCGTGAGACTGGGAAACGCATTTCCGTCGTCACTAAGGAGAACAGAAAAAAACAATTGTTTTATTTCAAATGTTGTGGTCTGTAAAGATGGCATGCATATGCACTTTCCGTGTACTGAAAAAGTCGGTTAGCGGGGTTCGTTACTATGTGTGGTTTTCGTGCCTTTCTACTGTAAATTTGTTACAGGCTGAAAATGGTGCAAAATGTGGAAAAAGTCAACCGGTTTTGATTTATATAATTTATTGTTAGTCCATGTTGAATTGAAGCTTTTATGATCATTATGTTTGTGTTTTTTTCTGTTGTGTGTCGCGGGGGTCTCATGACAACCAGTCACGGGCTGGATGCAACTGTCCCACGTGGCTTGTATACTTTGTATGCTGCGTCGTTCGTTACGTATTAGGCCTAACGCATACGATGAGCTGACAGACGGACGACTTCTTCTCGTTAAGCTTTTCGTCAATTTGCTAATTTAAAAAAATGTGTCACCGACATTTCAGAAAGACGACTGGATAACTGAATCTGATACTGAATGTCATGTTAGTATAATTTGCTGTGAATTGATCTTTATTTAGGCTACTGTCTAGTGCTGTTTTTGCAGTTGACAACCTATTTAGACTCAGGTTGCAAATGCGTGTGTCTCCGAGCGCCTGTTCACGAAATTCCACGAATAGCCTAGCAGACCACTCGTATTATTCGCGCATCGCATGCGAAGAAGGTACCGACCGGTAAATGGCAACTTGGCGAACTCACGCTGGCACTGAAGGCAAACTGCACTAACTTATGGACGATAATCTGTGGTGCGTGTGTGGACACATTTTGCGGCCTCTGTAGAGGATCATCACATGCATCGCGTGATCAGATAACTTTTTAGAGATCGCTATAATCAGCAACTAATGACGATGACGACAACGACGACGACGAATTAGCGAGATTAGTTTCATTATAGAGTACACATCTCGGATGCAGATCGGTATTGGGTGGTCCCTATTGTTATTGTTACATTGTGGACCATGTCGCCAGTTCCGATAGGTTTATTATGACAAATTCTGTACATTTTAAAGGATTTTAATAGTTTATTCAAAAATAAACTGCGGATAAAGCTGAAATTTAACTTTGTCACGAATCTGTTTGCGCAATATTATGCGAAATTCTAAGTTCGACTGTATTATTTTGCATGCACATTAGCCATAATGCAACGTTGAATTTTAGTTTTATGTGATAAAATTCTAATAGTTAGGCCTTTCCGACTGATGTCGGTTTGCACCCCTATAGACATCTAATATAACTAAGTATTTTGCGTCATTAGTAAATTTAACAACTTTGCTGCAAAACTGTACAGTTAAACACTGAAAATGTCCGTAGTCGGTAGGCAAAAATGTTTTTGTCGCTGCTACTGCTACCGCTAATGTCACAGCAGCGTTGGTAATAATAATAGACATAACAATAACTAGAAGAGCAGTCAGAGACCGCAAACCTCCGTTAACGCCATGTCATTTTTTTCCGTTCTGTTTGCCAGGTGGCACCGTCATCAAAACCTTTTCACCTGTAAGTTGAGCCAGGGCTGACCTTTCGTGAAAATGTCAGTCAAATTCGCAGTCAAGTTTTTGTGTAATCCTGCTAACAAACAAACTAACTAACTAACTAACTAACTAACTAACTAACTAACAGACACATAAACGAAGGGTATCACATAACCTCCTTGGCGGAAATAATAAAATAATGACGAAGACGATGATACTGAGCTAAAGCAAAAATGGGTAAAAGTTGTCATTTGTCCGTGTGGTAATAGCGGATATAGGTACGGTCGTAGAAACCCAGGAGGATTTACAACAGCATGGACAAAAAAAAACAGGATCCGGATCTGCTGCAAACCGAGCACAGTAGTTGTTACCTCGTCGGGTGAAGATTAATGAAGCGGACAGAAAACAGAAAAGTAAGTGACGTTGCAAAATGATGGTGTAATTATGTGCGGCTTTGAAGTCAATTTGATTCGACCTATGCTACCATTCTGCTGCTGCTGCTGCTGCTCTGCTGTTGTCACTGTCGCACTTTCCGTCATCATACGAATAGGCTCACAAACGACAGAGGGCGGAAGGCTCCTCAGACAGCTAGACAGTTTTTTTGAGAAACTTATCTAACCTGTTACTGTCTGATTTGTTTACGGTCGTCGGGTCTTTTCTTTTGCCGCTTTCGAACGTTTTATTTGTGTTACCGTACCAGTTATGGTGTGCTGAGGAAAAAAAACTAGTTACATAGTATGGTAAACATTACAGACGCATGGCCACAAACTGTCGAAATTTGCAAAGCTTAAAATAACATCAGGGAACCAGACGTACAATCTCAAAACGTTTTAGGAAGGTTGAGTCGCCTCGCTGCTTCGGCTACGAAGCCTTAGGGCCTACATGCTGCATGACATCGTTGGATGTGTCATTACTAGGACCTACGTTATAACATTATTACTATGTTATGGTCCCTTTGTTGATTTAATAAAAACGGATGCTCGCTATACCTTCGTTAATGCGAGATGGTGTCGAACCTGTTTTTTTCTACTTCGGTCTGTTCAGTAGTGGTTGGTCAATGGCGTGCCCATGTGCCCACGTTATGTTTTAAAACGTTTAGGATAAAATTCAAAAAAGTTTAAAAGTAAAAATGTGACTGAAATGAAACACACTTAAAAGAAAACAAATAATTTTGTACACATGTACAAGTGGTCAGAATATGTGTATAAATAAAGCCTGCGTTTATAATAATAAGAAACGTTACTTAAAAGGCGACTTTAAAATGATAGAATGGTTATATCGAAGCTAACAAAAAGCCCGAAGTATCAGTTTCTAAGTCTTAAAAAATGCAGCCATTTTACAGAATTAGCGCACGATTTTTTTATAAGTCAAAAGCTTTAAATTCGTTTTTACTGAAAACAAAAAAAAACTGAAAAACCTACGTTACATTTATGATACTGCCACTGTTGCACATTGCGCCAAACTTTAAATCTCCTGTCACGGAGGTTTTATTTAATAAATATTTAAGTTTTCCAACCGCAACTGATATCTTATGTTGCCAGTGTTTAAGAAGTTACACAATACGATATGGTACGACGAGAAAGTTCAACTGTTGTTAATGTGCTTCAAAATACCGATGAGTAGTCGATGCAAAATCAAAGCCTAAAAAGTAATGACAGTAAGCCAATGACATTAATAATCACATATCCAGCCCGATCATAAATAAATGAAAATAGTCTGTATAAGCTTCCGCATCAGCAGCATGTCTATGCATAATGAGAAAGATTTGTTTTATGACCTTAATATTAATGCTGTTAAGCTTATTGCTGTCGTCATCGTCATGGGCGACGTGGTCGTTGTCGGATAATGTGAGCAGCTATTTTTCTCACTCAACTATGCAGTGTTTTCTCGCGTCGCTTCAGTAATTACGGACTGCAAAATGACTCCAGGTCACGGCAGGTCGCTGACCGCAAAATAGGCCGACTGCGGACGTGGATTTGCGAGTGAATCCGGAAATAGTATTAGTTACTTGACAGAACACGCCCGGTCATCTACGTGAGATATTTCAGCAAGATAGGGCGAAATCCGTGATATCTTACTACACTGTAAATTAAAAACAAAAACACGAAACTTTTATTCAAATTGTGACTGATTTTCACAATTTCTTTCTGAAATTTGCAACAAAACAGACCCCGCCCTACCGTCAAGATGTCGCTATATTACTTTGTAAAATATTAATGTCTGAAAACCTGCATGCTGTCTGCATGCGCCAGAACATTTGTCTCGTTGAAATGTGAACTGGCCTGCAGGGACGTGGCATATGGCAGACAGCAACTGATTGATGTGACATAAGTACTAAGAGGTTGCATGTCAACTTTGAGTCCTTTGATCGAATATCCAATCGTACTCCGCTAGTCTGTCATCAGCGACCCAAAATATACGTCGTTTTTGAGCTTCCGGGTCTTCATAGAGTTCCTTGAGTTTAACATCAAGCGTATATAAACCGTTAAAGAGACAGAGACTGGATCAGACTTCATAACCATGAAATGACTTGGTGATCTATATGGGCCGTGATGTTGAAGATCTCTTTCTGTACATGGACAGTTTGTTTGCGTGTGACAGGTACTAGCTCTGACGACAATGGGCTGGCTGTCTGGATCACTGCTGGTCACCATGGTGACGGTCACCATGGTGACGTGGACGCTGCTGGCGACGCTGACGATGTCGTCGCCGGTGGTCTCAACTCGTCGTGTGAGGCGCAGTGCGAGCGCCAATGACGACAGTCTGCAAGGAGACGTCGCTGCAGCTGACCTGTCAGCGGGCGAGCGGTTGAACGCACTTAAACGACCTTGGGGCCGCAACAACGTCGCCGTGTGGGGCAAACGCTCAGCGGTAGATGTCGACAAGCGGCGGTGGGGGCAAAACAACATGGCGTTGTGGGGGAAGCGTACTTACGACGACCAGCAGTGGGGTGACTACCCGCTGACGAAACGACGCTGGGGACAGAAGCACATGGCGATATGGGGCAAGAGAGCTGACCATAACGACGACGACGCTGCGCTAAATTACGACAGCGATCAGCTGGAAGCGCAGAAGCGAAGGTGGGGCCAGAAAAACCTGGCTCTGTGGGGCTAAGGCGTGTTGATTCCCGCAACACTGCCACGGGAGACATAATCTGTGTGTGTAGTGATTTCTATAGTTAACGAAAAATAAATAACATTATCGCACTTTTCTGTTCTTTGCAAAAATCATTGCTGTCAGCGTTATTGTTAAGATTTTGGCGGAATTCATGCACTTAGACGTTCAAACGGTCAAAAACTAGCATTTTGTTAAAAATCAGTTTAGCACATTTTTTTTTCAAATAACTGGTGAATGTATCTAACAATTTTAAACCCATATCAGTATAGCTGCTACAAGTTTTCAAAGTTTAAGACCCCAGCAAACGCCGTCTTTGGCTGCCGTGACAAGTTGTAAAAGTGGCCTATCTACTGCGCTTCATAATGCAGCAAGTCCTCACCATTGATTGCATCAATTATCAGTCAGTATTTTAAGTTGTGTTTATTGCATAGATATTAATCATGGCTCAGTATATGCTTCAGTATATGTTTTTGCAGCATATGCCGACATTGTCTTTAATTTTTATTGCCCCACGCGTACATGCCTGGGGCGGTATTGCCAGACCAATGACGTCTATCCGTCTGTCCGTCCGTCCGGTGTGACGTTGATAAGCGCTGGAATTTTATTACACGATTTATTAACACACTGTCACAGCTCTTAGCACGCAAAATTTCAGCCATCTAATTCAAGGAGAATATTGTCAGATTTTGGGTTAAAAACAGAGGGGTAGAAAAAAATGTGCGTTTTTCAATTCGCCGTATCGCAGAAACGGTGAGAGATATGTCCAAGGCTGCTATTGATCAGTGATCACTAATAGAATTTAACTGAATTTGTTTGTCTGGCTTTCGTACGCAACTACGTGAAAGCGAAAACAGATAGACCTATATTGTCAGCGACAAAAATGTAGCCCAGGGACCCTAGTTTTTTGGCGATATAAAATTAAGAACATATTCGCCGGCTTCATTGTATAAACGGCGATAAACGCGTATGTGCCTATGTATCGACTGGTAGTGAGTAATCGAGTATCTAAGTAAATATGTAAATAAGTAAATAAGCATAGTCGTTTGCTTGGGGCAGTCATGTAAACCTGAACTTGCTTAGCTCTTGTTATTCTGATTTTACTGCCGTCCTCACCTCCTACTCAACTATGCAAACAAATCAATTGAAATGACCCAAGCGAGTCTTAGTTTGACTTTTGCCCATGCGACTTTGTCATTTTGAGCTTAATAGGGTGTTTACACGATCCAGCAAACGTCCAGCAAACGTCCAGCGTTAGTATTTTGAATACATTTGCTGGAAGTTTGCTGGACGTGTGCTGGATCGTGTAAACACCCCATTAGTCCTTGAAACTTAATAGTTTTCTAAAGCTTGTTGTCTTTTCGTTGAGATACATGTTCATGCAAAATTTTATCAAGCTAAGTATAACGGTTCGTGAGCTATCGTGTTCACAGAGAAACAGAGAAACAAAAAAAACTCAGCGACAATGCCGAAACAATACTGTCATCGCTACCGCCGAGTACCGCGGACAGTAGAAACGAAATAGGTAAGCATAATATAAATACCTAAACCAAAATAAAAAGCATGTGGTGGCGGACCAAGTGTTGCGTCGATATAGGCTAGCATCACAGCATCACAGGGCTTGGAGTCTTGAAAAGCATGCGGAACGATTAATTATTATTCGTTTGCTGAGGTCGTCAAACTACTTTGACGTGCGGCTGCTATAACATTGCGGCTTCCAGGCTTTCGATGTGGCTTCACAACACATGCACAGGTCTATGTCTACTAGTCACTTGTAATCTGACTGGCCAATGTCAATATCGACTGCCTTAGTAAGCCACGGTAAGAAAGTTATTTGCGTAGTGTGCATTTACAGTCACTCCACGATTTTCTAATATGAACGATGATGATGACGATGATAACAATAACAGTAATAATACTAGAAGGCGCTCGAAAGGGTGCATAATCTCCGCCAAGTGAAGTAATTTAAACATTACAACAACAACAACAACAACAACAACAACTACTACTACTACTACTACTACTACTACTACATTGTGACCATGCGTCTACCTGGCACCGTTATGGAGATAGCCTTTGGCGCCTCAGAGACATAACACACAGACACACACAACGACGGACACAACGACGGACAGAACGACCAATCTCATAATTTTCTCTAATGTTTATTTCGTTCACACTTGGCGGAGATAATATACATGGACTTAGGTTCCGGAGCGGGACGTCGCAGTTCCCGATATTTTCGCCGAGTTCCATTTGAGCTTCACATCAGTTGAGCAGGGAGCAGCAGCCAAGCAGGCAACAGACAACAAGACTGCGAAGTATCAGGAGCCTCAGAACATGCACATACATGTATTCTTCTCAGTTGCTATCGTGACAGCTGGCTCGTGGGTCATCAAGCCATAGAGCTGATGCTGGAGATTTAGAGACACATCGTGGACGACATCACTTAGGACAACAGACAAACCACGCTCTTGTTTCAGAAGCTGTCCATTGTTGTGCAAAGTGATAACGCAGGTCTCATTCTTAGGCACTTTCCGTCCGATTAGGCTTAGTTGTCGGTGCCTTTGGCGCCTTGTTCTTCGAGTCCCCTTCCTAACAACACACTGCCCGTTTAACCACTGGTGCCGTTCAGTAAAAAAGTCTCTAAAAAGGCTGTGGTAGAATTGCAATAACTTTCGGTCATGGACGCTAGACCACAGTACCACACCTGCAAAGCACGTTAATTTCTTTCTGTGTGTCGTCTATATGTGGGCCTACTTCACTTCAGCTGTTTCGATGAACGAAAGTGAACGTCTGCTACAGTAGGGCCTAGCTTACTATAGGTTGCTTTTCGATTGCAGAAGTCGATGTTTTAATGCATGTACTTACAATCACTGTTGCATGCGCTCTTTTGCAAATACGCGAGTAAAAACTTGGCGACTTGGTTTATTGGCTGACCGTTAAGGTCAAGTCTTTGGTCTGTTGTCCTCGTCTGTCTGTAACGCATGCATTGTGGCTAAACAGTTAGTTTTAATAAAAACTTATTACACTTTCAATTAGCCCGGTGTTACGGTTCTCAGCGATCCAGTGCAAGCGAAGCATTTTTAAATTTGAGGTTGAGGAGAAAGTGGATAGGATAAAATATTCGTTTTTAACCGATAAGTCGCCGTATATCAAAACGGTGAGAGAAAGGGCCAAAGTTGCTATTGATCACTAATATAACAAGAAAAGCCCAACTAACGCAAAGAACGCGCGACAGCGGGGCCTGTCCTAATCCTCGGGGCGGGGCGGATCGTCGGGGCGGATCAAAATACAG
>Ga0209367_1002741_pt1 | contig 23509 bp, 11 predicted proteins | sample WorMetLIZISLAND2_FD_187412 | JGI IMG/M metagenome (GOLD analysis project Ga0209367, IMG submission 187412) | Marine gutless worms symbiont microbial communities from Max Planck institute for Marine Microbiology, Germany - Olavius geniculatus... ... | reverse complement strand
TGGGGTTACATAACCTAGTGGGGGCGCTACGGCGACGTCCGACATGAGCCTATAGCGGGAAAGGGGCGGCGGCGTAGCGGGATGATTGGCAGCTGGCGTCTACGAGGAACGGCGACCAGATATTTCGGGGTTCTTTGCTACTGCGACCGCACAGGCGCCGTATCGGAGGCCGGCAGGCTTAGGATGTCATGATGATACTGTGTATATAGCTGTAATATACGTGTACAAAGAAACTCGTATGATCACTCGATACACACTACAGTAACTGTGCACTTCCTAAGCGGCGGACGGTGTCCGTTCGTAACAATTGCAATGCCTGTTTTGGTGGCGTTTACTCGCGCACATAGTTTGATACAATAATAAGAATATTGCTGAATAAATCGAAGGTGTTTTTACAACTACTGAAGTCCGTTTATGACAAAATTCAGATTTTTACACCACCAATTTCAGCTAACAGCAACGTCGTCCCGTCGCTTTCCTTCGCCTTCGTGATACCAATCGTCAAATACTCGCTTCAAATGTGTGATGCCAACCGTCATAGAGTCGACGTAACAAGCTGTAAGGTCGACTGAAAGCGCCAATCGACGCATCAACACAATGATGGTGCCCTCGAGTACGCCAGGTCGCACTATGCCGCTGCGCGGTACAATTCAGAAATTTTCCACACGGCGCAGACAACAGCAGCTGCAGCAACGGAGTGGGGCGCGAAACTGAGACAAAACCTGGGAGCTAAGAGCTTTGGACGCAGCCGACTTGGAACGAACAATGAACACATAACATAGCCACAAACGACGATACACGATTTTTTTACATTTATCAGAATCAAGGAACTGGAATTGACAAATTATGTGATAAGCGCCCTGAGGTGTGCGACAAAACAATAAGACGGCAGAAATTGACGAAAACGTCGATAGGCCTAACTCAAATTTTAAACAAAAAAAATTGATAAAATAATCACGAGTATTCGCACTGGTTTCGGACAAGAAGCGACTTTTGGTGACTTTATGCGGTTCGCGGGTGAATCGTGATGGAACGCTGCTGTGAGATTGCCACGAAACATACAGGGGTTTGAGGGAAGCGCCATGCCAAGGTTATTTGGGACCGAATCTGGCCGATCAACCGTTTGCGTGCGCAGTGCCCCCTACACTACAGGGTACCCCCTTACGAGGAAATATCGAGGGTTGTTTACTGCCGGTGACATCTAGAGAATAGAACAACGCGTTAGTGGCGAACGGCCACCGAGAACATTTTGTTGTCGCATCGGCTACTCGAAACAGAATCGAAACACAGAAATGCCTGCAGCAGCTATTCGGCGTGAACAATGTCCCGACAGAAATCTACAGACTGATACGTTTCTCCTCTTTACTCAACACTACAGAATAGTGTAAGACCAATATGTCACGATACGAATTCAATGTCAGTGAAATGTGCCCTTGAAGTTTCTGGCACGAGGTTTTTCAACTTATTGTTTTACTTGCGCCGAAGAACGAAATTATGCTTTCCCGGTTTTCCGTCTGACAGCAATATTTTTAAAAATCACGAACGGATTTCGACGAAATGTCTTGGAATAGTTAAAGATGTTTAATTTTTGGTGGCGGTGCGGATTTTTTGTGATTGTTGCATCACTATTTTTGTAATCGTAAAAAAACGTAAAGTCCTTCCAGAGCCGTACGGCCCATAGGGCGGCGCTGATCTCCATTTCCTAAGGCCCTCAGCCAGACACCAGTTTTTACACTGCGAGACCACGAATACGGGGCCAGTGTATCGCGCGGTGTGCCTGTTTACGTCCCAGCGGTGAAGCCGGTACCAAATTATACTGCTTGATGACAGAGGCACATGTGTGTGAACAACTTGCCTAAGGTCGTTACCCGGCAGTGTCCTGGTGCTGGGATAATTCTGATAATTTTTAATCAACCAATCAAAAACACTTTTCTGTAGCGTCATATATCGCAAACGAATAAAGCAATAAAGCGTAGACTGTTACTTCGTAAGTGTAATCTGCCAACACTGCCCACATTTTGTTATTTACATGCAGCGGGCTATTAAGTCTTGAATAGCAATCAAACGATGCATTCATTCAGCTATTGCGGTGACTATAATCAGCACGGATATTGCACAAGGTGTAAGGTCGCACGCATTTGACAAAATCTCACAGCTAGTTTCTGATTAAAGTTCGGTAGGTTTTTCATTGCTTTATTCCCGTTTCTGTCTTGCTATTATTATACATTTTCATTGCGGATCTCAACGGCCCGACGCGAATAAATTTACGTTACGACGGTGATAATAATGATGACTATTGACTACTGTAAAGCGACTGGTGCACTCACATGCAGCGCTGACGGAGTAACTGTCGGCAGTGTCAGCCGTCATACTGGTCTGCTCCAGACGCACTCGCGACGCGAATCGGAAACTGTTCATCGTCTCATAACTGAACGCCGCCGCCACCTCGTCGCTAGAGTTGTAGATCGCGCCTGACATGCAACAGGCACAGTAAGAACGCATGAAATATTTCATTTCCAGCGCCACTGAAGTTTTTCTTTTAGCACATACTGGCGCTTTACAAGTCAGATTATTATTATTATTATTGTTTATCTATTCATTCATTCAGCGCATGACATTCACGGTTTAAGAAAGAAATTAGAGGAAACACAAACAATAAGAGGTCAAGATAAAAAGACTCCAAATGAGCACTAATGACTAGCTTAATCAGTATGAGAGACATAATTGTGCTACTTTGATAAAATCAATCGACTCGACAATCAATGATTAATGCTCCATCCCCTGTAAATAAGGCCTTGAAAAAATGCACAGAAAATACACTGATTTAACATGGCTCATGTGACTATAGCTCATTCTTATAAATAAAGATATACGCACATGCAACAGAATTAAAGCGCTAAAATTTAGGCCTACAGTCAAAAAACCACGTCTTCGTCTCGATGGTCTATTGTAACCATGCCGCTATCTGTAACAGTTTGGCTACAATTTTGACGGGAATTCCGACTTTCAAAACTTCTTCCTGTGGAGGGATCGTGGCCACGTTTATCGCTGTCTAAAGGCATGTCATTCCTTAATCAATTTTCGAAAGGTGTACGAGTGTGACAGACGGACAGACGGACAGACCACGTTATGGTGACATCTTCTGCATTTGCCGCATATAATCTCAAATCAGTTCTACCGTCTCTGCTAATTCCCAATCGGTACGTTACCGCGGACTGATTGCACTCGTTATAAATCGCGATGTGCATCAATAATGGAACCGGGCCTTAAGTGACAGTAGGCTGACAGCAACTGGACATAAACTGGCAGGCGTCGGAGATGATTATTTTACAACTAGCTGCGCGCGATCAGCCATCGGCTCACGAACAAGAATCAAATATTGACGAGGACTTTCGCGGAGATACGAGTGCATCTTGTTGTCTGCATCCGACACATAATCGTATATACGTCGACGAATTGGAGCTGACGTGTCAGTTGCACTCACGTCGACGTCAGTCAACTTCGTCGAACTGTTTTTATTATTAGGCGGAATCGCTCTAACGCACGCGACTCCGCCTACAGCTACACGTTTTCCGTAGCGTGGTCTGTCTGACTGTCTATTAAGATTAACTATTATAATAAAACCATCTGCTGGATTTAAATGTCATTTGGCAGGTACACGAGTGAAGTGTATTGTGCTAGATGGTGTCCCTGAGCCCACAAAAAGAAAACATTTGGGGTCAAACCCCAACCAAAAAAATGCAATTGCAAATTGCTGCTGCCACTTAGCAATACTAATGAAAAACGATTCCGCTATTCAGCAGCACATTGACACACAGTCAGACAGTGTGATGCGGACAATATCACCTTTTGTGATTTTTGCTGTTTTCGATGTTTTCGATGTGCGAGTTTTTTAATGTTGCCGTTAACAAGTGTATAAACTGACGTTTTGTACATTCATTATTATTAAAACTTGCTGTAAAAAATTATACCCCCTAAGAATAAGAATGGAAATGTAACGAAAATGCATCGATGGCATCTAGGCCTACTGTTATGACCACGCAGTTAAACAGAGGTGACGCACAGAAAATACGCGACTCAAATTTTTATCATTTTGTTGTGCATTTTGTCCGTATGTTTAAGATAGGTTAAAAATATAAACGTCAGGTGAATTCTTACTGCAATAAAATAATATGGACTAGGGTTCATAGAGTGATGCGAAAGCCTAAATGTATGTGGAGCTCTCTCTATCATAAATGCGCTTACACAGGGCAAGCAAATAAACTATAACGACGGCAATATAAGACAGGCATACGACACAATCTTAATCGACCGATACAGCCTACAGCCGTACGCATCTTTGCTATAAATTCAGCCTTCTCCATTACGATGACAAGCGGCTTCCGATAAGGAATGTAAAGCCGAGTTAATGACGCAGGCATCGACAACAAACGACCGTTAGTCGTTAATTTATGGCGTTAGTACGGCGCCTTGGGTGGCCCGTCGCCCGTCGCCAGTCGCATGACCGGACTGCCAACGGCGCGTCTGTTATATCATAAAGCAAGGCGTCTGCAACAGACAGCCAGCCCAGACCGGTAGTTGCTGCCGCCGAAAAACCGACTGTTGTATGAAACTAAACGGCGCAATTCTTGATGGTTCGAGAAAAATGTGAGACATTTCGTCGAAGATTTTTTTTGACATTTTCTGCGCTTTCTGGTAACAATTTTTTATGCACGAGACACATACCGGCTAGAGATCGACGCATCAGACAAACAGATGGACAGATGAAAAAATTGCTTAACCTTACCCTTGAATCAAATAAAGTATATTAAAAAATATCAACGTTTGTTTCTTGGAAGCGTTTTCGACAACTTCCGTGTTTTTGTGCCATAATGACTCTAAGATATGGTATTCATTGAACGTAGCCAATCACAAGCAGTTAAAATGATTAAATAACGATAAAAAGTCTGACATTATTTCATGTTTATGTTCGCAAGTGAAGTACTAAACCATCTACTTGACGTTTGTATTCAAACATTTCATAATTGTGCAAATAGCTGTATATAAATGTGTTTTGGATAAATGATTGACTGCTGTCATATATTGCACCAGTGGCATAATTACATGTAGGCCTACGTGAGATTCTCTTATAGGCAAGCTTGTCCGGAAACCGAAAAGTAATAGGCTTAATTAGGCACAATGGTGCAGAATACTTAGTTCATATGCAATAAAAATTATCTTTTGAAACAATTTTGTTATTGATTTTCATACATAAATTAAATTATGTTTAGTTTTACATACATTGTTAATGTTTGTAAACAAAAGCAGACGATATTGTCGTAGATAATAATTTTTAGTGCATTGACGAACTGACGATATACCGGTGATGTAATGTGCCATTTGACAATATAGACAGGGCCCTGATTAAAAAACTGTACCCGTTTAAAAATACAGTTTTTGAAAAATACTGGCATAATTTTTAAAGATGAACTGCAACAGAGAAAGAGTGGAAATGTTATTAACAGAGATTTGGGAAACATGCAGCACCGACCAAAGGCATAAGACTGGCAGACTAAAGCATACACATTGAAGAGAACGTAAGCACTGTGGATGAAATGGTAGGCTTGCTAAACCACAACAGCCAGAAATAAACATATCGTTTAATACGCTAGATATTTAAAGAAACGGATCTAACAAAGGGTAGCATCGTACAGATCATTCGAAACTGCATTCTGTTTGCCAACACGCTAGCTGTCTATTATTGTTAGTCTTTCTTGCATTTATATTTCACAAGAAAGTGTAGCGACATCGTTAATGTATGGCAGGATATTCAATACTCACTTTATTGCTAATTGTCCAAAGAATGCATCAGTGAAAAAAAATTTGAAAATCGTTTAATATTTATTAGGATTAGCACAGATATGGACAATCACAAAGCGGGACGTTTTTTGGGATACAATGTAAAACTAGTGCGCAGACCTTGGGCCTGAACGGTCGTCAACGTGACTTATTTGCTTTCTTTACATTATTCGCGGAAGTAGTCTAGCAGATATTTCTACGAGAGCATTGGTTAATAAATGTTTGCGCTGTACTAATAACTATATACAGTGAGTAAAATAAATAACAGACTGACCGACGAGGACGGTGAAGTTTTCACGAGCGGTAACACCGTAGCGATGATCTGTGATCAGCGACAGCAAGGCGACGACGACCAGCGTCGCTGCAGTAACTGACCTAGTCGATAGTTTCACCATTGGCAACATCGCCAACATCAATGCACTACACGTAGAGATGATAGTTACTAGCCGCAATTAGTCGCAGTAGTCGTCGTAGACTTGCAGTAGAATAAAAACACAGCCAGCAGCTACAGAAGTCGAGGATGACGGCATGCAGTGTGATTCGCGTAGACGCACAGAAACCCGTCAGTAACTAGAGCTGAGCTGCAAAGCACAGCAACAGCAACAGCAGCCGGTAGCGTAAAACGTCCAGATCTTAACACAACTTGTACAAAACAAGTACTCGGTAAATACGTCAACGCCCAGTGTCGACATGTATGCGGCCGTCCCAAAAGTAGCCAAAGTTGTAAGGCGCCGACAGTAAATTAGGCTTGGAAAGCCAAGCAAGTTCACAACTGAGTTGGCAGTCCAGCGCATCACCGAGCATCAATAACAATGCATATCACTGTCAAAATATCTCTGTATTCGTTAATAGTGGAATCGAGATTTCAGATGTTTTTTACTAGTTCGACGCTCTGTAAAATTTAGGCATATTTTTCAGCTTTAGGATTAATGCTCCCAAAGTTTGCTTAGCGTTTATTTTGGTAAAAATTTTATTACTGCCATTTTATTCGCAGTTGCATGCCAATTGCTCCGACTTTGGGTTAATCTGGAAAAGCGACACTGCCACTGAATTAGCTAAATGATTTTGTACGACAAGCAAACGCATTACATATGACATGATGTGTTTTTGCAATGGAAAACTAGCAAGCAAGCTACCAGTTTAGTCCAGCATGTAAATTAAACAAACAAACAAACAAACACAATAAATAGTTTGGACGGAACTGAAGTGAGACAAATGAACGCGTAAAAATTAAGAAACAAACATACAGGCTATGAAAGCGATGAAACCTGAGATCGAAAAAAACTGAAAGAGAGAAAATAACGTAAATTAAAAAAACTCAGCAAACAGCAAACAAGAACCGAAGATCCGTAAACAGTGCGTAGGCCTACCTGTCTGCGAGTGGATGTCGTGATCACGGATGTGGCTGTAAGCGATGCTAAGGCTGACCTGAGACCTAAGCTGTCGTCGTGTTGTTAAGCCTAGTCGTGTACGTGTATATACGGACAGACGCACATCAGTCGACTGAACGCCAACGGCAGCGACGAGAATCCACTCGCTGCGTCAACTGCCCGGACAGACCAGCCCTGCAGTGGCCACACGCATTATGACAGGCCACGTCAGAAATCCCGCCCGCGTCGGCGTCGATCTTATACGTAAGCTTACGTTACGTCCTCACGTTGTTACCACGGCAACAACGCAACTGCTGCTGCTGCTGCTGATCTCTGTCGCAGATCGTATGATCGTACGAGTGATGTACGGCTGAGGTCTGCGGACTGCCTACGTTCCAACTCGGATCCGCCGACCTTTGTTGATTCGCCATCAGGCGTTCAAATGACAAAACAGCGGTCATTGTGGATAGCGGCGGGTCTTAAATGTAATGTTCCGTTAATCATATCAGTTTCATCAGTGGCGAATCCAGAAATTTGGAATAGGGGAGAGCGGAAGGGTATGGGTCGGGCCTGGGAAGAGGCTGTGACCCTCCGCAGAAAGTTTTTGAAAATTCTATGCAAAAATAATGCATTTTCGTGCAAAATTTTCACCTGTTTTAAGACGAATCCAGTCAATAAAGGGGCGGCCGTTTCCGTTCTTGAATCCGCCACTGAGTTTCATATCGACTACAGTACTGTTTGTCGCACTTGGTGGTATGCGCAATAAGAACGACCGCGCTTAAATTTTAGCGTAACATCAAGAAAATTAGCGGCACTGTCACAAACTTGATGCTGCAGACTGTATTGCGGTGCAGTAAGCGAATTTTAACAGCGTTTAAAAAACTAAGAAAAAACGATTTAAATAAATCGTAAAACCCCAAGTTGTAAATATACGATGGATCGTAGCTGATTTCTGTACTAAAAAATGAAGATATCTAAACAACTCGTTAATTGCAACTTTAGCACATTTTAGCGACTCAAGTTTTTCTCAGAACTTACTAACCATACGCAGTATTTCAAACATTTAGTTTTCCAACTGATGGAATGAGTGATGTTTTTTATCATTAACTTTTGTCTGCCATAGCGAACAGCAAACAGGGAGACAAGTGGTGGCGAAATTGTGGACTTTGAGTGGATCTGGATTTGTTCATCCGCACAGCGTGGTCGTCACGATGCTGTTGCTCTTGCAGCATCATCAGCAGCAGCAAGCCAGGACGAGGGATGCTGGCTGCTGTCATCGTGCCATGTGATCAAATAATACTTCACTCTGACGACACAACCGAAACGCATTCTGTCACAACTTCTTCGGAACGTCATAATCTGAAGCAACTAGCCATTTTTCGTCATATTTTCCACGTACTAAATCTTTTGGCAAAAAATCGCATCGTGCTTTTTTCGTAAGTGCAATATATCGTGTGGGGTTGCAATTTGAGACGTGGGCCACGCGTCCATTAGACGACGACACTCCCAGGCACACACGTGACATAATGTCAGTCGGACGCTCATCTCCGTCGTGTCGTTAGTCATCCGGGTGCAATCAGACGAGGCGCCGAAATGCCATAGACAGTGTGAAGACACCGCCATAGCTAGCGAGCGTGTCTATTTTCACACCCGGCACGCGGGCTGCAGATGCTGCGTAGACATTTGGTCATGCATTACGGACGTGTCATCTCGACGGCCCAGTTTCTGGCAACGATGTTTTCTATATACAGCTTTAGTATCAAGTATTACAAACTTCCTCTTGAGTTAGGACAGCGAACGCGCGTGGGTTTCCCCCCTTGACGGGCAACTTTAGTTGATACATCTTCCATTGATCTCTTCGTTAGGACAGATTGATAATTTGTTGGGAGAAAATGGCGCCGGTAGCGGGCAACGATAACGCACGTACAGAGCGACGTAACTGAATCAAACTGAACTGAACTGACACGTTATGGTTTTTGACGAACTGACCAATAAGCGAGCAGTTCGAGCCCATTGGTTATTAATTGACGCTTACGTGTGCGTAGTCACGCAGTCCCCGACGCCGTTATACCGTGCCTACTGTAATGCATTACTGTTTGCCCATCGGTCGGTTCGTCAAAAACTAAACTATGTCCGTTCATTTCAGTTACGTCGTTCTGTACACGTCTATAGACGTCATATGCAAAGAGGCTAAAGCCTTCGCATTTCCCTTGATGCTGACTCCAAAACAAAGCACCAGATGTTTTAGTCAGCGCGATGCTGTAGGTTCCATCTCGTCGCCTGATTGAGTCGGGGCAGATCAGGATTCAGGGCGTCGTGATGGGAGGACCGCTAGCCACTCGCTCGCAAGTATTATAGAAGCTGGTCGTCGACATACGGGAGGATTCAGAGGACCGGATATTGCATCCGTCCGGTCCACGGGTGCCATCAGTGCACTACTAGGCCGACACTAAGTCCTAATTAATCCCTCAGGGGTCGGTCCAGATGATGACCGGGCCTGCAGCGCTGAACCGTCGTGGCTGGCTGTGCTATGTCAACAAGCTGCTACTAGTCGCACTGGCCACACAGCTGATGTACAAGAACTCAATTACTGTCAAACTAACGACAACAAATTATTGAATTAGTCTACAGGCCAGGCGCCATTGTGTTAGTCTGCGGCTCACCGAAGCACCCACGTCCGACTATTTCCTGCAGACGTTGGACCAGCTAGGCCGCAGCCAGTCAGCATTTTATTGCCCTCTGATGATTGTCATGTTACGGCCATTAGAAATTGTTGCTGGCATTAAGCTTATGTTAAACGGGAATGTATATGACATGGTTGAGACGGCAAATGAGCTTAGGACCGACGGCATTAGCGAATACTTCTTGTATCATTACGGGACAATTTCTGGAGTATTTTTGTCAGCACTGTGATGGTTTCTGCTGCTTTTATGGCGAAATTTGTTCTCTACATGAATGTTATCAACAGTAGAGGAGTACTTGACCGTCTGACTCTGATGAATAGACAGAGAGACACCCCGCGATCGGTTACCTATCATGGCACTAACTCCGTTCAACGTAAGATATAAAAAGAACTCCGTTTAAGCTCAATTCCTGTAGGCCTACTTTATGCTCCGTCGAACCGCCGCCTTTGCAATTATTAAGGGCTTTAAATTTTTGAACATTTTTGTTAGAGTTTCGACATTGCGCTTTTTAAATGTCAACCAGATGTATGCTCCGTGTTGCTCGTACTTTATGTTTACCCGCCCAAGAGAAGAATCATGGAAGAGTTGCCTAAGCAACGTGACAGTAGACTGTACCATAAAGGCCGACACATCACAGATCACTCTGAAGGAGCCTGATTTGAAACCGGAGCGCGCTGATCCATCAACATAGCTACGGCAATCAGTTAAGACCTTTTACTTTTAGCAGCAAAAATGGCCGTGCATAAATATTGAGAAGCTAACGTATGAGATAAACCAACAAACAGACGGAAAGCAATCTTTATTGACCTTTGTAATAATGCTAATAAAACCGGGATATTGTGTCGTCAAATCAGTTGTTTGTGACAGCTAACCGCATATGTTTGATGAATTTGTAATTCTCAGACGCCCGACAAAGGCAACCAACACTGTCCACATGTAAGCTGCTATCGTCCACATTCGCTGGCATCGTCATTTAGTGCTATCCTGAAAAACACAATACACCAGAGAGTATTGAGATGTGCAACGTTAACCAAGACTATTTGCTGTAATTGCTATTGCGATAAACACGCAACTGCATGCCACGATCGTGATCGTGAGTCAATTAAGCTAGAATAGTAAGTCTGCCATTCTTTTTCCGAACGTCTATAGGCTTACCATACATGTCCGGTGGTAAGCCCACGTAACGTTTAGCACGTCGGAGGTTAATTATAACTTTATCCGACAAATTCATGTTTTACTTACTTAATTACATGAACTGATCAGCTCCTCGCTACTCGTCACCATTGGACATTATTTTTATAACAGTCCATAAAACGACCGTAGTAAAAATAATTTTTTTTCGCTAGCAACACTCGCTATATGGGTTTCAGTCCAGATAAAAATGATAAAACAGCAGCAGCGGAGAACTTAGAGAAAATGCATTTGCCGTACAAAGATATAATGTAGACAACTACTGACAATATATCACATTATGAAAAAGGCCAAAATGTTCTCGCTGACTACCCTGTCGTTCTATAACTTCTATTACGCCAAAAGTAAAAAGTATTATTTTGTGTATCTTCGCCTAATAATTGGAATTATCTTTTTCTGCATATCCACTCATCTGTGAGTCTTGCTACCTTTAAATCCCGCCTTAAATCTCACGTTTTCGCTTGTGCTTAGGCCTATCGTCTTTAAAATCCTGTGCGCCAGCGCCTCAGATTCGATTATCGATTACTGGCGCTATATAAATATTTTATTGATTGATTGAAGTGTTCACCCAGTGACGCTAAATGCGCAAAATTTATTTCCGGTTAAAACTCCGCCCAGAACCCTGCTATATAGAGGAACTGTCTTTGAGACTGTCCACTTAGTAGGTTGAGAAATGAGACACCCCTTTCCCGATCCCCATATCCCGCCTCTGTCGGTGTCTTGTTCTAAGCATCTATTGCGCCCCGTGAGGTATTTATTGCGTGCTTGAGGAGCGCTTAGGAACGACAGCCTGCAAAAACAGTGTGGCGTCGAACACCACACCGAGTGAACAGTGCGCGAGACAACAGATACATTAGACTGAGGAGCTAGGAAGCGCGTCTGTAGTGGACAATCTGCGTTGACAGTCGCTCGCTGCCTGTCATCAGCGTGGAGACGCGCCGGTGTCACATTAAAATGTTTCCTCAATGAAAAATACGCCCTGGGAGAGATAATCACGAAATCGATATGTCTCTCCCCTTTATTAAATATCGCCGGCCCCATAAAAAGTCTCCACATTATAGGATCGCCCCCTCCTTTAAAAAAGTCTCCCCCGGCCGACAATTAACAGACAAAAATCCGCCCCGCCCGGCGGCTGGTTAATTGTCGGTCGGGGGAAACTTTTCTGGGGAAGACGATCCTATAATGGGGCACCGGTATCGTACGTACTTCGGTTTCATGCAATATTAACGGACGGGCGAGCGGGAGCTAGCTGCAATGACTGCTGCATGCAAGTCTGCCACAGACGAAGACGAGATGCCTGCTAGCGACAGAACCGCTCTCGGCCGGAAGCCACTGCGTCCACGCGTCTTGCAATACGACCATGGCTATGGACAGTACAGTAGAGAAGCATTAGAGAGATCGATCTGCTAGATAACGCACGCACGCACGCACGGCTTGTCGCAACATGTGACCGGAAGCGCGACGATCACGTGATCACTTGCACTAGTCCGGTCAACGCCGATAGGTGACCGGCCATCAACGAAATCGATAGCAACGCGATGAAGAGTGGTTAGACAAGCCAAGCAGACAGACAGAGCGACGGCTTCCATTCCTATACTTTGTGGGTGAAAAATAGTGGGGAGTTTTCTATCACCAGAAGCGCTGTTTTAGCTCAAAATGCACCACAAATTATTTGGCGGCCGGACTTCTCCCGGACCCGCTGGGGGAGCTTAACATCGACCCCAGACCTCCTAGCTGGACTAAGTGTGTGGCCTTCGGGAAAGAGAAAGAATAGAGGGAAGTAAGAGGAGAATGGAACGAAAAGGTGAGAAGAGAGTAGAAAGAGAGAGAAAAACCTGGGAAATATAGTAAAGTGAGGAAGATAATGATAAGAAGATAAAGGATAGGAAAGGGGTATGGTGAGAAAAAAGAAAGGAAAAAACGGAAACGGAAGGCGCGGAAACTTAAGCCCAATTTCGATTCTACATTTGGGGGATGGAAGCTTCTGGAGGGCGTAGCGTTGATGAGCGCTGATGTCACGGCGTGTCTGTCAGTGTGTGGTCGTTCTATCAGTTATCCGGCGCTCAGTGCCCAGTGTCCGGTGCCCGGCCCGGCTACCTGGCACCATCATTCACCGTTCAGTCCGCGCAATCACCGGCCCGTACGACCTGATCCCGGACTTAGCCGGTGCGGTGGCCGCTCGCTCGCTCGAAAGATTTCTGAATTATTGGGGCGGCGGGCGCCGTAAGCCGGCCCAGATTGAGACGCTAAGCTTCATCGTATCTCGGTTAGCGCGTATGTACGCGACTACGCGCTGTCGCAAAATGCCGCAATTTACCAGCGCGCCGCCTGTCGCCGCTTATTTATTGCAAGATCGCGCTCGGACCATAGCCATACGCCGATTACGCCGAGGATTAGTGATGATGATGATGATGACGATGATGTCACGGGATGAAATCCAGACTGACGTCACAGTGACATCATAGATGATGTTTGGCCTCCAATGCTGCTGCTGCTGCTGCTGCTGACTGCTGAGTGCTTGTGTGCCGAGTGTCACGATTGAAGAGTAGTCTGTCACAGCGGTTCACCTGGCACAGCAGGTCGGTGGTCAGAATGTCCTGTGGCGGATCAGCTGAGCCACCGAGGATTTGAAGTCGTTGTATGGATCTGTAGCCAATGTTCCAGTGTTGCCAGTGTTTGAATTGTAAAAAAATTACTGCGAGATTAAACTTTTCGACTGTCGGAGCCCGACCAAAATTGTGACGTAAATCGTATGCATATAGACTAGCTGAGCCCACAGTACATAATTTGACAGTGTGTTGGGGGAGGGTTGAAAAAAGATGGGGTTTAACCCCCTCCCCCTAGCAATTCAAAACTGAGTGCTGCTGAGTCATAGTTGTCACGTGACTTTTTCTGCCAGGGTCAGCAGCACAAAAATAAACTCTAACAATTTGATTTTTAGTGATTGCACGTGTTTAAAAGACGCAGTACAAACTAAAAAAATGCAGACACGTTTTGCAGAAATATAAGAAATCTTAAGAAAGTTATAGTTTTTGTACGGGTATGAAAGGTTGCAACTTACCAGTATGTTATCTTCCGAATTAATAGCAGAGATTCAAGTTTTTCGAACTACTAAAAATTAATTCGAGCTGTAAATTTTATTTATTTATTCGTATTTAATTATACGAATAAATAAATAAAATTGACAGCTCGAATTAATTAGTAGTTCGAAAAATAAAGCAAAATTTAACTAGGAACTACACTGCTTTAACTCGGGCAAAAGTGTATAGCTTAGTGCTTACAAAACGCATTTAGCCTAAAATTTTGCGTGTCAAGTTCGTTCCTTTAAATTAAAGTAAATCTGTTTTTAAATCCGCATCAAGAAAATCTCAGGACAACGGATAGTGAATTTTGGTTTCATGTTTGGCGCTGTAAACGCTAAATATAGTGCAACTATTTTTCTAGTTCGCATACAGCTACGAACGTGCGCAAATTTTTTTTGACAAAAGCACGCGAAAATTTCAACACTTTTGAAGTCAGGCTTACAAAACAGTTTTTGACCAAAGACCAAGACAGTTTTAAGCAAATAGAAGATTGCATCCTTTGGCTACGAATAATGTGTTGCTAGACGCTTCTGCCAAAAATTACATTTCACACGAATTACTTATGCACTGGGCCTTTAGGGTCCTAGGAATACTGATTTGTTTGATGTGTTTCGCAAACACCTTATGCTTTTTTGTAAAAAAATGCAAAAAAAAATAAATTTTCAACGGCATAACATTGTTACAAGCTTGCCAATTAATTTCGTAAAGCCTATCCTACCATTAAATTTTATGCCTATGTTAACAAGGACTGTCAAAAGGCCACAAAGTGCAAGTCGTTTATTATCTGTCTCATTGCTATAGCATATTATGGGACAGATTATAAAATCACTGTCATTCTGTCTGAACACTCCTACGGCCGCAATTTTGATTCAATTTTGATGAAATTTTGCACAGTGATTCAGGACCCGAAAAGTAAAATCGAGTTTGTTTGGGATAAAAATCTGATAACTCCATCTATTTTACTCCAATTTTTAGAAATTTGCATTACGGCCTATGGGGACTTCAAAGCGGTATAACTCGGTCCCCGTAAAAGACAATTGTGCGCTGTGTTTACCTACCCGCCAATTTTTGGGGGTCGGGCAATCTAACTGTGTTATTTAAATTTACCCTTTATCGACCCCTGTTGCCATAGCAACCATTCAAAAGTTGCAAAATTTTGCATTACAGCCAATGGAGATTTCATAGCGGTATAACTCGGTCCCCGTGAAAAATAATTGCGCGCTGATTGCACCTACCCCCTATTTCCGGGACTAGGCTATCCAATAATGTCATTTAAATTTCTCCCCTGCCGACCCCTGTTGCCATGGCAACGAATTTAGGAACAAAATTGACTATAACTCGGCCTCCGTAAAAGATAATTGCGCGCTGTTTGCACCTACCCCCTTTTATTTTCGGGTCCGGACTATCCGACGATGTCGTTAAAATGTCTCCACTGCCAACCCCTGTTGCCATGGCAACGAATTTGGTGACAAAATTGACTATAACTCGGCCCCCGTGAAAAATAATTGCTAGCTGTTATCACCTACCCCCTATTTTCGGGCCCGCGCTATCTGATGGTGTCATTTAAATTTCTTGCCTGCCGACCCGTTGCCATGGCAACGAATTTTGGGACAAAACTGACTATAACTCGGCTCCCGCAAAAGAAAAGCAGCTGCTAGGCTATATAGCGTGGCAATGGGACAGATACCTCGTTCCACAGAACGTATTTCTAGTTTCAAGACTAAATATAATTGTAAGCATTATCTTACACGTGATTTTGTATTTATTTTTACCCTGATGCTGCTGCAATATATACTGCGTAATACTATAATGTCTGCGTTTGGTTGGCGTCATTGCAGTGCTGCCACCTGCCGAATTCTACGGCAAAAGCCACGTTACACGTTATGTTTCTACACTGCGTCAACATCTTGCTTTTTGCTATGTGTATGTCCTGTTTTAGCTGTTTAAATGTTCGTTTAATTTTATTTCTCCTGCGCATAGATCGTGAAAAATTATAATATCGATATCAAAACGACATGCCGATTTTCGTTACCTCAACCCATCTCTAACTGCTGGCAACAGCTAAATCTGTGAGTTGGCGATGACGTAGGCTAGACGACGTCACTCATCGTTCAGCAGGTTGCTGAGACTGACAGCAGCAGCAGCAGCAGCAGCAGCTAGGCGCTGAGAACGTCAGCAGCGAGCAATGATGCTTCGCGTCAATGACATCAGCTACGTCAACCTGCTTGCTACCGCAAGTAAGTTTACTTTGCACTCTATTTATTACTGCTAGCCTATTCTCGTTAGCATTTGCAGCAGGTAGGCCTAGCATAGGTAGTTTTCGAGTCGAGATTACGAGTTGCATTATTATATTTCGTAGCCTATGTTGATTATTTATTTTACTGTGTCGCCAAATTTGCGATACTGTATTCATTGCAATGAGTACGTGAATCATTGCTATTTTTATCGTCTCACGTAGGATAGAAGGCTGATTTGGCCTAGCTACTGCAGAGCAGTAAGGGCGTGCTCTAGTTTATATACGATGTTTTGTACTCGTAGCATAAATGCAGTAAACGTTAGAAATAAAATTACAAGCACGCGTTTGTAAAATAAAATAAACGTTTGCAAAAGCTGAGAAATGTGGCGCTCTTTATGGGTGTAATAATGACTAAATCGATTCCTTCAAAATACAGCATTTTCATATTCATCAATTTTCCGACAGCGTGCGAAATTCTGTAAACCTATCAATTATCAGCAGCACTTCAATTTGTGCATAATTATTTTAATCGCCGTCATTTTCACATTCATCGTTTAGCGTTTATTGCAATTTTAAAAAACGTCTACAAAAGCCTTTCAAGTTGACAAGTAAGTAAGTAAGTTAGTAGTAATATAATGCATATATCAAAGGTAAATGCACTCAACATACTGAAATATATCAGAATTTCAATCAATTCACAAGAAAACAATAATATACAGCAAATCTTTTGTAACAACGGACGCGAAAAACCAAAATTATTAATACTGCTTTATACATTACAAAGCTACGAGAATTCTTTTTCTTGTCTTGCGCAGAAAATTTACAGGCAACCGTCGAAGAATGCCATATCACACACAAGACAAAGGTTTCTGGCTTGGGATGAAGGACAAGCCCTCGGCACTAGCAAAATCTTACACTACAGAGTTACAAAGTTATACAAACAAGTCGCAAAATTCAATGTTCTTCCGTCAGTCCGTGACAACATTTAAAGCTGATAGCAAAATGAACTCAGCTCGACATAGAACGTTCGTTCAACGTTTTCAGCCCAAGCTTATTACAGACGTAAAATAAAAAAAACTTTAAAAAAATAAACTTATAGGTTGAAATAGAAAATTATTAAGCAGCTTAATATAAATCCGGCAACATCTATCGGCAAACAAGTCGTTCTGAGAAAGGCCGTAGCGGTTGCCGAGGCGTCGACAAATTAAAAAAATAAAAGCCGGAATGTGACCATATAATACAGCTTATGAAATACAAACGTCGCACGTATACAAATCTACCTGACTGACTGCGCGTAGAAAACGTTTGAAAGGTCCGTCGAAAACTGCAAACAGCCGGCCTTTCCTACCATCCGGGGCAAAGCTAGTAGATCTTTAGGGAGGGGTTAGTACTGCTGCAATACAGACATTCAGTTTTTACGCGCGAAAGCAGCTACTGCTTTCAGCGCGTCTTAGCGATCGCAATTCTGTCTGTCCGACCGACTGTCCCTCCGTCTGTCTGTCACACGGGTGGATCAGTCAAAAAACGGTGCGTCTCGCGAGCATTGTCAGATTCAATGTCAATTCAGGCATGAAATTTTCAGAACAACACGAAATTGAATGTGATATTCTCGAAACCTGGAAAGATGTCTGAGAGGGCATCGCCGGGCTTGTTCACCGACCTGCCGCCGTCAATGCAACTTCGGTCCCGGTCGACAAAGTTACTCAGTAAGTAGCGCGCGCAGTTCGTGTGGCGTCGTCGTTGTGACGTCATCACGGTCATGTGACGACGCCAGTAAGCTTAACTCTGCGCCTAGTGTTGACTGCTCGTCAGATGAAGTTGGTTGTTCTGTAATATTTACTCCATCGACAAGCTGTTGTGACATTGCTGCTGCTGCTGCTGCTGCTGATGATGATGATGACGACGATGTTGTTGTTAATAGAGCAGCGGGATTGCTGCGCGGTACGTCATAATGCAGTGTGGTCGTCTGTCTGACAGGCGTCTTGTAATGCAGCTCTTTGCCTATAATACACACACACACACGCGCACACACCGACACACCGTGATCACAACATACTCAATTCAACACAACAACTACAGCCCACGCCGCGAGTCATTTAAACATGCCACCGAACTTTTGTCCACATCTTCGTTAAATACTGATCGATTTTCAATTTTTTTATCACTGCCCCACTCCGTGGTGCAAATTTGCACTAAAATCGTCGTTATACACCTTACTGCTCTTCAAATGAGTCGCTACACTAACTTGTGAAATACTGTTGCTGTAAACTAGCTTGCTTTAGTGCGCTAAGATATAAACCATCATGCAACGATTTTTGTTAAAATAATTAAAAAATAAATTAACAAACTACTAAATAAAAAATAAAAAAATAGATTAATAAATTAATAAATCGTCGAACAAAAGTGCGTTTAATAACCGTTATATGAAGCTGTGGTATTCACGTCCAGCTCGTCAGACATTGCGACATTTAGGTCCAGATATTCCTACTCAAAAAACACACACAAATATTACACACCCGCACATCTCTATCGTTCAAGCTCTGTTAGTACAAAAATTAACAGTCCTATCACTTTCTGTCTTTAAACAAACTTGTGCGTACATGTAGAAACAGTGACTATGAATGTACCAAAGTTATCGCATGTTATGGGGTGTTTACACGATCCAGCAAACGTCCAGCAAACTTCCAGCAAATGTATTCAAAATACACGTGCTAATGCTGGACGTCTGGTGGACGTTTGCTGGATCGTGTAAACACCATATTAGTTAAACTATTGACGGTTAGGCAACCGCTGCTGCCTTCATTGCAACGACTTGGCGTTCGCCACGATGAACAATATTCAACTAATACATTACTATAACTAATATAACTAACATTTGAGTGATTTGACGTTGTTTGATAAATTTATATAGGCCTAGCTTGTTAGGATTAGGCTTATCATCTGACAATGCTATTATACGGACGTCTTAACAGTCTACATTACAGGTCTTGTGGGCCGTCTGTCCGTCTGTCTGTCACATATGGGCGCCGGTATAACTCGAAAATTAAAAAAAACTTAGAAAACAAACTTGTGAAAGTTCCCAAGGGCAGGAACAACTGGTATGTGCCAACTTTTAGTTTAAAAGGTCAAGTTCAAGGTCATCGGATGTCAAAAGTCTCCAGGAAATAGCGCATATCTGGGGGCTGTGTTTACTTATGGCACAGTGCAGTGGGCGGGTACACTAGTGTGCAGTGGGCACTACACAGACGGCCGCATACACGTCAGCACATGGCGTGGCGACATCTGTTCGTTTAGCGGTGAGTGACATCACTTCTCACACAATAGTGTGAGTGTTGTAAAAACGACCTTCAAAGTGTATGTATGGGAAAAGGCAAAGTTTGACCCTCAGCCAACCAAAACTCCCTGAACCGATCGTCACCAAATTTGAATGGCGTGATTAGGTCGTGGACCCCTACTATCAAAAAATTGGCTCAATCCGTCCAGGGGTTTTTGCTCCCCATATAGGTAAAATATACACCCATCCTGTTCGAAATTTACTACTTTTTTGGTTCTTCAACTCGCTTACAGGCGAGTCCCGTCCGTTAGACCGATTTTTACGATTAATACGTCAAATGACGCTGTTCTGCGCAAGGAAGTGCCTTTTTATTGTTATAAAATAAAAAAAAATCTTTTTCAATTATTTATTCAAAAAATTCAAAAAAAATTACAACGGGTCTGTGGGAAAATTTTTTTAAAAGCCTTAAACTGTCATAACTTCAGTTGTGTGCAAGATAGAGTCGTAATTTTTGATTCCACGATATGGTTTTCGGGGTCGGCCTAATAACGGTGACATTTATATTTATCCCCGGTTGACCCCCGTTGCCATGGCAACGAAATTTGGGACAAAATTGGTTATAACTCGGCTTGCGTAAGAGATTTTTGTGACATTTTGGCGCCTATAGAAGGGTTTTCGGGGATGGGCCATCGAATGCTGCTAATTGCATTTTTCCACGACCAACCCCCGTTGCCATGGCAACGAAATTTGAGACAAAATTGGCCGTAACTTGGTTTGCGTAAAAGATTTTTGCGAGTTTTTTGCGTCTATAGGAAGTTTTCGAGGATGGGCCATCAAATGCTGCCAATTGCATTTTCCCCGACCACCACCGTTGCCAAGGCAACGAAATTTAGAACAAAATTGGCTATAATTCGGCTTGCGTAAGAGAATTTTGCGAGATTTTTTTGCACCTAAAAGGGGTTTAACGGGGATAAGCCATCGAATGCTGCCAATCGCATTTTTCCACGACCAACCCTCGTTGCCATGGCAACGAAATCTGAGACAAAATTGGCCGTAACTCGGCTTGCGTAAAAGATTTTTGCGAGTTTTTTGCGCCTATAGGGGGTTTTCGAGGATGGGCCATCAAATGCTGCCAATTGCATTTTTCCCGACCACCACCGTTGCCAAGGCAACGAAATTTGGAACAAAATTGGCTATAATTCGCGTTGCGTAAGAGAATTTTGCGAGATTTTTGCACCTAAAAGGGGTTTTACAAGGATGGGCCATCGAATGCTGCCAATCGCAATTTCCCCCGACCGACCTCCGTTGCCATAACAACGAAATTTCGGACAAAATTGGCTATAGCTTGGCTTGTGTAAAAAATTTCTGCAAGATTTTTGTGCCTATAGGCGAATTATGGGGATGGGCCATCGAATGCTGCCAATCGCATTTTCCCCCGACCAACCCCCGTTGCCATTACAACGAAATTTGGGACAAAGTTGGCTATAACTCGGTTTGTGTAAGAGATATCTGCGAGATTTTTTGCATCTGCGGGGGAGTTTTCGGAAATGGGCCATCAAATGCTGCTAACTGAATTTTACCCCGACCGACCCTTGTTGTCATGGCAACAAAATTTAAGACAAAATGGGCTATACCTCGGCTTGTGCAACAAATATCACCAAGATCCTTGGATCTGACGGAGGTGCGGGTTGAGGGTTTGGCAATTAGATGACGTCAGTCGAAGTCTACCATAGCCAACCCTGATTTCCAGGTATAACGAGCAGCAGCGTAGTAGGAGCAGCAGTAGTAGTAGACACATCCAACGTTCTGTACTCGACCGCAGGGGAGGTATACTGCTTTGCCTTAGGAAGGTAAAAGGTAAAGATATGGATCCTGCTATAGCGCTTCTTATATGTGTCAGGCTCATTCCCCGACTTTTGGCAATAAAACAGCAAATATATATGTAAAAAAATTTACCAGTTTACAACTGTGTGTTAGGATGATGTAATGATATCAATCCTCTAAAACAGCAAAAATCATTTGGGTAACCTTAGATGGGGCTATGTATATGGCGTCCTTACAAGCTGACTTTAGTTGGTAATCACTAACATAGTCTAAAGCCTTCTTCATTTGATGTTACTTGTCGTATTAGGCCTACTTGCCCAATGGTTACTGATTTGGCTGAACTGCCCAAAATGTGCACCGTAAAACAACACATAGGCCTAAGCGTATAATATAAGCTTAACTAATGTAAAAGTCTGTGTAATGACGATATGGTGATCTCATATAGCTGCTTTCACTTTGGACCAAAATACTATAGGCCTGCTGCATTGGATGGTCAGGCTAAAACTGAGTCCACTAACACCGAATGTAGGGCCAAGACGACAGCCGGATCATTCATGCAAGCAGTTAGGGCCTATAAATGGCAAGCACACGGATAAGTTCACGTTCTTATTAGACATTAACAATGTCCAGTCACTTTATTATCCGTCCATCCATCTGTGCATTTTACACGCATTCATAACTCAAGCAGTAAGGCATAAAAATTCAAGATTGATGTAAATGTTTTCCATGGCACAGTAGCTGCTACAGCATCTTTCACCTTTAAAGTGTCTAATGTCAGGGTTAGGGTTGTGCTGTGCATTTGGACAGTTTGTACGCGTAGGCCTATGAGTGTGCAGTTAGCTGAATATTGTGTCGGCATAGGGTCATATTTTCGTTTCCTTGTTAGGCCTACCATTAGCTAAGCAATAGGCTAACAGAAACATTTTTGGCTGCTACGCTAATCAGTAAACATTGGGCAAGTAGGCCTAATACGACAAATAACATCAAATGAAGAGGGCTTTAGACTACGTTAGTGATTACCAACTAAAGTCAGCTTGTAAGGACGCCAAATGCATAGCCCCATCTATGGTTACCCAAATGATTTTTGCTGTTTTAGAGGACTGATATCATCACATCGTCCTTACACATAGTTGTGAACTAGTAAGGTTTTATACGTATATAACCGATATTGTTCGACGCACCACGTTACTGGCTAGAAAAGTATCGAAAGTATCAGCGAGTTGCTTGAACGTTGGTCTATCTGCCGGATTGAATTGCCAACATTGCAACATCACTTTGTAGCTATTTATAGACACACAAACACAGTCAATTAATTAGTCAATCAATCAACCAATTAATAAATCAATCAATTAGTCAATAATAATGGTTTTTCTGTAAACCACCAAGACAAGATGATGACGATAATGAAAATGAGAAAATACGATACAATACCATATTCGTTTACTGAAGCACTGTCAAAATGCAGAGCATACAGTTAGATTACAAACTTAAAATAGTTAAAATGTTAATTAGACTGACTATATAAATGCAGTAACATAAAATGTATAGACACAAAAATAGGTCATTCGTCAAATTACAACATTTACTATTTCTGTTCGCCGCTAAAAGTCGCCACGGTTCTGTTCTTTATCTTAGACTTGATGGCGCTATACAAAACTGCTTTTAACTTGAACATTAGTTTTAACAATTTGTCAGAAATATGTGAAAGTTGATAGGACCCTACGTCTTGGTTCATCAACTTGTCTGTCTTGTTCTTTACTGATATACAGGGTGCGTCAAAAAATTTTACCCCCTAAGGTTTTCTGATAATTTTTCCGAAACGGCTGAGAATTTGTAAACAAAATTTTACACTTCTATTATCCATTCAGACATACGCTAACCTGCAAAATTTTATTCAATTATCTCCAACTTTAACAAAGTTATGCCGTATTAAGCGCGACCACCCACCGAATTTTTACATTTCACAGCACGTCCATCACGAGTTTTACTAACTGACGATAAACAACAGG
>Ga0209367_1002740_pt1 | contig 23510 bp, 13 predicted proteins | sample WorMetLIZISLAND2_FD_187412 | JGI IMG/M metagenome (GOLD analysis project Ga0209367, IMG submission 187412) | Marine gutless worms symbiont microbial communities from Max Planck institute for Marine Microbiology, Germany - Olavius geniculatus... ... | reverse complement strand
CCACCGCCAGTACTCATTTTACCATCCTATGGAGGGTAGAAGGCTGAGTCGACCTAGTTGGCTGGCTCCGTACTGTAGACAGTCACCCATCTAAGTACTAACCGGGCACAGCGTAGAGTAACTTCGTCTCATCCGAGACGCGTTACCAACTACGCAGTGCCACCAACCAGAAAATTATTGCCAAATTCGTGTCACCGGCTGGAAATAGCAGTGGGAAGGAATGAGATGTGTGGCGAGGTGCCTTGATGTATAAAACGTGGCCATCTAAAGGTTGTGCGTTTAACTTATTGTTGGGTTGCTGTCGAGTCGTTACTACGAGAATGATTATCTATGGACAGGTAAACCATCTCAGTATATAACTAACCAACCATGTCAACTCAGCCTTTCATCCCTCTGGGGTAGGTAAATTGAGTATCGGCCTGTCAGGCTGTGGTTAAGGCAAGGCAATGGCACGCTTACTTGTGTCTGGTGTGTGATCTCATTATGGCACGTAGCGTTTGAAATGGGCTTCCCACAAAGATCGGGATGCCTGTTACGTGCGATCAATGCCGCATGTGCGAAAATTCACAGATTTGCGGCATATTTCCACATATATGCCACATATTTCGCCAAATTTTGCTGTACCTTTCATCAAAAAGCATGGTCACATCTTTCAAGAAAAACTCTGCCAAAAACCGGCATCCCTACACGGAGCTATTATGCACCTATCTGTGAATGCAGGTGCACAACATAACACCGACGCAGGGTCTGATAGTACTGAACAAGACGAACAGCTCAGCCACTGCAACGACGGACCAGGCGACGCTCGTCCAGCAGTTCCGCCTGCAGCAGCTCATCCAGCAGCAGCAGCAGCAGCAGCATGGTGGGGGCGGGGCTCAGCTGACAGCTGGTACTACGGTGCAGGTTCGACCGACGTCAATCACTCTGCCTACGACAACGCAGTACGCTCAGCAGCAACAGACCGCGCAGGTACTACTACTGTAGCTTCTTCTACTGCTAGGATACTTACGGCAGGGTGGCCCAAAAAACTAAGCTATCGTGCTGTGTCTGTATCTTCGCTGAATATTGGATATTTATGATTTACAAGGTAGTGTAGCAGCATAATGTGTGTGGCATGCATTCCTTTGAGTAGTTCATTTTTACGCTGTTTACTAGTGAAAAAAATGTGAAAATTGGTCAATATTCAGTGAAGATATGGACAAAGTACAATAGCTTAGTTTTTTATTGCAGGGGGGTGGCAAACTGTACTGCTAATACTACTGTTACCACCATGTGCTCTGCTGATACTGCTAGTACTAGGATACTTAAGTCAGTCACTTTGCCGATGATCACACAGTGTGCTCAGCAACAGACAGCATGATTACAGTTACGTTGGTGGTGTGGCGTAGTTGGTAGCGTGTTTTGGCTGAAACGAAGTTACTCTACGCCGGGCCCGGTTAGTACTGCGATGGATGACTGCATGCGGGCAGGTAAACCATCTCGGTGCGAAGCCCGCCAGCTAGGTCGACTCAGCCTTCTACCCTCCGTGGGACGGTAAAATGAGTAGTAACTATTCATATGAGTTATGGAAGGTGGGGACCTTGGTACAGCTGACTGGGGTTGCCTAGCCGGCCACTGCGCCAGCCTGTGTCTGCAGGCTGCACACGGTGGCCGTGCGGCAGGCGGCTCTGGTTAGTGACGAAAGCACATTAGAGGCGTGTTTCGCGGCGATGCGCTATACAAATTGACAACCTTTTTTACAGTGACTATTGCTCTCAGGATTTTGTCACTTGTTATCGGTTGGATTTCACGGTCTGCCTAAACAGCGCAGGTCAACTGCAGGTCTCAGAAATTGCTCATCTTAGTGGTTGCAAATCATTTTTCAGCACCACAGATCAGTTCATGTTACAATCAAAGTTAGTGGTCAGCTGTGATATGTGATCAACGGTGCCATAGAATGATCTGCGGTCACTAACTTAAGCAATTTTTGTGATCTGAGCTGATCCGGTGTGCTCATGTAGACCCGGATGTTCGCCTAAGCTTTACTACTAACACAGCAGTAATGTGGAGTTACTTGACATCGGTCCAGGTTAGTACAGAAATGGGTCACTGTTTACAGGTACACCGTCTTTGTTTGCAACCAAGCCAGCCAGGCCAACTCAGCTTGGCTATCCGTTCGTGGGTAGTCAAAATGAGTACTGGCGACGATTACCACTAGGGTCCACTGAGTTGTGCATAAGAATAGGCTTGTTATCAGGACTGCTGGCAGTCTGGCATTCGGTCAAAGGCACTGGCTGCTAGCAGAGCCGTCCGGCCATCCACGCTGCCAGCCCAGTCTGCCGGATATTGTCGCTATTGTCTGATTTGAGATGCAGCTTTCTCAATTCCGAAGCATCAAATGAAATTTACGCAACACAAAACACCATAAAGAGGCTGTCGCAGGCCAGTAATCTGACATTCTCTGGCCTCTGAGGCCTCCCTATTTCTGGGGACCGCTGTTTTTGGTCGAACATGCTTAATGCCTAAATCGGTTCCTGTTAAGGTGCACACAGAGTGACTGAACTGAACTGAACTGAACCGTTATAGTTTGATTTTCGACAAACTGACCAATGGGCAAGCAGTATTGCATTACAGTAGGCACTGTCTATTAGCGTCAGTGTTTACATGACTATGCTCACATATGTATCAACCAATGATCAATGGTCTTGCCTTCCTCGCCTATTGGTAAGTTTACTTCAGTTCAGTTACATCGCACCTTTACTCACTCACTCACTTTAGATGCAACTGAACTGAAGTAAGTTCTCCATTCAGTGCATTTTGTTTGCTGTGTACTCGCCTTATCTAAGTCGTGTGTACTGATGTGCTTTGCAGCATGGCCAGCCGCACCAGCAGATGATCATAGTCCGGCACCCTGGTGCGACTACTACCCCGGGACAACAACAGCAGCAGCAACAGCAACAGATGCTGGTTGTTAGCACCAACTCACCACAACAACAACAACAGCTGCAGCTGCTGCAACAACAACAACAGCAGAACAGCATCCGGCTAGCAGCAGCGAGTAGGGTTGCCTCCCCAGCGACGGTCCGACAAACAGCCCCCGGTATGGGGGGCCAGTTTATGTCACCCCCAGCACCTCCCCCTCCGCGCAACCCCCTCCACACGACGCTGTCAGGGCCGGTGCTGTCAACGTCGAATCACAGCATGGAAGGGCAGGGGCCGGGGGGCGTGGCATCGACACAGCCCCCAGGTGGCAGCGCTGGTGGATACGGACTCAACCTGGATCTAACGGGACTTGGCGGGACACAGCTTGGTCGGGCCGACGGCGATGTGACGCCACTGACACCGCAGGACCAGTTGTCACGATACGTTGATCAACTCTAGCGACACTTTTAGCCGTAGTGCCACCTTGTCAGTCATAGCAACACAAGTTCAGCAGGGGTCTTACTAATCTCTTGTGATTTAAATAGGTCCCAAGACTTGGAACCTCTGTAAAGCATGGGGGAAAATGACGCTGTCAGAAATGTTGAGCAAGTTACTCTCCCTGCTTAAGAAGGATTCTGCAAGACCTTAGAATGATCTTAGTAGAAAACATCCTTGCGGAGTTGGGTTCCAGAAATGACGACAAACGTTAATCAGGTAAAAATTGTTGACTATGACGACGAGGATGCTGTTTGTTGGTCGGCATTCGTGTGAAGCTGAGCTTTCAAAAATCCCTGCTAGGACATGGCAGAATGCCGCCACACTTTGACGTTAGAATTCACCTTGATCGGATGAACTGTTGATGAACTGCTGCACAAGATACGGAGAGAGCTCTATGTAGAGAGACACTTTGCATTGTTTTGAATTTCATGGACACAAGCGATGGAGGGAGGATGGACGGAGGACGGAGCAGCCTCTGTCATACTGTGATGTACAGACTGTGTGTACACTGATATTTGTACATAAAGCTGCGAGTTGAGCTACTTACTGTGTACGAACGATTGATCCTTGGTGCCCGTTGATCAGTTGACTCTGAGGATCGGTAATGTTGCCGGAAACGGACAAAACGTCGTCTGTTTGTTTCTCCGGTTGTTTGTTTCTTTGTTTATTCTCTCACTTGTGTTTGTTGTGTGAGTGCTTGTGTGTGTGTACTGTGTATTCACTACAGCACACTGCTTCTCATCGTTGGAACTGTGGGACCATTTTCTACATACAAGGCTGTAGGTTACATGTGCAACTGGAACACTATGCCTGCCTGACCTTTGACATTACAACCTATTTGCAATTTTTGTTCTCAACTTCAGTCAGTTTTCTACAACCTAGCTTTTATGTCATTTTATTCCACTGCCCCGTCCCTTGCACATTTTCAGGACAGACAAGCCGCCTGTCGGTTCTTCAATAGACAGTATTATGAGATTGACGACTGTCTGAAGGAAAACAGGGAAGATTATTAGAACTGCCATTTTTGATACATGTGCGCAATTATAATCGGCAGTTCTTACAATTTTAGGTTTTGTGTTTTGTGTTTCGTAACTAAAGGTTAAACTTTCTGTAATGGTTAAACTTTGTGTTCTGTTGTTATGTGTATGTGCAATTTCGTCTGCAAAGGCCATCCCTGAAATGACCTATACTGTGTCGGGCGGGACGTTAAGCCCTATTCACTCACTCGCTCAGGACAGACAAGCAAGGCTGTACTAATGCATCCTGTTAAGACGCTGCATGATACACAAAACATTGTAAAGATGTTTTCGGGTGTGTTTGGTTGTACATGTGACCTGGCCTTCAGATGAGAGATTAATTCGACTGCTGTGGTATTGAGTGGTCGCTCGGTCGGTAATTCAGAGCTCTTGTTCTGCGTCTGCTCGCTATGCCGTGTGCGTGTTTGTCCCATGTACATAGTATTACACATAGCTCTGTGCTTTATCACTGGCTGACATTGGCGGTCTGTGTGTGTGTGTTTGCTTGATTACTGCGGTTCATTGCAGAGCACACATCTCTCTCTCATTGCCCAGTGTTATGACATCATTAATTATGTAGACCTGAAGACTCATTTTGTTGGGGGCAAAGCCTCGTTTATGTTCCTCTTGTTTTTTTTCTGAAATGTCTTACGCTGTCATCTTCTGGAATTTTGAGCTTGGCGAGCTGTTGCATATTAGACTCCAGCGGAAATTGAGTTCAAATGCATTGTGGGCATGTGAGAAATTGTTTGGGGCAAGGTCTTCTTCCTCACCTTCTGACATTTCTCTTTTGTATTGTCTTTAGTTATTTGGTCAAAGTACTGTCCCAGGTTCAGCTTTGAAGAAATTGCTTGAGCTGCAATATACAGACATTTGTAGGAAATGAATTTGGATGACAAAGCCTGCTTGTCTTTCCTCCTTGCTCTCCCATCTTTTTTTTATTTTCACATCGCAAGTGTCCGAATGTAATGCTCGGTTGTTGCTAATAATTGGAATTTCCTTCGGTGGTTGAATGAAAACGTCATTGAATGAACTTGTCTTTTTAAAATAATAAACTGCTCATCGGCGTAGATGAGGAATGAATTGAATTGTTGTTGTCATAGAAACGGCAGCGGTTGAAGGCTTGCTACAGCTGCCGGCACAGCAATGGCGACTAACAAACTGTCGTCGTGCATAGTTAGAGAGATTTTGTATTAATTGTTTGTTGGACAGTGAGTTTCTACACTGCCCGTGCGGCACTTGTCGACATATAACAACAGTCGTTTGCTCCGCATGTGCTTGATGGATTGATGAATGACTGTACTGTACAAGTTTATTCCATGTCGGTTTGCATCGTGTGTCATCATCTCAACTATTCACTCACTCACTCCAATATTAAAACTTCCTCGTAACTTATGATCGTCGCGCGTTTTTGGCAAGCTCGATTTTATACTGCGGTCGTTTGTCCTGCTAGGTCGCATTTTGACATGCACTTCCGTCCGTCTGTCTCTGTTTTAGCTTGAGAACAAAAAGGAGTAGACTAGAATAACCATTATCGGTGTGAACGCTCCCCGGGGCACAGTGGCGGATCTAAGCTTCGTCCAAGTGGGGTGGGATGGAATATCGCCTATTCCTTCACCTCCCCTCCTTATTTACCCTTCCTCTCCATTTTCTTATATTAGAAGTACGACTCCTTAAATCCAGCTATATGGTCTGGGAGAGTGTCATCATGTTTGGTTCAGCTTAGCTTATGCATGCATCTGTAGGTAGACGGCCAAATAATGTGTAGGCACACTGAGCTGACATTGTTTTGGTTCAAACTACAATGGATGTATGTGCACAATTAATTGTCAAATATACATGCAGATATGGACCTAATTTGCACAATTCCTGACATAAAGTTTTGAATAATTAAGTGAGAATCAACGACGCTGGCGAAAGTTGTAACAGACAAGTAATTTAAGTAAAGCTCATGAGACAAACGACTGTCTAGCAGTTCCTGTTTGCAGGTTGTCTTGGTCTATCTCCATTTTGTCGCAAATTGCAAAACGCTAAAAACCCCTATTTTGATTGTTCAAGGTCATCGATGTTCACATCACTAAATAGCTTCTAAATTTCATATGCAGGTTGTCTTGGTCTTTGATCTCCAGCCATTTCATCGCAATTCACTGTTGAAATGTGAGCTGTAGACCAAAAAATGCAAAAAATTAACCCAAACCCCTCTTCTGGGGGTTCAAGGTCGTCGATGTTGACAAAAAAATTTTCAGCATTAAATGCAGATTTTAGCAGTTTAGGTCTCGACCCCCTATGGTTCAAGGAGGCCTGCGCAGGCGGACGTCAAAGGGGTACAACCAAAAAGTGGTTTATTTTATCGCTATTGGCTCGTTTAGCGTAAAAACCCGGAAACAGTTGCAGATAGGCACAGACATATAGGCTTACTGCTTGCCAATAGTGATGGGCTTTTTAATGGTGTCAACATCGATCGATGACTTGAATGATCTTGAACCCTTGAGATAGAGCGTTATAGGGCGCATTGCATCAACGTCGTTCAACTTTGAACTGTGTCAAATCTAAATTTCAACCTAGTACAGCCGTAATGGTAGAACTGTTGCTGTCGCGCGTCACATGAGCTTTTCTTAAATTACTTGTGTTTCTTCCTAACTCAGTGCTTGAACACCCGCCAAGCAAGAAGTTTGAAAACGGTTGCTTTATTGCAGCTGATAGGTGCCTGTAAGGACGAAACAACACAATGGCTGGCTAAAACAATTTTTTAAAATACCCGTATAAATGCTTAACAGAATCGCCAATAACAACGAGAGATGAGCGTTTCCTAACACTAAAGTCATGTGGGTATTTTATAATAGTTGGTCCATGAATGCGACAGATCACACGCTAGGCTATGAAATAGCCTATAGCTGTAAACGGCACCAGGACGATTCCGGCTAAAATGCTACATACCAGCAGGTTGCAGCAAAATCTAGTATTGCACTTAATGCGTGTTTGAGCCATGGTTAACAGTCGAGACCAGTAACTAAATATCATAATTCGTGAATATTTTATCGAGTTCACTGGTCGAGAGTCGAGACAGTGGAAACTCGAAAGTTTTGCGTTTTTTACTTATTTACTTGCGAACACGTTATTTTAAACCTTCTATGCAGTCGAACGACCGGAAGTGGGCGTGCTTGTTTACGATTTGTTATGTTAGTTGCCGTAATTTATTAATTTATTATTATTATATTAGTTAATTTTGGTATTGGCTTGCAGGCGTACAGTATACCTACATGCAGTTTAGCAGCCTAAACGAAATACACAGTCAACTTACTGCCTATATACAGACGAAGCTTAGGGTTAGGCTTAGGTTTAGAGTTAGGGTTAGGTTAGGGTTAGTCGAGTTGTTAGCCGCCATGGGCATAGCCGCCATAGGCTAATAAGGCTAATTAGGACGAAGTTTTTGTCTAGGTTAGGGTTAGGGTTAGAGTTAGGATTAGGGTTAGGGTTAACTGACCGCATGCACGCTTTGGCCCGTATAGGCAGTAAGTTGACTGTGTATTTTGTTTAGGCCGCTAAACTGCATGTTTACCACCTAGCCCAATAGTGCCTTTATAGAGCAATGGTGAAACTACAGAATTTTTCGATATCGTTTGAGTCTCCGTATGGCGTGTGTCACGCCGGCCAAGCAGTCACTGGAGCTGTCAATATTCAACTGTCAGATTCCACCAAAGTCCGAGGTCAGTGACTTACTGCTGGCTAGTGTATATTATAAGCGTTTGAATAGGTAAGCCTGCAAGTAATTGGGAACAGGTTTAACTGCACAAAAGTCGTGCAGAGAAATGTTAGAGTGCTGCATGATGGTGTTGATTGTTGCTGACACTGTCCAGAAAGTTTGTTTGGAGTTTGCTTTCACGTGAGAAATTGTCTTTCTCACAACCCGGTCCATACATCATACCCTTAAGGCTTCAGGGATTGCATATCGCCATAAATCTTTCTGAGGTACTCTACTGTTATTTGTGAAAGGGAGTTGCAGTCATTTGGTGGGAAGCCAGAGACATAATATCTCTATTTCATCAGCACTACAGCTCTGTGCCTGGACATTTGTGCACTGTGCATTCAAAACCACTGCTCAAGAGTCTTCACTTTAAGGAAGTTCATCCACACTCTGTAGAAAGAAGAAAATAATGAAAGTTTATAATTAACATTGCAGCAGTCTGCTGATAGGTGTGTAACTAGCTAAGTAAATAGTATGTTTGAATGGCACTGAGTTGTAAAAACGCCTCAGCTGTGCCAGTGGTGTTATTACTGATATTTTGTCAGAAGGCGTGTCTTAATGTAATGTTCATTTGCTGTAAACATGCAACAGTATAGCTGTCAACATTTGTCAAGTTGCGCTGTAGCGGCGTCATGGGCTATAAAGTTTTGGAAATGCAAGAAGTTGTAATTTTCTGACAGTAGAGATATGGATATTTACAGTATCAATTTTTGCTTACAAATTCTTTCAAATTGGCAGTTTCTGGCCCCAAATTTTGTACTATTGGGGGGGAATTTATATAAATTTTTCCACTGACAAGCTAAAGTTTGTGTGGTGGCAATTGCTTTCCCTGCCCCATTGCTGCAATTCCACTGTTGCACTGTACAGGCATCTGTTTAAAGTTACTGGGTCGGGCCAAAGTTCACTGGACCGCGCGTAGACGAAGTGGTAAGCATTCTCACACAGTGCACTACCGAGCTGAAGAAATCTACATCCAGGAACAAGTCTACCTCTTTGGTTCCTGTGAGTACATTTTCTGCAGTTATCGTGCAACAGTCTTGACAACCCATAGTACAGGTTTTGTCCATCTGTCTCTGTCTATTTCATTATGGACTCCTGACTTGAAAACAAGAATGCGCAGGCACTAAAATTTGTGTGAATGTTTTTCAAAGCAGGAGTAACCGATGTGACAGCTGCATATTATGCTGGCACTGGGCTGATGTCTTCTTTTATTTGTCTAGACAAAGTGCATGTTTAGAAAGGCTTTTAGTACTATGAAGCCATCTCTTTGATACAAGCTGGTTTTGCAGTGTTCAGTTGTCCATCTGGTAACAACTTAGCAAGGTCAGATGACACTAGTGACACTGAGTCTTTCAAGTCAGCATTTACATGTAGTAGTAGTCAAGGCATATGTTGTTATTGTCACAGTGAAGAATCAAACTGTTTTGCGGTGTATTAGAAATGATAAATTCAGTACTGGTATACAAGCAGAATAAGTTTACTAGTAATGTGGCAGTGCGATGTGTTCTGATACATACTGGGTCTTTATATTACCAGCTTTGGCTTCTAGGTAACTTGTTCTAATAGAAGCCAGAGCTTGTGTTAAGAAGTTTTATTGTATCTCTGTTAGGAAGTGATAGTGCTATGACTGCTTTCGTAGTGTTTGCATTATGTCGTACGCGTTAATGCAAAGGGCTGTGCTGCATGTTTTACTGCAGCTGGAGGAGACAGTGTAAGACTGGAAGCTGGTACTCACAGCTACCCATTCACATTCACTCTACCGATTAATGCTCCATCATCGTTTGAAGGTGAGTACGGATACGTGCGTTACACGGCGGAGGCAAAGATGGATCGTCCGTGGAAGTTTGACCATGTCACTCGCTCTGCGTTCACCGTCATCAGTCTAGTCGACTGTAATCTGCAACCACTGGAAGTTATAGTAAGTTTTTTAGCTACACCATGTCGTTTTGTAATATATTTTAACAGAAAGAGTGTACAAGAAATGACCATTCAAAAGTAAAGCTAGGTTAGTAAACCAACAAAACGTTGAAGACATCACCCAACATGACCTGTTTAGTTACTGGGTTGGCCTTAAAAATGTTCTGAACTTTGCCTAACTGTAACGGCATGTATACTTTCTGGTTGTAAATTTCTGGCACATTTGTAGATCAGCATGTACTCTTACTTACTTATTAATTTCAGTGACATTAACCATTATGTAAGACAAGTAAAAAATCCAATTATGTAAAATTGTTCAGACAGTGTTTCATCACACTGCATCAGTCTACGAAGGAAGGCGTGAACTGCTTGCGAATCGTAAAGGTCATCAGAATGTTCAGCAGCAGTGGCAAAAGAGAATGGGGGACCTATTTGACACATTTTCTGCTGATCAGTTGACTGATGATTCGGCCTACTGTGACATTCTGGTGTAGTCTGCGTACGAGTGGCAACATGAATGATGAACCGCTTGCAAATATTGCTTTATGGCATGCAACATTATTTTGTTTGTATCATGGCTGGTGCAGAAGTGTTTTAGGAAAAAATTCCTGGACGTATTCGAATATGTTTGGTCATTACATACATGCTTTTGTGCTCATTCGTTTCAGTCACTCGGCTGAATAATACACGTTTGGGACATTTTTTGACTCACCTGGTACTTTAAGCAGAAGTTAATATGTGGCTTGTCTGAATGCACTTTGTTCTGCGTTCTGCCCCCCCTCTCCTCCAATAGACAGCATTATCACATTGATGAATGTCTGGAGGATAACAGGGAAGATTATTAAAACTACCATTATGTTAATCACATATGCATGCATATAGTGGAGTTCTTACAATTTTAGGTTAAGCTCATTTTTGTATTTTTGTGTTTCACGTTTCTGTAAAGGTTAAACTTTCTGTTTATTGTGAAGTTTAAACTTACTGTTTCATTGTTGTGTTTGTGTGCATTCTGCCTGAAAAGGCCATCCCCGAAATGACCTATACAGTGTCGGGAGGGACGTTAAACCATACTCACTAACTCACTCACTTTGCTTTCTGGCTAGCGTACTTAATGCTGTCTTGATTTGAAGCACAGTATTTACGTTTTGTGCTATTTTTTCAGCAACCGTGTCAGACAAGTAATTCTGCTGATGTAACCTGCTGCTGTTGGACATCAGGCACGGTCTCTGTGACTATGAGTCTCAACAAGAGATGCTACGTTCCTGGAGAAACAATCTTCATCAATGCTGAGATTGTCAACAACAGCCAGACTGACATCACCAGAACACGTGCATCACTAAAACAGGTTTGATGATTGTAAAATACATGCATCACTATTTAGTCTCTGGGCTGCTTACACCTTGGTTGGCATAGTGACAATGTTGTTGTCCTTGGCCATGGTCTTTAGCCTTGTGGAGTCTTTGAGGACAAATTCTGAGTCTTCAGTTTTGGTCTTGGCTTTCAGGATGAAGGCTTATGTTATAGCCAAGTCTTGGTTTTGGGGTTCAAGAAGATACAGATGTCATCCTAGTTGTACGAATTTAACTTGCTGATCTACAAAAGTAAGGAAATTGAAAACACACTACGAAGCATCAAAAAGCATGTTGTGTACGTTTGTGCAAACAATTTTGGAGTTTCGGTTCTAGTCAGCGGCCCGGGGAGTTCCAGTCCTGTACGGGGGCAAATCTGCGCCACAAATTGATGTGGTATTTAGTCATTTAGGATTCAGAGGTGCCAATTATTGCTTTATGTCTCGGTGCTGTTCTCGTAATGTCACTCTGTACAGTACATGCGTTATTCTACAACAGTCATTACATAAGGCTGGCAGAATGATGCATTCCTTTTGTTTCTTTCAGAATCTACCGAAGGCAGTGTGAACACATTGTGGAAAACCTCGGAAGTGCTGGGGAACTGTCTCGGAGAAACAGCTCTGCCAAGTCTCATTTTGCATGAGTTTCACCAGTTTCACGCATCTTCAGTTAACTCATGCTTCTCCACCTGCTAACGTTTTATTTTAAACATTTCATTTTTTTGGTCTTACACATAATGTGTACGGCAGCAGCAAAAAATTGTTTTCATTAGTCGCAACTTTAGAGCATAAAATGCACAAAATGCCTCAAGAGTTTGGGGGAAAAATGAAAGCAGGAAAGGGGAGTGGCACAAAAGGAAAAGATAGAAGAGAAAAAATTGAAAAGGAGGGGAAAAGATAAAGAAGGGAAGAAGGGTAATCAACGATAATCGAACATACCTATTTTGATTTCCGGACCTTGGCATCTATGTAGAAATCATGTCCTGGACAACTGTTTGTTGCTACTTAGTAGCCAGACTGTGTGTTTTTTAGTCAGTTGATCAAAAACACATTTAAAGAATTGGAGCCTGTTCACGTATATACTATGCCCAGGCCAGATAAGGTCATGCTGCACTAAGTGAACTTTTAAATGTTGTACCATGCTGTAAAGAGGCCAGACCATGTCATGCTATCTGACATTCCCGGTCTTTCTTGTGATGCTCATGCTTGCCCAAACATACTGAACATGCCCCAATCCACCATTGTTTGCAGTGGTTTTTTTGTCAATTTTAACCTCGGGTGCAAAAATGTTATTTATGTGTTGTAACACTTTGCAGCACGTGGAATTCATTGCATACCATGGATCATGGTTTGGTGGAGGAACTCCACACACCCGCCGGACTTCATCATACGTGGCATCATGTGAGGGTCCTGGAGTTATTCCTGGAGGCACAACTGGAAGATGGAATAACGTGGCTATGTTTATTCCAGCGATTGCACCCTCACGACTTGCTGGATGTAACATTATCAATCTCAGTTATGTGCTAAAGGTACATTGGATGTTTACATTTTTGGCCTTTTTGTACAGTTATTTTTTTATTGTTTTACAGTTTGTTACTGGAGCTGACAAAACTTTTAGTGGTCGGTTCGTGTCACGTATATCTCCAATATATGTTTTCATATTATGGCAGTAACATTAGTGTGTCATGCTGAAAATGGGAAGCTGAAAGCTGCATTAGATATTTTGGTGAAGACTTGCTGCAGAAATTACAGATGTGTAAAGTTGAAAGTATAACTCAGTTGGAGCACGGGTTTGTGCATTAGCCATTTTGCTGGTGTTATTCAGCATTGTTAGCTGTATTTCTAGTGGTACCAGACTTTTGGTATGTTATGCAAAATCGGCTATAGTCTAGCCTGAATAGGAGGTATGTCCCAGATTCTCTTTTTCCGTTAGATGTTTTCAGCACGTATAAACTAAGCAGTGACAGAAAAATGTGCACCAGCACTGTCTCCATTGCTGTTATAACAAAAGTTGTTGGTTTTGTGCACGTACAGATGTACATAGATGCACAGTACACGCACCTGAAGCTGCCTGTTGACATCGTGATAGGAACAGTTCCACTGAGACAGTCTATGCCCAGTGTTGCACCAGTTGTACCTACACAGTCTCAGACCATCATCACTCAACAGCCACTTTCAGCTCCACCCATCAACCAGCCCGACAACTTCGACATTCGTATGTCTTCTCTGTATTTTCTTGTTTGCGCTAATGTACTAAAACTTATGGTCACCATATTGCAGAGTTTGAAACGTGCTCTAAAACTGTTTGAAATTGTGAGTTTGTGAAAGCAAATTGGATGAGTTTAACTTCTTGTCAGATTTTAATCCAAGACAAGTGTTTTCGTTCGGCAAATGTTGTGGATCTGACATGTTAATCTGAGAGGCTAATGTCTCAGCAAAACTTGGCTTCATTCGTTGTCTAGTGTACAAACCTACACTATCAATCAGCTGACTAAACTGTGAACTTTGTTCTGCCACATGGCCGATTCAGTAAACTGATGCTATCTCGATAATCTCAAGTTATCTCTGGATCAAGAAAGTCACAGTTTAACATGCTATAATATTCATATAATTACGAGGGGTGGGCGAAAAGTTTTGAGCCTCAATATATCAGACCAAAATTTTTGTTATCGTTTATACATCAGTAAAACACGTCTTTCTTATTTTGTGAAAGCCTTAACAGATATGTTTTTGAATTTTTTATTTGCATATGAGAATATGCGATAGCTTAAATTTGTGTTGGCCACAAATAAGAACACTTGAGTCAGTAACGACTTTATGCAAATACGGTGGGCGGTCAAAAAGTCTTGAGCCTCAATATACTACACTAAAACTTTTTATTGTTCGTATATCAGTAGAAGGTACCTTCCTTGCATATTCGTGTGAGCAGGTTGTGGAATGATGTCATTGTAATTTATGACATCGTAGAGCATTAAGCTGAAACGATTTGGTGCGCTAACACAAGCAGCGTTTGAATCAGACTGGTTGTTGCTCGAAACTTTTTTTCAGTCTGTAGCTGGATTTGCCAAACTGGGGCTCCATGGCATCCGATTTTGTGAAAGCCTTGACAAACATGTTTATAAGTTTCTCATTTGCATTTTTGAATATACGATAGCCTAATCTGTGGTAGCCGCAAATTATAGCATTTCAGCCAATTATGACCTTACGTCAATATTTAATGGTATTAGAAAAAATTGTTAAAAATTTAACTGTTAATTATATCAGTGGTGTTGATGAAAGACTATTCAAGATATCCAACCTGTTGCATGGAGCCCTTGACAGGCAAAAGCTGGGAGCACGCCCCATGCACCCTCCCCCAAATTTGGCACTGCTGTCCAGTCCTACGTCTGCTATTACCCAGCCTGTTTATGAGTATATTTCGTACACCAAGACCACGCTGCAAAAAGTAATGAACAAACCCTCAGTGGCTATTATTTGTTTTGAAATCTAAAATCTGATCACTGTGGAGGACGCTATTCATGATGATGTATGACTCGAGACGTTTTTGTTGATGCTTTGAATCGTTTCTGTTTCATGCCCTTTGACGTCATAAATTACAATAACGCTATATCTGCAGTAGACTCATAGGAGTCAGTGAAGAATCGATGTTTTATTGATATATAGATTGTAAAACAAATTGTAGTTTAATATGTTTGGGTTCAAAGCTTTTGCCCGCCTTTCGTAATCAGCAACATTTTTATCAATTGCCAAATTATATGCTGATGAATATGATGTTTGTCTATGTTAGAAGAGAGCAGAAGTTGTTGATAAAATGGTAGAACATATTTTTGATACATAATGCAGATGCTGATATTATGCACAATCTATAAGATGATGATTTTAAGGCTGATGTGTATAATATTACTAATACGCTAATGCTGTTCTGTGATGTTTTGTAGTACCACCGTCGTACGAGGAATGTACAATGGCCGGTCAAGTTGACATCCGTGAAGAGGAAGACAATGAATATATACGTGGTGATTTGAGCTGGCGTCCAAAGTATCCCATGTATCGACAGTTGTCTGAGCCACAAGCTGCCACTGCGAGCGACCCAGCACAGGTCCATATTGACAACATGTAACATTGACACTGGTCCTGCATTGTTTGGTTAACAATTTCATCCACGAGAAACTGAACTTATGTTTCATGTGCACTTTGTCTCTGGAAAAAATGCCAGCTTATTATTTACGTAATGTCTTTGTCGGATGTCATCTGATTTTGCTAATTTTGCACACAAGTATTTCAAAAGAAATTTTAAACAAACATATATACCCAGCCCAGTACATCTCGTTGTACATGTTCGTTGTGCTCCTTGTAAAAACTAGCAGTGCATTAGCAGTGCAGTCTGTGAGATTGGCTGCTGCTTATTTTTCTTGCCATTAAACCGGAATCTGACGTTTTTTTGTCAGGAAATTCCTTCATCAATTTTTTGGCTGCAAAGTCTTTGAATTTGTGCACAGTTTTTTTATTGAAGTGAAAACTTTAGCTGCACTTGTCTGCTGAGTGGTCTTTAAGACACCGAACACTTGCTTTGACAATATGAACAGCTTTTTCGTGTATGGCTGTTAACGTTACTTGATGATTATCTGATGTGACGATTACATTTTTCTGAGTACAATTCATACTTGATACTCTACTCTATGTTGTAAGAGTCATTCCTAGTTTTTGCAAGGTACAGCACAGACATATAAAACATTTGTTGGGCTGTGTATATGTCTTATGATTCAATTTTCCAGTGTTATGTTTCTGCTAAAAATTGGAAAAATTGCATGACATCTAAGTTATAACAAATACAAAAAGGTGATTTTATTTCCGCGATGCAGTGTAGTTGCGCTGAGTACTGCTCTGGTCATTAGCTGTGTTATAATCCATAGCTACTAGATTTGCTTGTTTTTTTAGCATCAGATTTTTCTTTATTTTTTGTACTTTTCATTTTTGTGCTTGGATATTGCATGTTCTGTCTTACTGTGCTGTCATTGTCGCCACATCTGTTTACTGTCAAATTGTGCTGTTTATTTAGCATTTTTGTTTCTTTTTTGTTGATGCCATTCGTAGTGTTTGTCAGTTAGGTTCTAGATGTTAGATCTATATATTTACAGCTATGCTTTCTCCACAGATAATTTTTGAAATTTGTATGCAGAATTTTTGTCTGTTTTAAGATGCATCAAGTCAATGAAGGCGGGGGCAGCCGCTCCTTGAATCTGCCACTGCAGCTAAGTGTTTTTTTTAATCTAAGGAGTGTCCTACTGCTGTTGTTTACAGCTTTGCCACATTATATGAAATTGTAACAACGAGAACATGACGTGCCTCTGCTGATCGTTTTTGTATTTTTATTCATTAGTGCACACTGTCACTGGTGTGTGTAGTGTTTGTAGTGTTGTGGTATTTGTAAACACACTGTCTGCAACCTCCCACCCGCCCAGCATGTGAATAGAAAATTGAATGTTTCTCATGGTGTCATTAATAGTTGTCCACTTGCAACGTTTGTGCGAATTTTACTAGAGATAGCCTAGCAATAGGTGTGATATTATTTTTTTAATTTGTAAAATCATCAAAAAATTGTCATATTTGACATTGAACATGCTTGCTTGTGTGCACTTTTTAAAATTATGAATTTGAATTTAAATGAATTTGAAAAGCTCTTTGAATATTAAAAGATTTAAATGCTATGATACAGACAACGTTTTTTGTGCCTAAACGTGAGTGTTGTATATGTCTTATTGTTAATGTATTGTGCATGCTAGTTAGTTCCCGTGCAGCTTTCTGTTCCTGGTGCTACATTTGAACTGTCTAGAACTTTATATTCACTTGATGTCAATGTTGGCCTGCCTGCTTTGGCCTTATCTATTCATCCTGTTTCCCAGCATCTTTGTTAAGTATTGACTTTGCTATGCGATGTACCGTCCTTCTAGCCCGCATTATTGTTCTGGCCCATCTCTCTGTCTGTCTGTCCGTTTATCTGTCCAGTACTGGTTTATAAGTTGAAAGCAAAAGGCGTAGAAGTTCAAAATTGATGCGATTGTTCCCTCGGCAAGAGAAACCGATTTGCCGGTTTTCACTTCTGAAGATCGTAGCAGACTTGGCTTACTAATTTTCACTCTAAAGACCTAGCTTACCAGACCTTAAAACTTCCTGAATGAATATGATGCATATGTCGCATAAACACTCTGAAATTACTTAAATATAAAGGTCTACAGTCTGTAGACCTTTATATTTCAGTCATGTAAAAGTGGAGTTTCGGTTGAAATTCAAAATAAATAAATGCTGCCTCTTGCGTTGCTCAACATTGTGGCTTGTTCATTTTTGTTGTTGTTTTTGTTGTTGTTGTATGAAAACATAACACATTAGTTAATTTTCTAAGCGTGCTGCAAGAAGAACTTTTAAGTGCTGCAATTGTTCGACTTCACTCAATGTTTGACGGTTGTCATCCAGTGATCAGTTTGTTAAGCGAGGAGTTCTGTTTAGTTATACTCGTTAGACTTGTGATGTTTTGTAGGTAAAAGTAGAACTTTCGTAGTCAACAGTGCTCTCTGAAGGGCAGTGCTCATCTCCGTTTTGAGGCCCTGAGCTGCAGCTCAGCTACGTGGGTGGTGGACCAGACCTCTCTTATATACTGCCGTTACCTTCCCGGCGGTGAGGCCGGTACTAAATTATGAGGCTTGGTAACAGAGGCACATGTGTGTGAGTAACTTGCCCAAGGTCATTACCTGGCAGTGCACCGGGCTGGATTTGAACCGGGGACCTCCGGGTCACCAGTTTGACATGCTACCGCTATACCACCAAGCCACAGTGACGTTTTGTAGCATACCACAAATTGATGCACAATATACGTTCAGAATTATAATCAAAGAGGTACTGATTGGAAATTGAAGATTTGGGGAGAATTACTGATCCTGCTTTGTTGCCAGTTTAAACTCACAAGTAGAAATGTAATTATGGCTGTTATTAGTAGACCTATTAGAAATCTGATTGGTTGTAATTTCTTGTTTGCACATTGGTCAAGTTGTACTGTTTCTGGAAGTGTGTGATAATCATGTGTAGTGTATCATTTTCTGATGAATTTCCTTAAATTTGTGACATTTGTCCCAAACAACGTGATAATGCAACGAACATTATTTATACGAGTTAGCTGTTTTACTGAGTAGGCAAACGTTCAGTATTTGAATTGTGAAAAATTACCTGGGATGAACTTTTCGTGTAAATTGTATGTATACATAATTTGATAGTATGTTAGGGGGGTTGGGAAAACAGTTGGAGGGTTGAACCCCTGAACCTCCAGCAATTCAAACACTGCTAACGTTACCAGGCCAAGTGAACGGTTGTACATATGCTATTATTTTACACTAGATTGTATCATTTTTGCTCATTTCTTATTTGCATGTTTATAAGTAGTTTATCTTGTTTATCTTAGTTTGTTTGGTTCTCACAGTAAACTGAGTTTAATAAGCATAATCACATCTTGTGCAGTTGATACTATATTTTTGAACATAGATTGAAACGGAATCTTAATAAGTTACATAAATTTATCGATATACAACTTTATACTGTTGACGTTTGGGCAACTGCAGCTATCTTCTTCGGACAAGACAATGGCACATTGGTCAACCGTCAAGTTGTACTGTTTCTGGAAGTGTGTGATAATCGTGTGTAGTGTATCATTTTCTGATGAATTTCCTTAAATTTCTGACATTTGTCCCAACCAACGTGATAATGCAACGAACATTATTTATACGAGTTTAGCTGTTTTACTGAGTAGGCAAACGTTCAGTGTTTGAACTGTGAAAAATTAGCTGGGGGTAAACTTTCCATGTAAATTGTATGTATACATAATTTGACAGTGTGTTAAAGTGGTTGAGAAAACATTTGGAGGGTTAAACCCCTGAACCGCCCCAGCAACATTGACCTTTTGGGGTCACGTGACGTCATCGATCACGTGACCAATCGACTCGGCATATCTGGTTTCCTATTGGTGGTCCATTGTGACCATGCGTCTATCTTGCACCGATAGGGAGATATAAAGCCTCAAACTTGCATTTGCCCATGTTAAAGGCCAAACGTTCACTGCGCATGCTCCGTGTCATGTGACCTGTAGGTAGGGGGTCCAAAATAACCGTATATTTGGAATTTCCGAGGCCACATTGCCTATTCACTATGCCACTTTGGTGAGGCTACGATGACGATTAAGGGTAGTTTGTAGATAAGCATCTCCATTGTTAAGCATTTTCAGGTGTAATTTTTCAGTCCGAAAATGGGCCAAAAATTTTTGGTTTTGGGGGGATTTAAGGGGGAAAATATGAAAGATGAATGTTGAGATCCTCCTAGGAAATCAATCTCCACCGAAACGCGTCATCCAGTGCCAAGAATGCGGCGATACTTACAAAAAATGTGTTCTCTAGGGCTTGGCAAGAAAAGTAAAAAAAGAAAGGAAAAATAACCCAATTGAACCTTATATTTCACCCCTTTGCCTCGCCGACCCCGCTGGGCCGATTTGTACCATTTTTGGCACGTAGGGTCAGACCGCCGACCTAATCATCCAAGTCAAATTTTAAGTCGATTGATTCTGCGGTTTGGGGGCTACTGGTGCCCAAAATCTGCGGTTTCCCATTGACTTTGATAGTCGCCCTTACAACAGTGTTACGCACTACCGTGCTACACTGTGGTAAGCGTGAACATGTACTGAATAAGCAGCAACAACGATTTTTAAGAAAAAAAAAACTTTTATTAATCACACAATGCGAGAGGCAGGCATTTTTACATTTCATACATCATGAGATACAATTAGCATATTTTGTCACGCCTTCGTATCTGAGCATGCAGAGTCGAGCACCACCTTGTGCGACCTTGGCCTTGACAACAGTGGCGCGCTTCGTTGGAGCTTGTTTACATTATCTTTCACGCTAACTATATAAATGGTGAAACTTTCAGTAGAATGTCTGAATTACACGATAACTTGAAGAAGCTAATGCCACCTGATTTCAGATACAAAATAAAAGACATTGAAAATAGTAACAATGCTTCAAGGCTACGATTCGTCTCGAGTGTGCTTCGACAGAAGTATGCGATAAGTGGATGACAGATTTCAGTCGACTGAATTTGTGCACATGGCGAGTAGGCAATACATATCCACAAGGTGATATGCTTTGCTTGATGTTTTTTTTGTTTTAAAATAGTCATTGGTTTGGTGTTTGTACACTGTGTGATGAGTTGTCGGAGTTCACTAATGCCGAAACTATAGGGGACTGGGTGCGTTTATTTACGCGTTAATTAATGCATTAAAAAAATTAACGCACTGCGTTAATGCGTTAAAAAATTAACGTCTTGACAGCTCTAGTCTACAGCAAGAGATTTGCTTGCCAAAGCTGCACAGCAGTGCTTTCGAGACATCGGGGCTGAGGCAGACATGCCACGCCGGGTCTGGGTAAAATGCGAGGCGCGAGGTGCGAGGAGGGTATAGTGCGAGGGAGCGTGCGAGGAGGCACGCGAATGGTCGGCTATAAATAGATTCCTCGCAGTTTACCCACGATTTTGAATGCACGGGAACGACTCAATGGATCACGGCAATACGGCCCTGCGGCCGCCAGCGTGCGACCTGCGAGCACCGCGAGATGAAAGGCACAGCAAGCACGCCGCACGCCGGGGAGCTGCTTACGTAATAACCAGGACTGCGGACGACGTTAGGCCTACGGGAAGTGAACGCGAATGGCTATTCAACTGGAAGCATTGTCGACGGCTATTCGACTTTGATCGACAGGTGGTGGACAACAGAAAGATATACTGCTTGGAATCAACAAGGAGACTCACAACAGCATCTGCAGACCAGGGCCGTAGCTAGACGGGGTCTAGGGGGGTGCTCAGCACCCCTACTCAGATTTTTCAGCACCGGTACTAAGAGAAGCCCTTAGCACCCCCCATGCAGCACCCACTCAGCATCCCTCGTGATTGCGTAATTACAAACAAAGTAGCAGGTTCAACAATGTGAATGCATAAAAATCGAGTTTATGCGCGTATATTTTGGTAATCTGGAGGGCTGATTTCATTATAAAATGGCATTATTGTAAATTTGGCATTTTGGCGATGTCTGTTTTGAAGAACCACCTTTCTCCGCAAAATCGTGAGTTGACAGACGCCACAAAAAAATGCTGCACCCACTATCAAACAAAAACCTACTGATGCTTTATAGATTTGCCCTGATGATATCTTTGCACACAGCCAAAGCAGAGAGGTTTTCTCAACCCCCCTTTGTTACGACTCCAAAGACAGAACAGCTGAGGTCAAGGCGTATGTAGGGGGAGGAGCCATGTCCCCCCAAACAAAAATGTCAGAAGTCGCCCTTTTAGCCTATAATTATCAGACTTGTAGTACTCGAGTCCGGACTTGGACTCGAGTCCGGACTTAAGTCAGTTTTTGCTGGACTTGGACTTGGGCTCTAAGGACTCGGACTTGGACTTGGACTTGGATTTGGAGGCTCTGCCAGCAAGTCCTTTTTCAAGTCCTTTGTACCTACAAGATCGATAGCACTGTAACAGACTACTTCGCTGTGGCTTTGTACCGTAATCGCTTCGCTTTGAAGTCACTAGTAACATGAATCTCATGCTGAACCACGTTACAGAAAGCTGGGTTATCAGAAAATCATTGTGGAAACTCATCCAACACAGCTAATAGTTCTTTCTGTTGTTGTTCAGTTAGATGTGACAGCAACAACTGATCAGGTGATTTTGAAGGATCAACAGTATTGACATACCCAAAATCCACATTCTGTTTATACGCGATTGCACAACGATGCACACTACCATGATCTGGGGTTTTACTCGGATTTTGTTTACACAGTACTTCGTCATACCCAGGGGGCCAAATGGGTCAGACAGACACGGTGTGTTGTAAAAGGTTGGTCACTGGCAATGATAACTACACATATCTAAGAACAAAACCTAGGTAGACGATCTTGCAAACCTGCTGCAGGGAATTTGTGAGAAGCCTCAAAGTTTGCTCATTCCCACGAAGTAAAAACTACAAATTCTATAGCATATACAAACCCAACCTAGGTCCTACAACAACAAAAAAACGAGAAACGTATGTACGATGGCCTATTAAAGACTAAAAACTTTTTTTCACTTAAGCCGAGTACACTTGAGAAGAAGTCATCAATATAAAATCTAATTTATCTCAAGTTCACCGGATTGCGCATTTGTGCATTACCTTGAAGTGTAATAGAAACCAGTTCAAAGCACTAGCATTAGCATCACATCACTTTAACATAATAAAATACTTGTGTAAAAAAACTGTTCAGTTTACATACAGTGTAAGGGTGACATCGTGGTTGTAGATAACAATATTTAAGGATTAGTTTTTTTGTGTACGATAAAGTGTTTTACTCAATAACAGCAAGAGAAATAATATTGGAATGGGATAAAACTGCTTGCAGGTTCGTTTTTTTCTACTGGACTTGGACTTGGACTTGGACTTGCCTTTTTTGAAGAGGACTTGGACTCGGACTTGGACTTGCCTGTTTAAGGTGGACTTGGACTTGGACTCAAGGATAGGGGACTTGGACTTGGCTGTTGCTGGACTTGTTACAAGTCTGATAATTATAAATTTGTGCAGTAAAACAAATGAAATTTAAACCTGCTAAAGGGTGCCTGTATGCATTTTAGGGAGATATCATGTCTAAAAAGCGTTTGCTTCCAAGGCTGCGCCCCGGACCGGCCCTCCCCTCCCCAAGAAGTCCACTTCTGCTCTCGGCTTTCGGCCTTAGTTTTTGGCCCTTGGCCAGTTCGCCCCTTGACTAATTTCTTGCTACGTCTGTGTAAAAGTAAGTAACAATAAACAATAAACAACGCTTTTTATCGCATGCAAGTCAATCTCCATGGCACTTCATGCATTCCGGGTGTATTTTTTTACTGTTTTGGTCATACAAAAAAGCAAAATTTAGCACCACCGAGTCCACGAAAATACGCCATTTCGATTCTAAAATATCAAAAATTTTCTGGGGAGGGGCACTGCCCCCTCCCCAGACCTCTCCCCCTATGGAGACGGGGGACATCCCCTC
>Ga0209367_1002738_pt1 | contig 23518 bp, 16 predicted proteins | sample WorMetLIZISLAND2_FD_187412 | JGI IMG/M metagenome (GOLD analysis project Ga0209367, IMG submission 187412) | Marine gutless worms symbiont microbial communities from Max Planck institute for Marine Microbiology, Germany - Olavius geniculatus... ... | reverse complement strand
TCACACTGACTGTGTGTCAATGTGCTGCTGAATAATATCACCTTTTGTAATTTTTGCTGTTTTCGATGTGCAAGTCCTTAAATGTTGCCGTTAACAAGTGTATAAACTAATGTTTTGTACATTTATTTTTTTATGTAAAGTTGCCGTCGCCCTATCAAATAGTACCATCGCCGACCCCCTACGACGTACCGTTTAGTCACAGTACATGCGTTACGGACAGGCAAACGACAGACACACGACATATCGTACCCCAGAAACAGGAGCAATAAACTTATGTAGATTTTCACGAAACTTGGGAAATACTGAACTAAGATAATGTTAATGTATGTTTGTTTTTTATTTTTATTTATTTTTTCAACAGTTCAAAGTAAGGAATATTTGTGTCATGTTTTACGGGGAATAAACGCTCTTGCACTGCTGTATTTTGCAAAAATTGGGGGCTGCATGTACGCAGGTTAAGCGTTTGTGTATATGGATATATCCATGGATATCCACGGAAAATCTGTGGATATGGATATGGATGGGAAATTTCATATCCAAGCCTGCCAGAAACGCAGTCGAACAACCGTGAAAGCCCGGTTGGTCACACTGTGAAGCATAAAACACACCCAAAATTTATCGATCATAACATAAAAGCGGATTATCTGATTTTAATAATTCTTGGTACAACTATTCTAAACACAATTTGCCATCAAACAGTTATTCAAGTTTCCACTTTACCCGACATATGTTTCTGCACTACCTGAAAAAAATTAAAACACATGAAATCAGCGTTAAAATGAACAAAAAACGCTAAAACCATCCGTAACATTACTGATAAAACTTGGAGAAGGGTAACGAGATTTAAAAAAATAATTTTTGGTATAAACATTTTTGACATAACTGGCCATTAAATGGCCAATCAAATTCCCAGCTTGCCTAACGTCTGTTGCTGCATTACCTGGGGAAACAGAACAAGTGCAACATGAGATAAAAAACATCAGTAAATTTAATTATTACAGATACGTAACAGCTCTCAGCTCTGATCACAGTCCAATCGACAGTATTTGCAGTGTTATGCATGCAGCAGTAAGTTTATGGGACGCTGTTTTAAAAATATCAATGAACTCAAAAAGTAACTGGTTGAGATCTGAAGCAGAACATTATCCACAGTGCTAATCAACGAATGGAGAATGCATCTCCCTGCCTGTGTTTGCACAAATGGCCGATATTTTAAACATTTACTGTCAGCAGTTGAACAACTAAACAATTCAATAAACTCTCAACCAAAGTGCTAGAAATTTAGGAAAAAAATGTGCCAAATGTGCATTATTTTATTAAATAATAATATTGCATTGAATAAAAATGTAATATTTTGCTTGTTTTGTTTTCCCCAGGTAGTGCAAAAGCAGATGTTGGGTGAGGTGGGAAACTAAACGGCCATTTGATGGCCAGTTGTGTCATAAATATGTGTGCCAAAAATTATTAAAATTGAATAAACCTTCTTCAAGTTATGGTATAAAAATTGGTGTGTTTTTTATGCCTCACAATGTATTACGGGTAATTATGGTGATGGTCGTAAACGTCGCGGCAGACCCATCTCTAAGTATACTGCGCTTGATGTACGTTCGTGAGTGTGAAATGCTGATTATGTTAGCGACATTCTGGTGACACACAACAGTATAGAGTGCACGCTGTTAAATATTTATGTCTAGTGCACTGTGCGTGTCGCATGTCCGCCTGTCCGTCTCTCTGTCTGTCCCCTACCAACACGCTGCTTTTTCCTCTTTGTCTCCCTTCTTTCCTCCTTCCCTCCCGTTCTTACTCCAGGAAAGTGAACAGCGCTAAATCTGACTTCGTAATTCCACCGACGTGCCGTGTTATACGACCCACACCCATGAAAGTGGACCCACACTATGCAAAACATTCAGTGCACTAAACCGCTAATTTTTCCTCATTTCTGTCCATGTCTTCTATTCTTGGCTTGCTTGTTGCCGTTCGATTCTCAGTTATGTCAGACGTAGACGTAACAAAATTTCAATTTTTTTCGCTTTTTGCTTTGATTATTGAACTGCACTGTGCCATTTTCTGCGTGAAAAATGTCAGTCAATGTCGATATCAGTCAAGAAAAAACAAGTCAAATGCGCGATACATTTTTTATAATTATAATAACAAAAATCACTGAATCGTTTTCAAAATTATTCAAATCTGCTACATCTGATTTGCAGTGCTGCGACAGATATTTTTAACGTTATTCGTTATTGTCTTTCCATTTCAAATCTCTTATTTTTTATTTTCACCAGAAACACTTAGACTGAAGTTTCTACAGCGTATGAATATTTGCTAACAAAAACCAACAATTGAAGAAAATACATATTCGATTATCGGAATGATTGCTACCAGAAACAACTAGCTATAGTTACTACAGTCGAGACTCGTCAGCACTAATAATGACGTGCTGCTGGTCCTGTCTCGGCGGTCACAGATGGTCACTGGTCAAGGTGGGCGTGACGTCACCTGCTGACCATATGACAACGTCATCACTATGTCGTTAATGCTACAAATTGCTGAAAAATCGTTTTCGCCGATTTTGTGAAGTGTGTTAATAAATACTTAAGTTTATCGAAAATGCCAGACAATTGACGTTCTCTATCAAAGTTTTATTTTATTTTAGGCTGATATGGACGAAAAATTGAAAAAAAAAACTTTATGATAGCTTGTGTACCCATCCTTTTGCACAGACGAATAATAAAATTGAATAGAATTGTTAGTTAGGGTTGATCATTAACGTAGTTATTTAGCGTTTTACGCTAGCGTCCGCCATTTTCGCAGAGTCGATTTATACTTTTGTCATTGTTTTTTCCGCCGCTTTTGGCGAATGAAGATTTTCGTTATAATAAATAATTAACAGTGTAACGCTTTTTTGATAATTAATTTGTGTCATTGTTTAAAACACCATGTATAAATGCTTTGCCAGCTTATTTGATTGTTGATAAAGCTACCGATTAACAGTCTTAGGCCTAGATGTAACAAGTAATTTGAGCAAAGCTCACGAGACGCGCGAAAGCCTATAGCAGTTCCTGTTCGCAGGTAATCGTAGTCTATCTCCATCCATTTCGTCGTAATTCACTCTTTTGCAGCCAAAAATCGCCAAAAAATCACGTTAAATCAATATTTTTTAGGGTTCAAGGTCATTCAAGGTTATCGATGTTGACATTCGTAAGAAGCTCCTCATCAGTGCTTATTATGATAAGCAGCATGGCTGTGCCTATCTGCAACCATTTACATGCTAGACAAGCCAACAGAGGATAAATAACCACTTTTTACAGGGGTACCCCTCTTTGACACCCACGTGCGCAGGCCTCCTTGAATCGAGAGGGTCCGGACTTGGACTGCTAAAATCTACATTCCATGCTGAAAATTTCAAACGCAGGTTGTCTTGGTCTATTTCCAGCCATTTTGACGCAATTCACTCTTGAAATGCGTGTCGCAGCGCAAATTGTGCAAAAAATTTACTAAAAACCCCTTTTGGAAAGGTTCGAGGTCATTCAAGGTCATCGATGTTGATAAATTTAAAAAGCCTGTCACCAGTGCTTGTTATGATAAGCAGCATGTATGCACCTATCTGCAACCGTGTTCACGCTACGAGAGATAATTGCGGTAAAATAGCCACTTTTTAGGGGGGTAGCTGTCTTTGACGCTCGCCTGCGCCGGCCTCCTTGAACCTAGGGGGTCGGGACTTGAACTGCTAAAATCTACGTTGAATGCTAAAATTTCATATGCAGGTTGTCTTAGTCTACCTCGATCCATTTCGTCGCAATTCAGTGTTGAAATGTGTGCTGCATCCAAAAATTGCGAAAAATTCACTAAAAACTTCTTTTTGAGGGGTTCAAGGTCTTTCAAGGTCATCGATGTTGATAAATCCAAAAAGCCTGTCACCAGTGCTTGTTATAGTAAGCAGCATGTATGTACCTATCTGCAACCGTTTTCACATTATTCGAGCCAATAACGGCAAAATGACGTCTTTTTTTAGGAGGGTACCCCTTTTTGATGCCCTCGTTCGAGGGGAACCTCTGCACCCAGTGGCACGAAAATTTGTCACGATAAACTAGAGACCGTGGGGCAGTCCACAGTGAAGATTTCGTGATCCTAGCTTGCACCGTTTTGATACAGATCACGAGTGTGACAGACAGACGGACAAACGGACAGACGGACAGACGCCCAGACGATGGCAAAGACGCGCGAAGCTCTCTGCTTTCGCGCGTAAAAATCAGTATGTTACAGAGCAAAAGCGACAACTCTGATCGTCGATTGCATCAAAGTATGACAGACTTGTTCAATGTCCAGTATCAGATTGGCAACCGCAGTGCTTGCGCTTGCAGTAACAGGCGCCAAGTTTGTTGGCAGTTCTGTTGACGAACACAGCGTAACATAGCGACAAGACGATGACATCAAGACCACCACATCGTTTGGCGGAAGACACATCTTGTTTCTAGGTCTGTGCCAAGACAAGTGCACATTCAGTATGCTGATGATCTGGCAAGTCTATCAGTACATCTGTTGACCCACCACAGACGTGTTTTAACGTTTTCTTACGTTACAGAAAATGTTGTCGTAGTTTCGTCAACTTTAGCTGTCGCGGTAAAGCTCATTTGCGAATTTTTTTTGTTTTTATTTGTACGCCAGCTCGGTCATTACAACTTCTTGTTCTACCAGCACACAGAGCGCGTTGGACGTTATACAGGTTGCAGTTATCGCGCTTAATTACTCATTTACAGTGTACTTTCCTTAATTTCAACGTTTCTCCGAAGCCGACGTATAACGAATACGTGGCCAGTGACGCAGGGCTTTTTGTCTGAGATCAACCAAGGAGACCTTTAATTCTGGCTATTATCGAGTTGTCCATGGATCAACCAACCCCGGTCTCCGTGCACTCGTCGTAGATTGTAACTGTTCTGTGGGGAGGTGGGTGGGATGGGGTGGGGTGCAGCAGGTTGGCACGATTCTATCTGATTGGCAGTGACAATAGGCGTGATCAGATACACAGATGGCGTTGATTAATGCCTCCTCACAATGAGTCAAAATTAGGTCTTCGTTTAGGTCTTCGTTTCTTTCGATCAGACGCAACTTTTTCACGCCACGTTTTCACCCATTTTCGACGGTTTAAATATCGTTGTAACAACCGTGCGGTAAAATAGTCTGGCATCTACTTTGCACAGTTTGCCTGAGCACATTGCTTCTCTCTATTTTGATGTGTCTACTCTTCTGGTTACGTTTAACTCTAAAGGCTCATCTTTTTACCATTTTATGTCAGCACTTGAATATGCACAGTGTCCGCGTAGCGACGCTTTCGCGTTTTTGATACTATCTGTTCCTGTTACTTACTTACTCTCTTTCTTAATCGTCAGCGGTAAATTACGTGGACACAGCGCAGTGCGTATATTGCCAGAACGTCATTGGCCTGGAGCACAAGATGGTATGCTAATAAATTATTTTTATGACAGATGACGTCACGAGTCACGTGACACCGTTGTGCGTTACCCAGTGCCAGCTTAATGGAATTTGGGCTTAAATGTACGATGTCGATGCCAGAATGTAAGCGCACGAGTATTCATTGTCATGATCAGTATGACTTGCTGACAATGTAGCTGGTCATCGCAATGCAAAGTGTAAAAGTTCTAGCTCTAAGCTACAAATTTTTTTTTTAAATATGTCGGCCCAGTGTCTGCATATAATGCGGCCATCCACTTGATATTGCTTTCTCCTGCAGCTCTAGGGAACGTTCACAACAATTTTATCACAGGATGAACAATAGTTCAAGCCCTGTGTTAACGGCGACTTCTTTCTTATGGGGAATCCAAAAATTCGACCCCTCACAGAATCAAAACCCCTGGGACGATTGAGATAAAATTTGGCACGGTTAATAACGTCGGTGAGGGGACCCGTCATGCAAAATTCTATGCAAATTCCTCCAAAGGGGGCTTCTCGGCAAATGGATGAAATATACGCAACCATTTTTTTAATTTATACATGCCTTTTTTTCTTCAACGCACCCACAGGTCAGACTCCTTAAGGGATTTTTACACTTAATACGTCAAACGATGCGGTTTTGCACAAGGAAGTGTCTTTTTGGGGTTAGACAATTAAAATTTAATATTTAACGTATTTATTCGAAAAAAATATAAAAAATTACAACGGCGCCTATGGGGAAAATTAAACAATTCTTTAAACGGTCATAACTTTGGCTGTGTATAAGATAAAGTCGTAATTTTTGGTTCTACGTATGGTTTTCAGGGATGGCAAATCTAACGGTGTTATTCAATTTTACCCCGGACCCTTCCTGGTTGCCATGGCAACGAAATTTGGGACAAAATGGGCTATAACTCAGCTTGTGTAAGAGATATCTGCGAGATTTCTGCGTCTATTACGTCTATTAGGGGATGGGCCATTGAATGTTGCCAATCGCATTTTCCCCCGACTGACCCCCGTTGCCATGGCAACGAAATTTGGGACAAAATTGGCTATAATTCGGTCTGTGTAAAAGATATCTGCGAAATTTTTGTGTCTATTCGAAAGTTTTCGGGGATGGGCTAGTGAATGCTGTCAATTGAATTTTACCTTGACTGATCCTCGTTCCCATGGCAACGAAATTTGGGACAAAATGGGCTATAACTCGACATATGTACGAGATATCTCCGAGATTCTTGCATCTAACAAGGGGTTTTGAGGGTGAAGCAAATAAATAATTTTAGTAAGTTTACCATGGTTGACCCTCGTTGCCTCGGCAACGAAATTTGTAGAATTTTTGCCAAAAATTGGCTAGAACTCGGTTAACTACGAGATGAGCTCAGACAAGTGCACATTCAGTATGCTAATGATCTGACAAGTCTATCAGAAATTTCGTCGAAATATGTCGTAACTTTTTGAACAATTTCGCTAAAAACAGACAGACTAAAACTGATGAAATGTAACCTGCATCTTAGCGGAAGCGAAAATAACTGATATGATCTTCATCAATACACTTATAAATTCAGTGCACTGCATTGCAGTGTGTGGTAACTAGTAAGTGAATGGTGTATGATCGTCAAATTGACACATATTTTATAACTACTGATACAGACATACGAAGCCTGTAACTTGTCGCGTGGCACTATAAAATTATAACAAGAAGCCCAGCTGTCGCTAGGATAGCCCACCCGGCCCGACCATACTGGTTGTCAGTGACCTTGAATGTCATCCAAAGGTCGATGATTTTTATCTCATCTGAAAGGGTGCATGTTAATCGATAGCAATTTAGGCCCTGTCTTGTGCCCTTTTTGCCAGAATACATCCGTGACAGACAGGCAGACGAACGACAACCATGCCAGTAGCTCGACCGTTACTTAAGTACGGTCGGCTAAAAATCGCCATTTTTAATAATTTGCCGCTAAGTGTAATTGTTGAAGACAGGAAATTTTCTGCATGCGGGCGAGCCGAGTGAGCAATAATGTTTTATAGTGAATTTGTGGCTGGCTGTGGCGGCAGCGCGAGGCGTAGTTAGAAGGTGAAATTGAGCTGAGATGAAGTCGAAGCGACGGAGCAGCGTGGTCAGTGGCTGGCTGCTGATGCTGATGGCGGGGGATTCAGCTTCACCGACGGACTGTGACGTCATGGGACTCAATAGCCGAGCTTCAGTTGAGATGAGTCGGTACCTAGTGGAAGCCAAAATCAGTAGCATAACCAAAAATTTTAATTCTGGGGGCCTCGTCTCCCTTCCCCTCCTTTTCACTCTCCCCTTTCCTTTTTTTATTTTTTACCTTTTCCCTTTTCCCTCTTTTCTTTTTTAATCTTTTCTTTCCCTTCCCGTCCTTCCGTTAAAAGTAGGACCCCCTAAAGTCAAGCTAAGGGACATGGGGGAGAGCTGTGAGCTTCCCCAGCCTGGCCTGGGGCACAGCCCAACCAAAATCGAATTTGGTGTATTTTAGCTTTAAAATAAGATCTGGTGGCAACAATTTTAATTATTTTTTTTTGAGAAAAAAACTGATCACATGAGCAAATGTGGTAGAGTTAAAACGTATATTTATGTTCTGTTTAGAGGACTGGGGAGCCTGGGCCTTCTGGGTCCCCCTTATCTACGCCACTGGCCAAGATGCGCGAAGAAGCGAGAAAATACTGTCCAGCGGCGTCGTGGGCTATACAAATAAAGGACAGGAATTTGCAATTTTCTGACAGACATCTGCAAATTTCCGTCAAAGGAGGCGATTACGACTTAGGCCCCTACCAGTGCTCAAGATTCTCATTTTGCGTCTTAAATTTTCCCAAAATGGGTTGTTAATTTTTTACCCTAAATTTTGTGCCTTTGGAAGAAAATATTTCTAACGACACTGCCGATACTGTGCGATCATGCAGATGTCTCGGTACATAGGCTACTGAGTACCAATGCGTGTCTTGGCGTGGCCGGTCTGGGGGCAACAATAACGTCTCGTTTAGTGTGCGGCGGCGGTGTGGCACTGCGGTGCGGTGCGCCGACCGGTGCAAATACGTACGTGACACGAATACGACGACGTCCGACGACTGAACGACTGTGAACGACCACACACCATGCACACTGCAGAGCGGAACAACCACTGCACTGCAGCCGAGCATAGATCGACCTGACCAGCAGGACACGATGGCTGCATGGAAATAACGGACAAAATCACCCCCGCTTGTGTTAAAGGTTAAAAGGTTAAAGGTAGTGTTATAGGCTTTATAGCTCTTTATCAGAAGCCCATCTCAGAGCTACGGAGCGTCACTTGCCATATGAGATCACACAGTGTTACCTGCCACCGACACAGGTGAACGCGCCCTGCCTTTATCCCCAGCCCGTTACTCTAGCCCCAGGGCACACTAGCCAGTCCAGATAAGCCGGTACTCGATTTACCTACCCCTGAAGGATGGAAGACTGAGTTGACCTCGGCGGCTGCTTACATACCGAGATGGTTTACCTGCCCGCAGGCAGTCACCAATCAAATTAGGTCTACTAACCGGCCCGGCGTAGAGCAACTTCGTTGATAGGACACAACGCGTTACCTTTATAATATCCAAAGGTTCGATAGTCCAGAGGTATACATACTGCAGCATGCATATTCACTAACCCTAACTCTGATCCTGCCCATATTTTTTTTTCAGTCAAGAGTGCGCGATTGTGTATGTAGTTGGGAAATGGACAGTACGCGAGATGTGCCGTACATAGGCCTACGCACGGGCTATATTTTACGTTGTATAGTGACTTCTCTGAAAAAAAACATTCTATTCGATGAAAGAAAGGTGTCCACATTAAGAGGCATTTAATCTTGTGCGGGGAGTTTTGGCCGTGCAGGGAATCGGTATATTTTCAGCGGGGGGGATTTGTCGGGAATTCGCCCACCGACTCACTGACTGACTGACTGTCAGGTCTAGCTCCTAGAATGAGTTAATGCGAGCAGCAAACGAACGATCGAACGCCCGGTGCTCATTGAGAAATATACTTCAGCAACAATAGCCAGTGGCATAGCCAAGGGCGGCTCAGGAGGAGGGCTTCAACACTTTCCTCTTCCCCAGTTTCCCAAAATAAGCACACGTTTAAACTGCACTAAATGTGCTAATTTTATCAGTTGATTCTGGAGAAAATAGTTAAAATTAACGTCGCCAGATGTCATATTTTAAAGCAGAAATGCACCAAATTCGATTTCGGCTGGGGCTACGCCCAGACCAATTGCGGAAGCTTGCGGCGCTCCCCGAGGCCCCTTAGCTAGATTTTAGGGGGTCCTACTTCTAAGGGGGAACGAGAGGAATAGGGGACAAGGGAAGAGAAAGGTCGAGGATGAGGAAAGGAGAACAGGGACGAAAAAAGGAGAAAATGAAAATGGAACAGGAAGAAAACGAAAAGGGAGGCGAGCACCCCAATTCACATTTCTGGTTCCACCGCTGGCACAACAGGTGCATAAAACATCTTATAACCGCTATACATCCTCCCGTGCGGTTTTCAAACAAAAATGCACCTACTTTTATTCTTTCTGTCATAAATTAGTTGAAAAACATAATTAAACTTAAACGACACTTTAGCAGCTGTGGCAAAAAGTATTCTTGAACAGCAAAATTTAGTTAAAATACGCTGTTTTTAAACTAGTATTCTTTGAACTACCTTTACCAAAATTTCGTTTAAATTCGTTGTTTTTTAAAACCGATTTACAAAAAGTGCTACTTGTTTGAACACCGCTTGTATACTGCTACAATTATTATATCACACTAGCGTTTTTTGTTGGGTTTGTAATATTTGCATGATGCACAGACGAAACTGAATAGCAGACATCGAAGTCACTTGAGCTAAAAATACACCGTGGGCAGTAAAAAACGTGGCACTTTACTTATGTCCATCTCTTTACCAGTTATTAACCGATTTTAAATTTTTTTTCTGGCACACTCTGCAGACAATTTGCAATAATGTGATTATTATATAGGCCTATCCCAACACACCGTAAATGCATCTTTACACTACCTTGTGAAACATAAATGTAAGTAAACATAACGATAATAACAAACATTTAAGTAAATGAAAAAAAACAATTTAAACCAACATTGCAGTGAATAATCTGTATGACGCTAAACTGTGTTAGATTCACACAGTCTGAAGTTGTATAGATCATTTACCGCAATGTCGATCTGAAGTGTTTTTTTTTCAATTTTACCAAATATTTGTTTGTTATTATCGTTATACATGCATAATTATATATGCATCTTTATTCACCATGAGAGGTAGCAAGCAATAAACAATAAAAGAAAAACTTAACTATTTTATTCATAATTCACTAGGTAGTGTAGAGACGCATTTACGGTGTGGTAGAATATGTAATAATCAGAGTGTGTCAGTGACAGAATTTTGAAAATCGATCATTAATTGGCGAAGATATGGACAAAAGTAAAGTGCCACATTTTTTATGGCCCACCCCGCATGTTGGTCCAGTACCTATATGCGACCGCCCACCTGGAATTCCAACCATAGCCCTAACCTACGTAATTGAAGTTTTGAGCAAAAAGTTAGCACACCCGTAACCCGTTATTCTAAATTTGGGGCACACTCGTGCCAATTGTTTTTTGGTTATTCTGCACATTTTTGTTTTCGAGTTAAAATCTCGAACAGGACAGAGACAGACAGACAATATAGGATAGGCAAAACCCGCAAATCGGCCCCGCCTAAAGTTCACGTAATAAAAGTTGCAAAAGTTGCAAATTGAAATATGTCAACAATATTCAATTTATTCAGGAAAACGTCATTAAAAACTCTCAGGATATAGAAACAAATGGCTGGAGTGTGATAATAGGCTGCTACATACATACAACGCGGTACATAACGGTGCATTTACACACAACTTTAATATCAAGCTAGAAGTCCGCAGTTTTTGCAACAAACAAAGAAATGATTATCATACGCGACTACAAATGTATACAGACGTCACACATCATCGCACAGAGAAACAAAGTTTAGGTTTATAGACCAGTGTCGCGGGACAGAAAGTTGCAATTTTCGACAGATTGCAGTTGCAGTTTTTCGAAACTTTCATTTTGCCCTTAAATTTCCTCCAAATGGCGGTTTTTAGCCCCCAATTTCAGCACTGACGGACGACAATTTTCCGACAATCAGAAGATTTTTCGAGAATTTTTTGACAGCCAAAAATTTAAAAGGGGGAGCGAAAATGGCAATGCCTTTTACTCCACCCCCGCCGGCCAAGACGTCACTGAAGTAAGTATTCTTTCAGCTGCGTAAAACCCGCAGTTACAAAAAAATCGTGTAGGTTGTAGGCCTAAATTTGTTGAGTTATATGAATAAAAAGAAAAGAGACCTTTTTTATTTGAGTACCGTGTGAAATGGCCAAGACCTCTAGAAAAATCTAAAAAGCATATTAATTTCAGAAAAAAATTGCAGAAAAAAACACTTGGTGCAAAGTCAGTGAAACGGAAACAGGCAGCGGGTCAGTGTCGTCAGCGACTCAGTGGTGTCGTGGGTTGAGAAAGTAAGTAAGAAAACAAAAAGTTGCAATTTTCCGACAAACAGCTGCAAATTTCTCTCACAAAGAAGATTACAGATGCTCAAAATTTCAATTTGCCCCCAAGTGCCCCGAAATAAAAACATTCAAAAAAAATTTCCCGACAGCCTAAAGTTTAGGGTAGGAGAAATTGCCCCAACTGCCGCATGCCGCGACGCCACTGTCTGGCGTGGATAATTCAAGCCCGCGCGATGCACTGCAGCAAGTCTTCACTCTGCAGTGTGAAGATGGTTTATTGGCAGGTTTCAGCGGTAATGGGGTTCACACATGTGCAGTGGAATAAAATAAAAAAGCCCAAAATAAAAGAATATGTTTTTGTGTTGCAGTAGCCTATGTGCAAACCCCTGAAACGAAATACAATTTCTCTGCAAGGTTGTAGTGCCACGTTTGTGCTAAACAGTAAACGAAGTCGACGGCAAGTCGCGATCGTCTTCAGTTGTTTTGTTCGCCGGCAAATCCAAAAGGTGGAAAGAGGGGCCATGGCGAAACTAGGTTTTACGAGCCTATATTGGGGCTTTTGCTATAAGGGGTCAGAGGAGGAAGCCCCACTAAAGCTGAAAGCGTTTTGGCAATCATTCGCAGTATTTTCGTTGAAATATATCGTCCTTCCCAATATATTTATCACGTTCACATACTTCAAAAAATGTGGCCATATTGGCCCTGCATATGACTGGAAGGGGGAGGGCGGAGGGGCATGGTCAGATCCCCCTCCCCCGGGATGCGCCAGTTGTCTTACCGGTACATGTATTTCATTTTTATTTTACTTCACTTTAATACACATGCGTTAAACTCATAAGCCGACAGACATCACAACTGACGTAATGATGACGTCATGAAGCTCCACTATGCAGCATCATCAACACAGAGGTCACGTAATACGACACAACAGGTCACGTGACCTAGCCTACATGTCTGCTCGAACATATTACACGTGCATACATACGGCACACACGGTGACGCCAAAATACAGCACATATCTAAACGACTGCACTCACTGCAGTCAAATTACCGCTTTTCGTTCATGTGAACTGTGAAAATGCGTCGCCGTAAGATAGCCTAATATGCAAAAAAACTGCGAATTTTACCCCACCTTTCCAACAAAAAAGAAACAACTCTGTGCTATCACGCAGTAGATCAGAGTTCGGTCTGATGGAAATTTCTTCAGTTGTTCAATTTAACGACACCGTGTAGAGATAGCAAAGTAGCAGCAGCAAGTTATAGCGCTGACCACGGCAGAATAGTAAAAATATTAACGTAGGCCCTATACACATGAACTGTAGCAATTTATTTATTAATTGCGCCGACCGTTACAGGGCTCCTATGCACACAAATCACATTCAGATTCAGCGAAAGTATAAAAACAGTGTTTGAATTGCTACCCCTAAAGGGTCCAACCCGCGGGTTGGCTGTTCAAAATCGAATGTATGTAGGTCTATACAATTTAACCTATTAGTAACCCATTTTTGGTTGTCTATAGTTCCTACGGTAACCAGTCTCAGAGCTACGGAGCGTCAACTGCCATATGCGGTCACACAGCACAGCACGCGCCCGCCTTAAGCTCCAGCCATGTAGACAGGTACTCTATATACCTACTCCAGAGGAATGGAAGGCTGAGTTGACGTTGGTGGTTGGCTGTATACTGAAATGGTTAATCTGTCTACAGACAGTCATTCTATGGGCCTACCTAAAAACCATTTGATAGCAAGCCGATCGGAAGTCGAACTTGTGACCTCCCGATCGTAAAAAAGTCCAACGTCATAAACCGCTACGTCACCAAACCACCTAGTCCTGCTATGATCTTTGATGTTTGCCCCTCAACCAGGTTATCAATTAGCTAATAACGCCTACGTCGAACAAAGTTAAGCGCTTTCACTGCTATTTTTATGGGGAAATAGCGGATCCCATCAATTCAAACACTGCGCCGTGAAACTAAACGTCGTGATATCGGCGGGAGAAGGGGGCGGCGGCATTCAGTCGGAATATCGTTGTTGAAGCAGTTGTAGTTGTTGCTGGTGCTGATGTATGACATGCTGTTGTTGCTGCCGGGCACTAATCGGTGACATTATCGCTCCCACGTGCTGCACGAGCTGCTGCTGCTGCTGCGCATGCGTGGCCACGTGACCCAGCGGCGAGCACGTGACCTCCGCGCCGCCGCCGCTGATTGGCTGATAGATTCCCGCCGGCGGGAGAATCACGCTGCACGGGTGAGGCGAGGGATGGTGTTGCTGTATAACGCCGACGACGCCCGCACAGTTGGACGCGTCCTGGGCGCGGTCGGGGGACGGCAGGTAACCCCCGCGACTGTCCACCGGTACCCCGGGACTGCCCGGGTACGCTGCTCCGGGCCCTGGGGGAGCCCCGACGAGCGGTGAGCCGGCGGTCTGTAGCCGGACCGTTACCGGACTGTCAGCCGAGTTGATCGAAGGACTTCCGTCTGCAGTGGTATCATCGTCATCATCAGCGTCAGCAGCAGGGTTACCTGTAGCACCCGCTCCGCCGCCGGCGTGCAGGGGCATGGACTCGCCGCCGTTCACTATGGGCGTCATGCGCTTCTCTTTCTGCCGTCGGTTGCAGAACCAAACCCGCACGACTTCCTTCTCCAGCTGAAGTTCGTCGGACAGTCGCGCGATGTCGGACGCCGACGGCTTGGGCTGCTTGATGAAGTGCGACTCGAGCACGCCTTTCACTGTCACCTACAGTCCACGCCATAGACACGCAACATCATCAACGTGGTCTGCAGAATGTGAATTGCAGCGACGGTGTGGGCTAGGAAAGTATGGTAGGCAGGAAGGTGCAATTTTTTGACAGACAGCTGGAAATTTCTAACACTGATTATGGGACATAGAAGTCAATTTTGCTCCTAAATTTCCCTCTCCCAAATTGAAAATTTCAGCCGCAAATTTTGTATTTTTCGACAAAAAAAATTTGTTCTGATAGGGGAGGGGCAACTGCCCCTGCCTCCTGCCACAACGCCGCTGGTAAACTGAAAACATTTATATTTTCTGAGGCTTTTGCCACTGCAGGACTGCAGCGTAATCAGCTGCCACACTTTATCTTCGACTGTTAATGTAAATGACCCTGTAGGCCTAAATTGTAATGCATCTACGATCTTCTTATGTGACGTGGGCAATGTGTATTTCACACATGACGTGCGATGTGATCACTTTAAAATAACAGTTGTATACACAAAAGTAAATAGAAATTTAAAATATATAGATGCGAAAGATGAAGTTTACTAGATTACCCTTGGCCTTTCCTATCCTATCATCGCAAAATGCAGGACAATATCCGATATCGACGTATCGTTCAAATCATGCGATGAGACAATAAAACTGCAGCTGCACTTGTAATTCGACTTTTGGTAGTGTCGCTATAAGGTGATTACTGCCTGAATGGGTTACTGTCTATAACAAACACGATGGTCAACTCAGCCTTCCATCCCTTCGGGATAAGTAAATCGAGTTATGCTGTCTGTCTGGCTGGGGCTAAAGAAGGGCGCGTTCACCTATGCATGTCGGGTAACAGGTGATCCCATATGGCAAGTGACGCTCCGTATCACTGATATGAATTTCCCATGAAAAGCTATATTTTTTAAACTCAAAACGGATAGGAAAGGCTAATTACGTGTGTCCCCAATGCTTGTTTATCACCAGCATAACTTGCCTTGTGACGGAAGCAGGGTCGTAAACAAAAGCAACATCGCACGGTGTGTGCCGTAACAGCAACTTTTGGTAATGGCCAATTTGGTAAAAGCCTTATTGGCCATCACTGTCTCTGACTGCAAGAGCTAGTATCCTATACTAGCTCTTGCAGTCAGAGACAGTTTCGTACCTCGATGCTGGTGCGTTTCTTGCGCTTGCGTCCCTGAGCAGCAATCTTGTCAATACTGGTGGGCGATCCGCTCGTCGAGTCGGCTTCCTCCAGCCATTTGGCCAGCAGCGGTTTCAGCTTGCACATGTTCTTGAAGCTGAGCTGGAGCGCCTCAAAGCGACAGATCGTCGTCTGTGAAAACACGTTGCCGTAAAGAGTGCCCAGCGCCAGGCCAACGTCCGCCTGCGTGAAGCCGAGCTTGATGCGGCGCTGTTTGAACTGACGCGCGAACGCCTCAAGATCGTCCGAGGTCGGCGCATCATCGTCAGACAGCCCGGCTTCCCCGTCGACCAAAGAACCCAAGCCGTCGTCACCGTCGCGACCTGCGACCCCTCGCGACGTCGCCCAGTGCCCACCACCGCCGCTCTGATACCCGCCACCCCCTGCGCCGGCGGCTCCGTTCATGACACCGACGTAGTCTACGGCGCTTGACGAGTCCATCTGGACGACGGACGGCGAGGAGGAGGGGTGCCAGGCGTGCATCGGCTGGAGAACGGTCGACCGTGCGCCGGTGGCAGCACATCGGCCTGTGTTGTCTGGAACGGTGGCAGCGGGGTCGGTGTCGACGACGTCCCCTGGTGAGAGTTGCTTGGACCAGGCTGCTGCGGCAGCGGCGGCGGTGTACGGGCTGAGCGACGGCAACCAGTGTTGTTGCTGCTGCTGCTGCTGTTGATGATGATGATGTTGCTGCAGTCGCTGTGCGTGGTAGATGTCGTGCATGTACTTCATCTCCTCCTGCTGCTGGACGTGCAGAAGCTGGCTGAGATGATGCGAGCCGGCGGTCTGCTGGACGACATGTGTGTGGTGATTACTCAACACGCCAGCACCACTGCCGCTGTACGGAGACGTCGTCGCCACAAGATGCATGCCGCCACCGGACGTCGCCGACGAGAAACTAGTCTGATGATTATTGTGCGCGGCTTCGAGTCCGATCACGTCTGACCTTGGGACGGCGTATCCACCCAGTAAGTAGCCAGCAGTGGCGGCCGAGTCAGCCGCTACGGCCATTATACAGTGACGACCCGTCGGTCGGTCATATAAGTCGGTCGGACCGTGCAATGAAAGCGGCGGGGCAGGCGACGGACGAGACGCTCGCGCGACTATCGGAACTGATCTGACTTGCTAAACGACCGCACGAGTCTGACTGCAGGCGCGCTGGGTGGTCTGGTTCGGTCGACCTACCGCCGCGCAGCATCATTCGACGCCTAGCCGCGTGATTGACAGTCGGAGTGGGTGGCGCCAATCAGCACTGTGTGTGTGTTTGTGTGGTCCCGGGCAATTGCTGCTATGATTGATGTCAACTGCGCCATTTAGCACATCACGACGCTTATTGGCCATTACCAGGAGGTGAATCGCAGCAACTTGCATAATCTAACGCAATCGCACCGTTATATTTAAACAGCAGCGTCCTGGGCCTTTAACACTGTAATTAGCCTAAATTATGCACATTTTTGATTATTCATTATCTAGCAACTGGAATCTAATATGCAAATCGGATCTCAAATGGAAATGGGAGAACCGATTCCGTACAAGCCGTGGGACATTAGTCATTTTGTTTTGATATAATCCGGGTCTTGGTGTATGCCAAAGATGTTCGTGTGCTTTTGCCGGTCTCATAGCGCTTTAAAATAATAAGTCAGGAAAATGACTTCAATGGTTATTGACTTGGCAACGTCGAATTTGTACTGGAATCAGAAAGTGTTTAGGTGCATTGGCTATATAATGACCTGACAGGATAACCACTATCTCAGTTGGTGTGAAATTATTGTGTGATCGCAGTGATAATGCATTCAATAAGAAAGATGTGTACGCGGTGTCGTTAGGCTATAGGTCTAAAACATGCACATTAAAATTATTTTCTTTCAAAGATGTTATGCGATGCCTTTAAAATAAAATTAAAGTTGCATGCAAAAGTGACGCAATATTCCAAACCATGACTGAGACTCACTGAGTGCAACTTTTTGCAAGTTTTTGCATGTTGAAAAGACGAAAGTCCCACAAATACAACATGGCCGACAGGCCATTAGTTTTGTGTAACGTGTTGTGATTTTTGTTAAAAAATATGGTAAATATCAGCTCAAAGCTTTGAAATCAATGCTGATCGACTTCTATGAAGTTGATGCGGTTTGCTGTGCTAAGAAGCAACTGTTGTCTGATGTTGAAACACTGATTTCGACAGGAAGTTTGAGCACGAAGCCACCTAGTCTACCGACTAAGCGTACTGGCGACGATCGTTTGATCAAGGATATTGACGATATATTTGCCTTAATTACGTTTTTGGATGAGTGCAAAATGCTTTCGTCGTTGCCATTGTATGTGTCAGACGATCCGGATGGCATGCCATCATCCCGGCTCTATGAAGGGGATCTACAAAGTCTGGTGGCCTATCTATCGAAGCTCGATCAGAAGGTGGCCATGTTTGGAAACAATTTTGACTGTTTTTTGAGACACGGTGTATAATAATCTGCAGCGTTGCATAAAGAAGACCCATTATTTGTGCGGTATCAGGCTCCGACCGTGTGACCGACTACTGGATACACGAAATTTTTCGTTGCTGCAGCTACGACACGCGAACATTTGTGCATTGTCGTTCACCAGAGTGAGCCACTCTCCGGTACCTTACAAGCAGGCTGTGAATCAGTTTCAGGCTTCAGCAGCAAAGTGTTCTGATAGTAGCCAATTTTTGAAATTGACAAAATCAGTGACGATGATAATTAGGAAGAAAACAACAAAAGCCCAGCTATCGCAAAGGAAACGCGCAACAGCTGTACATGTTTGAAAGCCCGGTGCGAACAAAAACTAAGCTCACTCGTCCTAGCAACGATGTTTCTTTTACACTCGCCAGAGGGCGCCAGAAGACCGGTCTCGCTCAGCCGTATTGGCTTAAAATCGCAAATTTTCCCCACCTCCTCTCATTTAGGGGTACGGTACTCTATTTCGATAGACTCTATTCTGACAAATGGTAATTGGATTGAAATTCACGTCGACAGACACGTCATTATGCTTTCGACTTTAAGCGCAAATATCACTAGAACGGATAAAGATATCGACAAGCTGTAAACGGCGTTGACAAGCACGTCTCTAGAGCGTACAACAAAACGTCCTCTATTTTCCGGTCCTCTATTTTCAGTCAACCCTTGCAGACTATTGCAGTTGTATTTTGTTGCCGTATTGCACACAGGTGAAGAACTGAATTACTCAACCCCATTAACCTATCACGCAATAGGCATATGTGCAAAAGAGGCCTACTCAGCAAGACGTTACTTCCCGTGACGCCGTCCGACTGAGGACAGCTAAAGTTGCCAAATGTCTACAGGTATTCAATACGACACGTGCGCTATATGACTATGCGACTGTGTGCGTATTACCCCGTTTACACGATCCAGCGAACTTTCAGCAAACTTCCAGCAAATGTATTCAAAATACACGTGCTAATTGCTCGACGTTTGCTGGAAATTTGCTGGACGTTTGCTGGATCGTGTAAACACCCTATATGGCATACAGGGGCGGGGGGGTCAGCGTGGCATCTTGTAGCGCGCTAACAACGTTTAGGCCTACTTGTTACTGCAACACCTCAGTTGCGTAGCCAGGATCTAGTTGTAGTGGAGACACTTGAGGAGTGGGATATGGGGAGGGGTGTCCTCTCCCCACGGGGAAGGGTCCGGGAGGGGGCTATGCCCCCTCCCCAGAAAAGTTCCAGATTTTTGGCGTGAAAATGACGTGTTTTGATGCATTTTTGGCACTATTTTTAATAACTGAGTATAGCTCCTAGGGGGCACGTGAGCCCAGTGCCCCCCTATGGCTACGCCAGTGTAACACCTGCTACATGCGCGTTGCATTACTCCCCTATCCTGCCCACATCCTGCAATACAGCCATGCCAATATCGACACATTCACTTCTCATCAATCTACGCGATTTTGGGGTAAAACTGTCAACCATAAACAAGGTGTCAAGAAAACGCGTACGACGGTACGATGAACACTTTTCTTTTAAAGTAAACGCCGACTTAGAAAAACGACGACAAAGAAGACAAGTTTCAATCATTTTGTGCGCTGCTGGTCCGTTGCAGTACCGACCGTCGTTGACGTAAAGCCAGAACACCCATCAGACTGCAGATGACGCCAAACACGCTGCTAAACGTTTGCTTTCGTAAAACATCTCGACGTTATTATACGATAGGCCTACTTGTGGCCGTAAATTTGTTCGAGACACGGTGTAGTATGCTCAATTAGAGAAGGAAAACCTAATACAACTTCATAATATTATTGAAACAGTCAAAGCGCTTTATAGTGTTTACAATTTTCAGAACAGCGTCTCAGAAAAAAATTAACGAAAGTGTTCAATAGTAATTATAAATATGTTCCAAACTTCACAAAAATGGCGACTTGAACACTTTTCAGATTAACGTAACTTTCAGAGAAAAAAAACCGTAGGCCTAAATAATATCGTCTATAGAAATTTTCGTCGTAAAAATCACGAAATTTTTCTGACAATAGTGACAGTATTGCAGCGCAGGCGCAGGGTCAGTGCAGCGCAACAGCTGAGCCGTATATGATGAATTATTACGTTGTTTTGTGTTGTTCTGTTTTGCGTGCATTCTTCTCGCGTTGATATACAGCCAGGTATAAATCGTTAAGCCTATACATACTGTCCGCCGCCGCCGCAGCAGCAGCAGCAGTAGCAGCAGCTGTGTGAGGAGAGATGCTAGGATATCTATTAATAGCACCAGAGCAGGATCAGTTGCATTGAGTTTGCCTTAGCCAGGAATGCGTCGGCGCCGACTTGCACGCACAGGCTTTAGTGAGGTGCCAATGTCAGTTGTTTCTAATTCGATGCAATACGCGTGTGTTGCAGTTGAAGAAGTATATAGCGAGATTTCGTGACGTTTGTATGCGGCCGTCGTAACAGGCCACAATACAGGTCTTGCTAGTCCGTCTGTCTGTCAACGTGAACGTTTTCCATAGCATCAGTAACTGATGCGCGAAGCTTCTGGCCATGGTTAGGGTTGCGCAGCTTCGAGCATAGGCCTACGTAGTTACGCACAATAATGTCGACACAGGGCCGACGTAGGCCTACTTTTCTGCGGTCATTTCTAGCTGTGATCAGTTAGATAAGCGCAGAGTATTGGAATGTTAGCTTACTGGCTTTACAGCTACGGGAACAAGACGACGAATAGTTCGATCCGACATCGAACGGAACTCGACCGCGATACCGCTGATGCATGAGCACATCACTAATGAAACTACAGCCGCAGCGACAGCATGGGGTCTAGTCTTACCGACACCAACAGTAGCAGCGGCAGTAGCAGCAACAACTACTGGAAACCGGGAGTGGACTCAGTGGAGAGAGAGATACAGTCAGGCAGACACTGGTGAATATAGCAGCGATATATACAGACAGACGAAAACAGACAGACACATAGATCTAGGCAGACAGAACGACTACATTAATGCACTGAAAGCGAAACGCCAAGAGACGAAGAGAGATAGCAGGAGAGAACATCATGTCTTGGTCTTTTTCGATGAATCCGACAATGGTGAGCGGATCTGGATCAGCAACCGCATCGACTTCGATGACTGCCGCCGACTTTCTACGGCTCCGAGAACGCACGTCAGGCAACAGCAAGAGGTTAGCACACAGTAGTGACTGTAGTGTAGGCCTAGGCTATGCCTATACGCGCCAGCGGCGTACGTCGTGGGTTACAAAAGTTAAGGGACATAATGCAGTTTAGAGATGACCGTGGGAATGGGAATCCCGTGGGAAATCTCATTAATGACAAAATTCTGTATGAAAATGGTAAGGAATGGAAATTTACTGCATGGGAATGGGAGAAATAGGATTAATGTAAAAAGCCATTCCCGGTCACTTCTAATGCATTTTGCAGTTTTTTGACCGCCAGCTCTAAAGTTCCGACGGAAGAAATTATATGAGCTAGAAATTTTAATTTTTACTCAAAATTCCACGAAGATGCATAGAGATTGTCAGGTTCAAATTTTGTACTTTTGGAAGAAAAGTTTCCGACACGAAGAAATTCTTTCGATAGACCAAAATTTAAGGCCCCACCACGCCACTCCCTCTGCCACGACGCCATGCACTGACACGCGTGCACACAGTGTGCCAAAACTTCACTTACTTGGATTTGATGTACAGCATGGGCTTGTTTCTCGCAGAAAAGACAAAAAATTTCATGGAGTAGAATTTCTAGTTACTGAAAACTGGACTCGAAACTTGACCCTATGGTTTTTAATCCTCGTAGGTTGTACAACATAAGTACAAAATTGTACTTATGTTGACCGACAATGAATCCAAAACGCCTAGACGACCCAACGCGGCTCAACCTGACCCGACCCAAGCATACGCCCAGTGTTCAACTTTGTGGTGGACATGGCCTACCACGTTTTGAGGGAAAGCATTAAGAAATATTTCCTGCCTATGAGGCGGTTGGTTAGACTTATTTATTCTAGTGGAGACTGCTGCCTTGTCGTCTTATCACCGTCGTCTACTCTGTAAGTGCTATTATGCCCATGCTTGGAAACGCCTAACGTTGGAGAACAAAATGATGATGATGAGTTATAATGATGATGATATTGCGTTGTTTTCTGCATAGATGTAACAAACGTTTTTAACATTTTTTATTTTTGCCACGTTTTTTCGTTTCTTAACGTTTTTGTTTTATTTTGCTCAACGTTTTTTGTTTAAAAAACGTGCATTTAAAATTTCATCAAAAGCTTCGTGAAGCACATTTGGGACCACAGAAACAAATTAATAGGTCATAGTGATGTAGTTTACTCAGTTAGTCCGAATATACTAAATGAAAAGTTTTCTAACAAGTATTTTTGGTTAGTTTAGCCTAATGCTATGGTCTTATGACCACACAGTTGAATTAAAATTAAGTGAAGTTTTCTCTGTATAAACTATAATTTCGGGTATACTGCACTTACAGCATTAGGCAAAAAGTTGAACAAATTATGGCCAACGTTTCTTATTCGACGTTTTAAAACGTTTTTTATTCTTGCCACCTTTTTAAACGTTTTTAACGTTTTTTAAAAATTTTTCCTTAAGCGTTTTTTTACATCTGTGGTTTCTTGACGCTGTGCTAGCGCCGTGCTGCTGAGCAAGTATCGACTCAAATGTGCCGTCACGATTCACATCCTGCTGGTTCTACTGATGACATTTCGTCTATCTATCGCTCTCTACGTCCTGGCCGGAGTTCGTCCGCCACGATCACTCCAGAAACTGCGACTCCCCGCCGCCAAGAACTGGGAGCTTGTCTGGTTGCTAGGCAACGCAGTCACGTGTCTCGTCGGCGTCTTCTCGTTGCTACGCAACCGACCGACACTCGTTCGTTTCTATGCTGCCGGTGCGTGAAATTTGAATTATTTATAAGCGGAAGTCTTTTAAGTTTACTATAGTAGTAGAATAGTGATCGAATACGGTAAAATAAGAGCTTTCTTTGATCATCTGTTTCGTTCTTTTGCACTCAAGTTTTAGTGTCGTTTCAATATTTGTCAAGCTGCGTTGTGTCTTAGTAAGATGTGGCCGAGATGTGTGTATGACGCTTGTAGAAAATCGTGCTGTCGATTTATTTTTCGCGTCTGATTAAGCTTACTGTAGTATTTCTCGT
>Ga0209367_1002737_pt1 | contig 23524 bp, 20 predicted proteins | sample WorMetLIZISLAND2_FD_187412 | JGI IMG/M metagenome (GOLD analysis project Ga0209367, IMG submission 187412) | Marine gutless worms symbiont microbial communities from Max Planck institute for Marine Microbiology, Germany - Olavius geniculatus... ... | reverse complement strand
TGTAGCTTTGACAGTGTTTGTTTTGCTAGGTAATGTGGTCACACAATAAAGGTGCGGTGGGTGGAAGAACTTCACGTTTACGCGCCATAAATTTCTGCTTGTAACAGTGAAAGAATGGTTAAAATCTGTGCTGAATTACCGAAGTTATCCCAAAAATAAAATTGGGTATCCGTTTTTTTGGAACACCCTGTAGATATGGGCATTGCCAGTTGGGGGAAGACAAGAGAGAAACAGCACAATACATCAGTGCTGGAATTGCAATACAATAAATAGGAGACCTAGCAACTTGTTACAAATGCTATTCAATGTACACTACACTATGTGGTTGAGCTGTTGAAAAGATAAGTTAATAAGCAGTTAAGTTACAGTAATCCACAGTGAGGATGACGACATGTCCCCATAAAAAATGCCTAGAAATATTTTCATATTCAAGCGACCAACACAGTTAAACATAAACACGGGCAATAACTTTCATTACTTTCCAAATAACCCCAATTTTTTTCTAGCATTCTCTGAGCAACATAATCATATGTCAATGTCGCTGAGGCTGCAATTGCTGAGAACAAGTTTACAAATGCTGCAGGCTGTGGTGACTTGCAAATATTCACAAACAGAAACTGATCAGTTCGATCAAGCTTGATAACAGAGAGACCGTCAAAGAAAACAGACAGATTTGGCTTGCAGGCTGCCGAAACTGCATAAATCTAGTTGCCGAGGCATAAGACAGCAACGGAGCATTCACCGAGAAGCACAAAATGAAGCAAAAAGCTAATTTTTACATTAATTAAAGCTGATGCAAATGCTAATGTTACCAAAACAGAAAAAACAAGATCGCTTTGTCGTTGCAGAATAAACTGCAAAATGTTCATGTATATGCGACAAGGTAGCTTCTAGGTAATGTAACACGGCAGAATGGTGACAAATAATCAACTGAATTAGATGGTCAGAAATACAGACCACCCGAAATCTGAGGCATTCCCAAAGACCAGGTGGCCTATTATTGCCTATACTGGGCTCTAAGAAGTGAAGCCCTCTTACTCATATAAGTACATTCGAGGCGACCCAACCTATATGGCCTCAATGCATCAACATTATGGATGAACAGCCAGACGGAGGGACAGGCAACATATCGCGACAATACAGCACTTTGCACTACAACGTGCAGTAGAAAAAAAGATCGAAAATTAACATTAAGTAGGTCCAGACACTAACGTTCACTTGAGTCTATTCGCTGAATGTGGCACTGCATTTATCATTACTTCAAACAATTCTTTCAAAGATGCCAACAAAGAATTGTATTTTGTTGGCAACGGCATCCATACAAAGCGAAAAAAGCGCAAAGTTAAAAACAAAACCATCTCATCATCAGCACTGAAAACAACAATTAATAACTCCTACATTATGAAATTAAAAATTACATAAATTAATCATAGTTAATATACCAGTACAGATTATAAATTGCCCCCATCAGCCATATCACACAGTGCTATCTAATGCGAACAAAAAATTTCATGAAGCTAGATCTTTCGGTATTCAGCAAAACTTGGCCAAAAACATAAAATGGCATCTGCTCCATCAGTTTTATAAGTTTCCTTGAAAACTTGTTTTGAAGTCATAGACGAATCCAAGTAAATACAGAAAAAGGCCGTTGAAATAATGGTGTAAGCTGCCATCCTCCAGTGTTATACGTGCTATTTGGTGAAAGCATATCCAGCACAAAAAAGTCCTACAACAACAATAATATGATACAGCGCAAAATACCAAACTGAAACCTATACACCGAAATTAGTTTTATCATAATACCTCATGCTACAAACAGATAATAGCAATGCTCACAGCGCCTGAAACATAAATGAAGCTTTTCCAGCATAATAACATAGACTAAAATGAAAAAACACAATGCTATTAACACACAACACAAAGATTAAATCTATTACAACCAAAATAGCCAGCAAATGTCAACATCTATCGACTTTCCCTTTCGGCATTATAATCTACCTTAACACGCTTTAGTACTGGTATGGTATTTCCGTTATTACTACGGTTCTTGTTAATAAACAGAAGTACTGTAATAAGTTACAAGCCCTTGATATGGTTACACGACAATAATTACACTTTTCACAGAAACGAACTTTACATTGAATTGACCGCTTCAATATATGTGAAAAACGAGACGTTAAAGTTTCAAGCCTCACCTTGCACAACACAATGAAGGCACACACTAAACTATTGCTGCTTGTCATTGCTATGGAATGCAAATACCAATCTCACACAAGTCATCGGTTCATACAACATTTCACTTCCACATCTGATGATGAAAGTAACATGCTAATGAAATAATAACAAAACGCATAACCTCATGAAAAGCCTAACTAAAACAAACAGGCAAAGGGTGATAACTGCAGAAAATAAATTGCACGAAAAACCAATACGAATAAACATGACAAACTAGAGCAAAAGTCCACTCAACGAAAGTTGATTGTGCAGTCACGTTCAGCGAAATGCCGATGCAGTGTTGCTCCATTGTCTATGACAAATACACGCAGTCCGATAAATTTCATAAAACGGGTTTATTACAGAGTTGTGCATAAAAATTGAAACATGTGATTTATGTCAAAGTGTGGTCAAACTTGCTTTCAGAAATGAACAGCATCAACCGCTGAAGCAAAGTGTATCACGTTTGAACCCTTGCTTTGATCAGCCGCACGTGCGTATTGTCAACACGTTACATTAACTTTCCACACGTGTGTGAGGTCCACGATATCAAGAATGACATAGAATGTTTCACTTTATTCTGTACCACTCTCTACACAAACAAACCATCTCAAACGGCTATTTTGAGGTAAGTCTTCTGATTACAAATTTCGAATCTCCACAGATCTCTATCCTGAGCATCCTTACAAGACAGGAAAAAAGTATCTATATCAACTATTCAAATACAATTCACTATTCAAATTCCATCAAATCTCCTTTGTAAAATTCACTTAATTTTCAGCGACAACCACACAATAAGTTTTAGTAAGTCATCAAATCGCTCATAACTAGGGCTGTACGAAAATCACGGTGCAAAACTGAAAAAATCACGGCATACTTTTAGAAAAGTCGCAAAATTCACGGCGAATTCACGGTGCCAATTCACGGTCATATATGGCGTTAAAAAACGTCTCATTGACAAACATTTTTGTTCTCTGCCTACTCAACAATCAGTCATGTATCGTCGTCTCACAAAATGACTAACATTAATTGTTCTTATAGTAATTTTCAGGAACAGTTTTAGTAACTACAACGGCTGCAAATGATTATCATAGTGATCAACGAGGTCATATTAGGGTCAACTTTCACTGTTTAACAATCAAATTTTACGGATTTTGACACAAAAGTGCAATCCATGCAAAAATTCACGGCAAATCACGGCAAACGCGAAAATTCACAGCAAGCGCCAAAATTCACGGCTTTCGTGAATTCCATGAATTTGTGATTTTCGTCTAGCCCTACTCATAACTAGACGGTAAAAACCTGATGGACAGCTGTATGATTAGCCCTTTTGATCACAAAACGTAATCATTTCATCTACAAATGTTCCGAGAGCACTCATAGCAAAAGTTTGGTGTTAAGTCCATTAAGCACATCATAAACACTGCAAAAACAATATCAGGGATGGCTGACATGAGAATATAATCCATCCAAGCTTCGCATGCTGACTGCACAAATAAAAAAATAACAATCTGCTCTTCTTCTATGCAGTATACACACATACATCAAAAATCGTGGTTTGCAGAAATCTATAATCAACAACACAAGCAATAATTAACAAAAACTTTCTTTGAAGGTTATCTACCCAACCACTTATGAGTGTCAAAACCAACCAACCAACTTGAAGCAGTAGGTCTATGACAGTGACGATCGAACAGGCAAAGAGCCATTCTGTGAACCAGCGCTGCCACCACGAATGCCGGTTGGTGGCCCGTCGGTGCCAGAAGTTGCGCCTGCGTGCCCTCGGATGGGTTTGGCAATCTGAGAATGACCACGACGCAGCAGGTTCTTCTGTCGAACTGCCTCCTTGATGCGGTCCACCTCCTGCTGGTATCTGAACGCAAGCACCACGAACAATGCAAATCCAAATACCAATACCGTAATAATTTCTGCTGCAGGATGATTTAATCGAGATTAATTGTGCGATTAAAATATTAATCACTCTGATAAATCGCATACTAATTAAAAAAGAAATAACGTTTTTCACTGCAGTAGCAAGTTAAAATCCAGTATTCGTACATACACTACAGTACTTGTGTGCTAATCTGCTACTAATGGTTTTCAGTCATGTTTATAAGCAATAAGTTGAGTAAGTTCCATAGGCATAAAATCAAAATTACTGCTTCTTACGTGCAGAGAATTCAAGACTGCAAGCGCCACCAAGTGAGAAAATAAATGCACAATGTGATTGAGTTTTCAGCGCAATCAATTACTTTAATCAAGATTAACATAATGCAATTAACTGCAATTAATCTGCAGCACTAGTAATAATAACTACGAAATTTGATCCTAGCTCGACCCCACAGCAAAAGATTGCTTTCTTCTTGGGTTCGAATGATCACACACTCAATCTGGACTCTTTTAAACGTTTTCTTAAATCATTTTTGTTTCAGGTGTACTTATAACGCATTCAGCGCACTAGAGATTTCTTCGAAATGATAGTGCGCTATATAAATGTTCACTTATCATTATTCGTACAGTCAGTTAGAAGATCAACACAAAAAAATGTCAATTTATGTCTGACTGCCTGCTAGGAGATCATTCTCACTGCACAGCACCTCTGCTCTGCTGTGGGAAAGATGATCAAGTAACCAAACCACACAATCCATAAGCACCAATACGTCATAGATACTGTAAATGACAAAATAACCGGACATCGTCATCGCACTAGAAAATGAATAAACGTCCTCACTTCTTGCGATCTCTCATGGCACCTTCCTTCGCTTCTTTCAGAGCTGTTTCCAGTGACTTGACTCTTTCCATCGTTGCCCGCAATCGTTTCTCAAGTTTCGGCAACTCACAGCGCAAGTCAGCGTTGTCCCGCACCAGCTGTCATGCACGCACAACAGTTACATACAGTCTCGTTGCTGGTTCCAATAGAGCTGCATTACTCAACTGGATGGGAAACTAGTAGCAGCTTACGGGATACGGGGTGATAGCCCAGTGTGGGTGACTGGGGTGGTGGTATGTCCGCTAGCTGTAAACCATGGGTCCACTTGTTTGCCGATGTGATCAATAGTGTGCTGCATTATCATTAGCTCATGCCAGTCAGCTGCCACTTCCCAAAGATCGCCAAAACACTTCTAGTCATGAGACTGACTTGTGTAAGAGCCTAACAGGTGCCACAGCAAGTACCTGACCTTTCTTTGACCTTTGCATCTGCTACCGCTTATACCTCTCAGTCCACTGTCAGCTGAAAACAGAACTGTTCAAATAGGCACGCCACTAGCACACGTGTCTGCATTTAACTGTTAAAGAAAGCAACACAGCAAACACTAACTATATTAGCTCATTATCACCATCATCATCTACTCTGGCTCACAACGCCATCACAATGGCGGTGGCAGCTTAATAATATCAGCACATGTTGTACACAGCTTGTGCTACAAATTCAGCTGTGGCGTTTGAGACCGCGCGCAGTAAAATACTCGCAATTTTCTGTCATTATTGGCATTACACTGCAAGTTCAAAATAAACATCAAAACATGCATTCTTCTTGCCTTCACGTTTTAACTGACACGTCTATATTTTCAAAAAAAACGTAAAGTCCTTCCCGAGCCTTACGGCCCATAGGGCGGCACTGATCTCCGTTTCCTAAGGCCATCAGCCAGACACCAGTTTTTTACACTGCGAGACCACGGATACGGGGTACACTGTCAAAATGTCGACAATGGAAATGGCGAAAGTCAGAATGGCAAACATTATGCGCAATATGTTGCGACTGTCGCAACACCTGTAAAGAAAAAAAGTTGTCATACCTATATGTGTATTTCAACATCGTGAGCAATCCCGCGCAGAAAGTGGCCAATGTCAGTGTGCGCATATTTGTCAATGAGGTTTCCGATTCGTGTATTTAGAGCTTCGTAACGTTTGCGTTTCCGTGGCCGAGAGCTGCCGGCAGTTGCCTGTACGAGTACTAATCGTTGATTTGCTTCTTCGAGCTAAAGTATCTCTATGAATGACCAAAAGTTTGGATGATGGCATCCAATGCCGCACTGGAATGCGTAATGCCAACTCTCCACAGAGTTGTTTGTACAAGGAAGATCATTAATAACACGGTCGTGGACATTCCTGGTGGTTGGCGGGAAAAATGCTGCTTGACAATTACCTCATCGCATCAAATACAATATACTAAAAACACAGGTACTATGGACTAAAAACATCGGACAGGTAGCACGCATGACAGATATTTCTCACACCTATTGTCACTGCATTCTGAACCGCGTGTGTGTGACGCTTTCGACATTGTGACTGTCGACATTTTGACTTTTCGACATTATGACTTCGACATTGTGACTGTCGACATTTTGACTGTCAACATTGTGACCTGCCACCGGATACGGGGCCAGTGTATCGCGCGGTGTGCCTGTTTAAGTCCCAGCGGTGAAGCCCATACCAAATTATACTGCTTGGTAACAAAGGCACATGTGTGTGAACAACTTGCCTAAGGTCATTACCCGGCAGTGTCCTGGTGCGGAGTCGAACCTGCACCTCTATATTTTCAAACACAGGCTAAAACACATTTTGGAAAGTAGCTTTCAACCACTGATTTTACGGAGAGTTGTAACACAGCACAGTTCTAAATTCAGTAAATGGTGCGTTATAATAATTTATACATTATTATACTGACAAATAACAGATATGGAACCTGTTTGTGAACTTTTGTCAGTTGATCAAGGTTGTTCTCGAGAAATATGATCTTCTGTCGCTGAGCCTCGACACTGATGTTGCTGTCATCTTCGTCCTCCACACGACCTCCCTGAATCTGAATCAGCATCCATTACTAATCTCAGTTGTCCAGTAACACAATTAATTACAAATGAACAAACCTCTACAATCTTCTGTTGCTAAGTCTCAATAATGATGCTGCTGTCAATCTTCATCCTGCACTAGACTTCCCTGAATCTGAATAATTATAAACCACAACTATCAGCTGTCCAGTTGCACAACTAGTTACAAATGTACAAACCTGCACCACTATCCTCAACAGTATGCCAGAAAGTAATAGTTACATGTATACGATACCAGCAGGTGACACGGTCATATATGTAATCAAACGCCTATACACACTAGTTAATATGCCATGAGAAGTGCAAATTACATTCACTCCCACTTACACTGCATTCACATAAACACGAGTACAAGTTCGGCACTGTACGGGTACCCCGTACGCGAGTTCCGGCAAACACGAGTTTGCGTGTATTTCAATGGCGGCCGTTTACCTGTAAATTTCACTCCTACGAGTCGTTTCTGTGCAGGTCATGTTTTTGTCCAACCCATGCAAAGTAAGCTACTCATAAATAACAGTGATATAATGTCCAAAAACTGTGGCACATATTTGATGTCACAACTAACGTCATTAAAAAATTATTCATCCTTAGAAGTGCACGAGTGGAAAAATTATAAGCGATATGATGAAATATTATTGTATGTTCACGAAGCATTTTCTCGATTTGATTCAATTTAATATGGCCAACATGCGTTGAGTTATGTGCTTGTACAAGTGACTGTGAACGTTCCACAACATCTTGATATGTAAAATTGTTGGAAAGCTAGTAGTACAACTTGTACAAGAAATCTACAACAAATCAGAGTAGTGGAGCTCGGGCCAGAGTTTCAGCAATGAGTGCGTACTTTCTTCACTTTGGCCTGGAGGTCCTGGACAAACAGTTTGCGCAGGTTGTGTAGTGTCTGCAGCTCGCGAGCAACGGTGTCCTCCAGACCCTGCAGGTCTTGACGAGCCTGTTCACGCCGGTCGAACTGAGCCGTCAGCTCACTGAGCCGACTCGACTTGTCCGCCTCTTCCTGTTTCAGACGCTCGTTGTCTTTCATCAGACGGTCGTGCGCCAGCTGCAGCTTCTGATTCTCACTGAAACAACAGGCACAAAACACTTTCACGATACGTCAACTGCAATGTAATGTGGAAACAGTTTAGTACAGCAACAGCCATTGTCACATAGTCACTGTGAATCTAAAGCGCCATGTTGGTGCCGACCTGTCCTAGGTGTGATAGACTAACAAGAACAGTTCAGTTTTAAGCCTAGATGTGAAAGTACTGATGAAGCGTTTGTTCCAGCAAGTGGCAGCTCAGCAACAGACAAGGAACAAAATAAGAAAACTAGTAGATGGGGGCTGACATCGTAGATCGGCTGTGAATTGTTACTGGGTCAAATACAAGTCCATAGCTAAACTTTTCCAATGCTGTAAGTTCCCCCAATGGGGTACAGTGGAAACCCCGGCTGCAAATGCACTTTTGTGCAGTTCGAACTCAAAATTGCATCTGTTGGTTAGACATTTTATTTAAACAGTGTTTCCTGGTTCCAGCTAAAGGACAAAAATTCGACTGAACCCATCAAATGCCCCCCTTTGCTACGGCCTTGAAATACAGTAACTTTTACCTTCTGAGAATAAGATAAACTTTAACTGGCTACAGCACAGAAGACTCACTCAGCCATTTCACTGATGGCCGCCTGTTTCTGCGTAATTTCTTCCCTGAGCTCGGACAGCTGTCGTTGATGCTGCTCACGATGAGATTCCATCTGGCGCTCCAGAGCCTCTTTCATCTGCTGCGCCGATGCTATCTGATCCATCTCCTTGTCTTTCTCTGCAAGCTGAGATGCATACAGTTGATCTGCAGGATAAACAAACATCAGAATTAAGCCTTTTTGACTGAGAATTACCTACACCAAAAAAAAACAATAAATACAACAATGCAAGACAAACAACAGAATGCCAGGGATGGGGTCCTTGAGGACAAAGAACTGTGGCCTTGGCCTCGACGTCTTGGCCTCCGGTTGACTTTTTAATGTTCCTAATCTTATAAACTAGTCTTGAAGTAACTAGTCTGAAACACCGAAACAATTTTTCTCTGAGCATTTTATGGTTCATTACAGTTTGAATACAATTAGGCTGGCTGTTGATGCACAGTATAGAAATGTCGTACTTATTTTACTTACTTACTTAGTGGCCTTGGCCTCGAAGACCACTAGCCTTGGACTTGACCTTAAAATGCTGGCTTCAAAGCCATCTTTGCAGATTGCAAGTATGTGTACATCATCAACAATTTCAGGGTGGTCATTTAAGACAACCTCAGTGAGTCAGTTTACCAGATAAATCGAGAAAATCTAGTCACTTGGTGTCACCACTGTCAGTCTGGCAACCCTCTGTATATAATAGCAAACAAAAAAATAATGACACAGTATGCTTAGTAGCTGCCAAAAAGATGTCAACATAAAACACGAAACAATCTTATTATCTTTAAATGAATTCATAAATTTAAAAAAAAACTGATAAAATATCGGAAAGTCATCAAATTACAACCTATATTAACTGATTTTTTGTTGATGTTTTGCCAAGAAGGCAGCAGCAGTTGCAAAAAATGACAACAGATTAGTGAACAAAGGTTGTAATTTGATGCGAATTTCTACAGAGCTGATGAGAGGACCTTGTGCAGCAAGCTTGGCACACTCCTCGTTCAACTGATCAATCTGCTCCTGCAGGTGACGTTTCCTCTGTTCACCGTCTTTCACTGTCTCCGACAGTGACTTCATCTTCGCTTCATGCTGCAGATAAGCAATGCAGTGCAATTATATACACATAACACACAACCAGCAGCAGTAACCTATAGGTGCATAACACTTTCCTGGTGCACCCAAAACCTGTTTTTAAAACTTACTAGAAACTTCACCAGGGCTTCCTTAAGTGGTGCACCTAAGGCCTGATTTCTAAACCTAATTACCTCCGCCAAGGAAGTAATGTATTTGCCGACTTTTGTTTGTCTGTCTGTCTGTCTGTTTGTTTGTTTGTTTGTCTGTGTGTTAGCAAGATAACTCGAAAAGTTATGGACGGATCTTTCTGAAATTTCAAGGGTATGTCAAGCACGGCATAAACTACCAATGATTCAATTTTGGGCGTGATCCGGCAGGAATCCTGGATTCTAGATTACTTTGAAATTTTCATCACCATTGCATTAAGGGGGCATAAGGGAACCGCTGGCAAAGCGAAAATGGTGACGCCACCTGGCAAACAGCTTTGCCTTGGCGGAGGTACCTGCGGGCTATGACTGCTTTCTAGTTAAGAACTAAGTTCTTCGTAAGTTCTTTCTAAGTCAGCAGCTTAAGATTTCATAGGTGTAATCACTGATTAGTCTAGTGGTGGACACTTATCTTCAAGGTTGCAATTCAAATCTCACTGCAAATCATTTGTGAATAATCTGGAGCAAGTTGCTAACCCACTGTGTGCTCAGGTCAACTCAACCTCCTACCCTCAGAGAGATGGTAAATGAGTAGCAGCTATAGGGTCTTCACCTAACGTGACTGTTGGCTACTCTGTAGGTCCAACTGCTTACTGGCGTAATCAATGGATGACCACATAATGCATCACAGTGTCACTACCTCATGCCAATAAGCTGCAACCTCCGAGATTGTAAAGCACTTCTGGCAATGAGTCTTAACTCGATAAGCAGCACTATAGCAAGTACCCGACCTTTACCTTTACCTTTGCCATGTCCACATCGCCAGTACAAGAAACGACATGTGTTCACGTGACAGACCTGTTCTATAAGCAGTCGGTTGTCTGACAGCGTCTTGTCCATCTCGTCCAGCTTCTGCGACCCCTCAACCTGCGCGACTTCCAGCTGAGAACACCGCTGCACAACGTTCTTCACTTCCGACTTCATCTTGTTGATGTACAGCCGAGCGACGGTCAGTTCCTCGTCCAGCTTGTCAGCCGACACCTGCTGCATCTTGCTTGAATCATTCTGCACACACGCGTGCGATTTATAGATATAATCATCATATAAACATGACGTCTTGCTGCATCTTTCTAGAATCATTCTGTATCATCACAAATGTGTCAACTGCATGTTTAGAAGCATGATTTATAAACATAATGAATGTACAAAACATAAGTTTATACACTCGCTAACAGCAACATTTAAAGACTTGCACATCGAAAACAGCAAAAATTACAAAAATTGATATTGCCTGCATCACACTGACTGTGTGTCAAGGTGCTGCTGAATAATATCACCTTGTTAGTATAGTGTGAAAATAATGTAGATTTGTAAAAGTCGGAAATGGCGTCGGCAAGGCTAAACAGATCTCGAATGGTTAGCTGCTATCCGGTTTCGCCTAGTGACTTCTGCTTTTAAGCGCCGTGCATAAATCCGCTTTATTATTATTATTATTTTATAATAGATGTTAGAGCACATAAAAACATAAGTACTTTGAGCTCTCCGCCGAACGCCGTGCCGACCTCTCCGAGGTCGCGGAGCACACTGCTGACAGTATCCATCAAACGTTTCTTCTGCATCACGTTGCTTTCTCTCAGCTGTGTTATTTCACCCTCAATCACGTGAAGCTCACCCTACGACATAACCGCTTGATAGCAACAGTGACTTACAAAAGTGATCGGAGCTCTCAAACTTCCACCGACAGCGGTGCTGCCATAGGGCGAAAACAACAAAATCTCAGCTAATGATACAAAACCCTGGATGATCCAGAGTCCACAAAAGAATCCAGATTGCCACCAAAATTTAATTGCTTCCTCGCTGGGTGACGCCCAACCCCTGCAAAATTCATAAAAATTCGTTCATAATTTTTAGAGTTACGTTGGATGCAAACGAATTGACCTAGAATATAAACACATTAGGCTGCGTTCACATAAACACAAGTACGAGTCCGGCACTATACGGGTTCCGGTATACGAGTTCCAGCAAACACGAGTTTGCATGTATTTCAATAGCAACCGTAAATATACACAAGTACGGGTTACCTGTAAATTTCACTCGTATAAGTAGTTTCTGCGCAGGTCGTGTTTTTATCCAACTCGTAAAAGGTAAACTACTCGTAAATAGCATTAATATACTTTCTAAAAACCATGGCACATATTTGACGTCAGAACTGTTGTCATTGTAAAATTTTTCATCGTTAGAGATGTGCAGTTTGTAAAAATAGTAACTTTGTAGTGGAATATTGTTGTTTTAATGGCGAAGCATTTCCTCAATTTGATATCACTGCAAATTTTCAATATGGCCGACATGCGTTGAGTTAAGTGCTTGTACAAGTGACCGTGAACGCTCTACTCATACGAGTGAAGCTTCTACGGGCCATAAACAGAAACCCGGACACATACACGTACTCATACTCATGCCTATGTGAACGCAGCCTTAGTGGAGGTGATAATAACCATAACAATAAAACAACAATCATCATAATTCTAAATCTGTATCTCTTACGATCATTTTATAATCAAACTATTACCATCTTTGTGTTATTAGCAGCTGTTTCAACCGGTGAGTTTATTCAAAGTTCAAGTTACCGTCTTCCTGGTGAGTTCTTCAGTGAGAGCCTCGTTTTCTCGTTCCTTGGCAAGCAAATCCTGTGTCTTCTGATCGTAGTTCATCGCGAGCTCCTCGAGCGCCGTTAGAACCTCCTTCACCTCGCTGGATGAAGCCTCACTAAGCGACTGCTGGCGCTGCGCCTCGGCCAGCGCCTGCTCGTACTCACGCTGGGTGGCTGATATCAGTTCTTCCTGCTCCGTGATCTGCTCCTGCAGCTTCTGCGCCATCTCAGTCGTGCTACTGATCTCATCTTCCTGAACAACGCAGCAGCTTCACACAGTCAAACACTCAGCTCTTAGTAGTGCAATATGCGTGAAAACTGACCAGCCTACAAGGGCATGAATTGGTTACCTGACAACGGCAGACGCAGACCAGGAAGACCGACGAAGACCTGGCGGGCAACATTCAAAGAAAACCTTCAAGATGTGGGGTTTACCTGGATGGGTGCAAAGAGATCTACCAGCGACAGACCGAAATGGAGAAAGCTCGTCGCCCAATGTTCCGGCAGGAACAGGAGGAACTAAGGTCTAAGGTAAGGTATCTGCTAAGTGCAGCCATCATGATTTCACATAAACGTAAACAGAAATAACTTAGCCATGTGCTAAGGCACAGCAGAATGCTGCATAATATTTCAGAGGGAATGATTATTGGGGTGGGGAAAAGACAAAAGAAAAAGACAGATGCAGATGGCAGATGACTTGGCATAAAATAGCATTTAGACAGATCTGAAAAAAAGCTCAAGATAGAAGCGTTTGATGAGCATTACATTAAGAGTCCGTCATAAACCCGATGATAGCCGAATGAGCAGATGACTGAAAAAAAGAAAAATAACTCAACATAAATATATGACAAAACATAAACTAACATCAATAATAACTGAAAGAGAACAAAAATACAAGACCATCTTAAGTGTAAGTGCAAAACACAAATATCTTGGAGATATCTCTTACAGAATCCGAATTATAGCCTTTTTTCCTGGTACTACGATATCACTACAACATTAGTATTTTTTCTGCCTGCTTGGGCAATAAGAAAAACATTGCAAATATTGCAAAACACAGAATACACTTAGACAAGCTGAGATGCCACCACACCACTGACATGAGATGTGGCCATCGAGCTAGCTATCCATCACTTAGGTCCGGTTTTTCCGTCTCCAATCAAATCAAATTTGATCTCCGCTTTACTGATCTCCGATTAACTTGATGTTCAGAACTGATCGTCGATCAACTGTGTTTCGTTTTACCATGCATTTTCGATCTCCAATTACGTGATCGACGATTAGCTGAACGGCCATCAACCGAGCCTACTTTATGCCAATCTGATTGGCTGAGAGTGACCTCAATTTGCGGTGTTGTGCTAATGGGCATGCGCTGCGAGTGGACGCTATAGGCAGTAAACGTCGTCATAGCAACGATATCAACAATACGTTTGCTGTCAAAATTACGTTCTACCGCAAATCAAATTATACGGGAGCGTCTATCCATTTTATTTCTCCACAAAGCACTATGCACATGCCTGGAACTTTATTTTAATGTGTGAACTGCCATTCTGAGCAGCAAAGTGAAGCGATGTTTCTGGTGCGAATAAGCAACGAACTGAAGATCGCCACGTTTAATCGTCAATTATCTGACTTGATCCGCCAATATTCAGCCATCAACTTGATGAGAGATTTGATGGACGATTAGTCGCTAATTGGCGATGGAAAAACGGTTATTGAGATGATCTCAGATCAAGTACCGAAGTTGATCGGAGATCAATTTGATCGCCCATCAAATGTGCACGGAAAAACTGGACCTTACTCATTTTCAGCTTCAATTAAAAGTGCACTTTTATGTTAGGTGGCATCATATGGAAAGAATTCAGTCGAGCCATGTTTACGCAAGATACGCATCATTTTCTTGGATGTTTTGGACATCTGGTGACCCTGACTTATGATAAAAATTGGCACAAAAACAGCAGGAAAAAGATTAAGACCAATCTACGTTTTTCTACAACTTTTTGTTCTCGAGTTAGAAGCCAAGGGCAACAAGACCAGCAACCTGGCCAGCAACCTGGCCTAATGGCATGGCCATATACCAGGATTTAATGTCTGCCAGACAACATGTAAAATATAACGATTCGGTGAGCAGCAGTAAACCTTGTCATCAAGCATCTTGTAGATTCTCTCCTTCTCCTGCTGCCACGCCGCTCGTTCCACCTCGCTTACAGCCGAGGTGTTGGCGCCAACCCCAGCTATCAGTGGCAGGTTGTGTGTTGAACTGGACGCGTTCAGCAGAGAATCACCGACCGCATCCTTCACTTCTATACGCTCGTCCTCCGGCACCGACTCACCTGCAAGTCCAGTACTCCAGTCCAAAAGTCAAACATATCGATAAAACAGATGAACCCATCACATATGGGATCATCACACAGTGTTACCTGACACGTAATACAACTGAATGCGGTCCATTTCACCCCTGTTAGACAAACCACTATGCCAGTACTAGATTACTCTACCACAAATATTATGACTGATTTTTTTGGACGTCTGGCAAAGCTAAATTCTGACCTTTTGACCTTGAAAACTGGTACACCAACACCAGCTGAGGGGAATGTTCAAACCAATATACGAAGATCGTTCGATAAATAAGTTACAAAACAGCGTCATTGCGTTAGTTTTCTAGATTTAAAAAAATCTGAAATATATGTTTTGTAGGGAATTTTATTCTGAACACGTGCACAAATTTTTTTGATGATGACGTCACAATAATGACATCATCTGCTCATAGAACACAGTTTACACGTGTATTATTTTCCCCACAGATAATCTATCACAAGTCGCAACTGTCAAACATCATATGAACAGACAAAATTTATAAACTTTGAAAGTTAATGCCATCACTTTAAATGCTAAAGATTAATGTTTCATTTTTCAACATATTGACCGAGTTCGCTCAAACATTTGTCCTATCTGTCAGCAAACTTCTGAATGTCCGATGCAAAGAACAATGCTGGCTGCTGTCCATGCCACTGAAGAACGACTGATTGCATCCTGGTATATGATACAAATTTCTGCCCATCTAGCATTTTTTTACACCAAATATGAACTGTTCGCTTCGTAAAGCACTTGTGCCATATACTGCATGTGTCTCAGAGTGAATCCGATTTGCATTAATTTTTTTTCTGCCCAAAAAAATACAATTACAGAACGCTGTTCGTTACGGAACGATTTCAGTGGCAACATCGTCGAACTTAATGTTTATAAATGACGTCACAGTGACGTCATCATTATAAACGTCATAGCTGCTACTAAGAATTAAATTCCCTACAGAACGTATATTTCGGATTTTTAATATTTGGAAAACTAACAGAATGACGCTGTTTTGTAACTCATCTATCGAACGAATGTCGTAGGATTTTGATCTGGGTGGGTGGTTATATACCATAATAGTTTATCTGTTCAAGCAGCAACCAAGCCAAACATAGGGAAACTACACTGATCAGACACAATGCAATACCACTGCACCATGCCACCACATAAGTTGTAATACATCGGACAACAGAGTTGAATAACTGCTCCTTGTTAGCATCATATGCATGAAAATTATCTTGAGCTTCTATTAGTCGTAACTTAACATAAATACCTCATACAAAATAAGCTAACATCAATAATAACTTTAAACAAACAACTAATGTTTAACAGTAACTAAATCTAGGACCGATCCTAAAGTGTAAATGTCATATATGCAACTGAGAAAATATCAGCTATTCAGACAGCAAAATTCCGACATCTCACTCTCAATACTCAAACAACTGCTACTATTTAGTCGGCATTATCTGACTAAATAAAATAATTATCAATCACACTGCCGCAGCAACCCCAAAAGGTTCTTCACTGCAGAGCGTGCCTGACCAGAATTAGCTCTGTAATTTGAACAAATGAAGTAAAAAAAACACAATTTTCCACGCACAAACATGTATGGCACAATGTATTACGATAATGTCATTTCCCGATAATAATTTACTGTATCCTGACCCAATAATAAGTCGTCACTTGAATTAACTCCACAGAAATAGGCCAGTAAAAACGGAGACAGAATGTTGTAATTAATAATAAACAGAGACAACAACAGACCATGTCGCCAGCGTGCAAGTTCCGCCTCGTAGCGTTCAATGAGTGCACGCAGCCGAGCACACTTATCACGCTCTCTCTCGTAGCGGCGTTTCCATTCCTCAGCCGTCAGTTCCTCGTTCACCATCACCGTGTTCTTGATCGTCTTGGCTCTGTCAGCAACATACATAAACTCAGCTAAGCTGCTGCGCAAACCACTGCTAACCTGGATCATGCAGCGAAAGCAAACACATTCAACAAGCACACTGTAAGTAAATGATATAAATGTGAAATATTGAATATTTCGGCATTTACTTGGTAAACAGGCTAAATGTGAGATGATCTGGTCAAAAGATCTTTCCATTCTGCCTGCAACACAGCATTCCAACGCAGACGTGGCAGAAACAAAGCAGCCGTGCTAAGTTTGTATAGGATGGGCGTATGGAACAGAGTCCATGTAGGTAGACTCAGAACCGCCCGCTCTGGAGACTGATGTCCACGTTCGGCGCTACGCACTCTTAGTGGTGCTTGCCAGAAAAGAAGAAGAAAGACATAAAGTTCTCTGAGCCTATTTAATAACTGGCAGTAATGACGATTGTATATATGAAAGTTTTGAAGGTCTCTGACAAAAACTGGCAAGGGGATCTCAATCTCGAAGCAAGACTCAGTGGGTTACCTTTGACCAAAGAGCAGCGTCGACTTGGTCTCTGTGTCGTTGTAGGATGCCGGAGAGCAGCAGATGACCATCGTCGTGCGTGCATTGCCTCCGAGACTCTCCTGCAGGATGCGCGTCAGCTTGCTGTCACGGTACGGAATGAAGCCCTGCAGCACCATCCCCACATTATTACATGCTAATAACTAGGGCTAGACGAAAATCACGAATTCACGGAAGCCGTGAATGTTGGCGCTTGCCGTGAATTTCAGCGTTTACCGTGATTTGCCGTGAATTTTTGCATGGGCTGCACTTTTGTGTCAAAATCCGTAAAATTCGATTGTTAAACATTGAAAGTTGACCCTAATGCGAGTTGGCCATGCGATATCTGTCAGTCCTGTGTAATTCTGTCGACGCTGAAAGAAGTGTTAGTCAGTACAATCTTGTCAACGCACCGCAGCGTCAGAGCTTTTCTGATGACAGTTTGGCACTTCATGTTATGATGCCTAAAGCTAGGCATCTTGCTTCATATTTTTGTACTGAAGACTATGGACTCAACAGTTATTGTACTGTAGCAGTGCTGTGTGTATAACTGGATATAGTTACTAAAACTGTTCCTGAAAGTTACTAAGAATGATTAATGTTAGTCATTTTGTGAGACGACGATACATGACTGATTGTTGACTAGGCAGAGAACAAAAAAGTTTGTCAATGAGACGTTTTTTAACGCCATATATGACCGTGAATTGGCACCGTGAATTCGCCGTGAATTTTGCGACTTTTCTAAAAGTATGCCGTGATTTTTTCACTTTTGCACCGTGATTTTCGTACAGCCTTACTAATAACAGCTACCATAGTCTCCATCAGCAATTTAACTAATAATCACTCCAGCCGGCAATGATTAGAACATTTTCAACAGCTGACTTTTCAATACAAATACAAATAGTCTCTAAAACAATTGGCATTATGAGGAAAATTAAGTATGTTTTATCCACACCACATTCAAGAATACTATACCAAAGTTTAGTTGAACCGTACTTGACCTATTCTTGTATTATATGGGCTAGTCCTGAAAAAAGTGTTGAACTTAAGATTTTACATAAACTTCAAAAACGTGCAGTTAGGATTATCTTAGGTGCTAAATACACAACCCATTCTAGACCACTATTCTACAAATTAAGTAATTAAATTTATATGATTTATGTGTATCCTATATACTTCATTTTATATACAAGTCCCTAAATTACCTTTTGCCATCACGGTACAACTCTTATTTTACGTCCGTAAAAGATATACATCCCTATTACACAAAAGGTAGCAAAAAAAATTTATTTTTGTCTAATGCTCAAAAATCTTGTAGAACCAACAGTGTCTGGATCCGTGCACCAAAATACTGGAATTCCTTACCAGACTGTATACAAGTCTTACCAACTTTCAAAGCATTTAAGTCCTTGTTGAAAAGTCATTTACTATTCTTTTATAATATTTGAGTGATTTTCTTCTTGACAATATATCTTGCCATGCTTAACATTATTTCTATCAAATTAATTACTGCCTTATTATAGTTGCTTTGCATATAGTTTCAACGCTAGATATTTCTTATATGTTATTGAGACTGTATGGTTAACTGTCAGTGAGCTATCGCATATTACTGTATTTTTTAATCACTTGTGCAAAATTAACTATTAAGTAATATTTTGTTTGATAGGGACGAATCCTAGCATAAGCTATCCTACCTTTTGACTCGTTCCTGCTGCATAGTATTGCCTTATGTTGCTATTGTTGTTTGCTGGTGGCGATGTATGCAATAAAGACAAACCATAAATTAATAATTAAAAGGGTTTTCAGTTCCTGGTGGCGTGGCGTAGTTGGTAACGCGTTTCAGCTGAAACGAAGTTACTCTACGCCGGGCCCGGTTAGTACTGCGATGGGTGACTGCCTGTGGGCAAGTAAACCATCTCGGTGCGAAGCCTGCCAGCTAAATCGACTCAGCCTTCTACCCTCCGTGGGATGGTAAAATGAGTAGTAACTCATTTACATGGGTTACGGAAGGTGGGTACCTTGGTACAGCTGACTGGGGTTGCCTAGCCAGCCGCTGCGCCATCCTGTGTCTGCAGGCTGCACACGGTGGCCGTGCGGCAGGCGGCTCTGGTTAGTGACAAAAGCGCATTAGAGGCGTGTTTCGCGACGATGCGCTATACAAATTGACGACCTTTACCTTTTTTTTTTACCTTTTTCCTAAGTTACAGTTACAGTTTAGAGAAACAGTTTGATTTTTTATCATGTAATTACGTACAACACTCATGCAGACTTCAAGCAACAACTACACCACATATAAACGGAAAGTAAAAATATTTCACTTGTCGGTGCCTGACAAGTTCCACAGGAACACATTAAACAAACTTGCAAGACAACTACTAAGCAGCAGCATGTGTCAAGATGTTTGCCGACCTGTCCATCAGCCAATGCAGCGATGACATTGCCGAGAGCCGAGAGAGATTTGTTGATGTTCTTAGCCTCATCCAGCACCGACCCCTCTGCGCCGGTCTTGCACACCTGATCAATGCAACATCTCAGCTCATTTTATGTCGTCCAGTCTGCACACTCTCCACAACAGCTGCAGCTTGTCCTATACTCCAAGTACCATGCACCCGAACTGCACACGGCAGCCGTGCTTTTAGTTCAGCCGTACCAGCTATCTGGAACAATCTTCCAACCTCAGTCATTGGAGCAAACAGTTTGCCTGTTTTCTGTTGTCGACTCAAGACACATCTGTTTGCTGTTGCTTTTGAAAACAGTGGTTAACTGTAAAGTAGCCAGCGCATCTGTATCTTTACACACGTTTAGTTTTTATGGTGCTTTATAAGTTCATTTTTGACTTTTAACTTTAACTAATTTCCAACAAAACTAGACATCACTCGGTTGAGTACATACCTACACCAAGATAAGGACTGCCCGCCGGCGACCAAACTAGAATATAATGACAGATCTGCTCTTCCTCAAAATTGTGGATTAATCCCTAGCATTCTGCTACAATTTCCCGTAATTTTCGCTCTACAACTACCGCAGACGTGTTGCAGGTCAGCTTATGCCCTATCCATTACTGGTAAAGAATCTCCAAAAATGGTTCATGAAAAAATCAGAATCTCTTCGAAAGCTAACTGATTTTTCCTACCACATAAGTATTTTTTCTTGGAAATATGACTAAATCCATTCAAAAATTTATAAGATATTTTGCACACAGACACACAAGGACCACTATAAAAAACTAACTTCTTAAGAAAGCTAAAAGTAAAAAAGCAAAGAGTTACAGTGAGCAGTGCTTTCACCATTTTATGTGTCTTAAGATGGAAGATGGAAAATACCTTTTCACTGCCGGCAAGATCTACCAGATACAGCTTGCCACTGAGCTTCTTTTCCGTTTCCGTATTCTCCTGCTTGACGGTGATTAAGAAAACAGAATGACTGCGTGATGAATGCTCATTCATATCTTAACACAACACATGAACATACCAGTAATATAAATACCATAATGAGAAGCAAACAAGAAATTTGAGCTAATGCTCATTTGTCTTAAATTTTGTTGCCATGGCAATAAGGGTCAGTCGGGGTAAAATTCAGTTAGCAGCATTTGATGGCCCATTTCCGAAAACTCCCTTACAGATGCAAAAAATCTTGCAGATATCTCTTACACAAGCTGAGTTATAGCCAATTTTGTCCCGAATTTCGTTGCCATGGCAATGGGAATCGGTTGGGGGAAAATGCGATTGGCGGCATTCGATGGCCCACCCCCGTAAATCCCCTATAGGTGCAAAAATCTCTTAAGCAAGCCGAGTTATAGCCAATTTTGTCCCAGATTTTGTTGCCATGGCAACGGGGTTCAATGGGGGTCATCATCATCACCACAACGCGAAGTGTTCAGCCGTAGCATTCCGCCGTTGTGATTTGTCGCCAAAACGAGCGGGCTTCTGCCAGCTGCAGAGCATCGGTCACTGATATTCCTGTGTCCCGGCAGATCTGATGGATCCAGGTAATGGGAGGCCGATCACGAGCGCATTTCCAATCAGGAGATGGTCGGGCACCGTCTTGGGCTTCGCAGCAAGTCCGAAGGATCTGGTTTGCTGAAACGTCCTCTGCGAGTCTGGCAACATGACCAAACAGTCCGAGTCTTCGTTTGCGAACGATGGAAGAGGCTGCCAGGAGACCGGTCCGGCATAAGACTTCGCTGTTAGGTACGAAATCGTACCATCTGGTGTGAAGTATCCGCCGCTGACACTGCGTGTGAAAGGAGTCCAATCGTTTCCAATCTGCTTGTGTAAGAGTCCAGGTTTCTGAGCCATAGAGGAGAACTGCTAGCACGCATGTGGAGTATATACAAATTTTCGTTGGCATGGTGAGATTCGGTTGATTCCAGATATGGTCTAGGTGTTTCATTACTCCGGTGGCGAGTCCAATACGTCCGGTACATTCGGAACTGGAATTTCTATTGCTCGTTTGGATGCTGCCCAGGTATGTGAAATCTTGTACTGGCTCGACAGTGTTACCGTTGACTACTACAGGAGAAGTTGTCGACCCACAGCTGAGGTTCTGGATCTTCGTTTTGCTCCAGGAAACGTGAAGGCCGAACTTCGAGGCTTCCTCGTCCATTGCAGCCAGAGCGATCAGGTACTTGTCCTGCGTGTCAACGAACAATGTGACGTCATCGGCGTAGTCGATATCAGTGAAGGTGTGCAGGCCAACTTGGATGCCCACTTTACGACTAACGTGATCCATGATAAAGTCAATTCATGAGGGTCAACGTGTGGTAAATATAAATGTCACCATTAATTAGGCCGACCCCCAAAACCCTGTCCTAGAACCAAAAATTACGACTCTATCTTGCACACAACGATGACAGTTTAAAGAATTTTAAAATTTTCCCCATAGACGCCATTGTAATTTTTTTCGAATAAATAAGTCAAAAATTAAATTTTTATTTTGTAACTTTAAAAAGGCACTTCCTTGCGCTGAACCGCGTCATTTGACATATCAAGCGTAAAAATTGATCTAACGAACTTGCCTGTAGGCGAGTTGAAAAACCAAAAAAAGTGTAGTAAATTTCGAACAGGAAGGATGCATATTTCACCTATATGGGGAGCAAAAACCCCTGGGCGGACTGAGCCCAACTTTTTGGCGGTAGGCGTCCGCGACGTAATCACGCCATTCAAATTTGGTGACGATCAATTTAGGGGTTTTTGGTTGGCTGAGGGTCAAAGTTTGCTTTTTCCCATAGACTTTGAAGATCGTCTTTACAACACTCACACTATCGTGTGAGGCGTGATAATCAAGTCATATCTGCAGCAGACTTACATGAGTCAGTAAAGAATGTACGTTTGACTGATGTATAGATTGTGGAAAATAGTGCTGTCTAATATGTCGAGGCCGGAAACTTTAAGAATGGCCCTAGTACTCATGTGCATATATACTTACTGGTAACAGCAACATGTCGATTTGCCTTCCCCTCATCAATGACTTCCATCACTTCTTCAGGACTAGACACAAACCGCTCAGTAGCTCCCTATAAGCACAATAACTGCACTGCATTACCATGTAAATCAACTAAATACCAATACAAATGCAGCATCAAAGCACACTGCATAGCTCGACTGTGCTAAATCTATATACAGACCAAAGACTGCATAAAAATAAGAAAAAAACATTCAAATGTTCAAATTTCAGCAACAAAGCTGCAGTGGTTCATAAATGCTAGATAGAAAACATTATTAAATGGTATCCACCATCTAGACTGACATAGATGACAACAAACAAGTGATTTAATTGTTTCTTTTATTTCAAACAAGTACAAGAAATTTGAGCAAAGCTCACTAGACGTGCGAAAGCCTATAGCATTTCCAGTTCAGTAGTTATAGTTTTGAAAATCGCATATCATTTGGACTTGGCCCATCGGGACCATAGTACACTTCTGCCATAGGCGCGTGTGGCGTTGTCGACGGTGGCGCCTCTTTGTGAATGATATAGACTTGCGCAGCCCGATATCGCGAAAAAAATCTGTAAAAACCCCTATTTTGGCGTTCAAGGTCATCCAAGGTCATTGAATTCGGCGGCAATCGAAAGCCAGTGTACGACTTCATATTAGTGATTAATAGTAACCTAAGCCTTATCTCGCACCGTTACTGAGATACAG
>Ga0209367_1002736_pt1 | contig 23532 bp, 10 predicted proteins | sample WorMetLIZISLAND2_FD_187412 | JGI IMG/M metagenome (GOLD analysis project Ga0209367, IMG submission 187412) | Marine gutless worms symbiont microbial communities from Max Planck institute for Marine Microbiology, Germany - Olavius geniculatus... ... | reverse complement strand
TCAGGGGGGCTTCGCCCCCCCTGACCCCTCGACCAGGGGCTCTGCCCCTGGACCCCGCTGGGGGCTCCGCCCCCAGACCCCCGTTATAAGCTCGCGCTCTGCGCGCGAGCCATGGCCCCCCCTTTGCCAAATCCTAAATACGCCACTGATAACAAATGTATTGTGGCTAAACAGTACGTCGTGAGAAGTTGGCGATACCGTTGAATAGGGCGATAACGACTACTTATAAGCTGTTGAAAGTAACCATGTCTCTATTTGCAGCTTCTTGACCGCAATTTTGAATGCAATGCTTCTGCCTGCAGCCGTCACTTACGTGCGCCAAATTACCGTATCTTATCCTAGCACTAATTTTGGCGTCCAGTATAGCAACGTCACCAGATCTGTATGGGACTGCAGTCACTTTGGAAAATCGCTATCTTTTCGCAACCGGAAGTTGGACACTGGCCTTCAGATAGAGGCGGTACGGTCGGCCCATCGCAGCAACAGCTGGAATTTTTGTTCTTCAAGACGAATGTTGCATTCATGTACACCTACAGGTATATATAGAGTGAACGCTTTGAAGAACACTTGGTTTGTACTTCCTACTAGCATTAAATCTGTTAGGAATCCAAAACGTTTGTAATTTTGTCACCGTTTGATAAAAAAGAATGAAAATAATCTCACAAATTGATAGACCATTTGTTGCCCAAACAACAGTATTAAAGCGCTATAGCTAGATTAAGATCTGTTGCTGCTATAGAGCACATAAATTAATTTAGGCTAACAAAATAATGGGGAGCTGATGTCACTGATTATTCGTTTGACTCAATAACACAAATAAACGAGAAAATGAAGAGTAAGGAAAATATTATATAGAAATAAAACGCTTAAATATTCAGTTTAATTAGCAAATGCGACAGCACAATATCCATGGATATATCCATGGATATCCATATCTACGGCAAGCCTGCCGGTAGGGGCCTACAGTTTTTTCCGACGAATTTTTCCCCAGCCCCTGCATGACGCTTAGTCGATTTTCCGAGTTTCTCTTAACAGCTGTTCAATTTATTGACATTTAAATGTTAGAGGATGTAGAAAACGTGTAGAAAACGCCACCTGCCATATGGGATCATTACCAGTTTTTTCCCAGACAAATGGTGAACCTAGATGTCTCGTCGTCGAGCATATGAAAGACTGACTTGTTAAACTGACCGTTGGACTGCGTCTGCCAGATGGCTTCACAGAAACCCCAGAGAGCCGACAGAACGAAGAAAACCGCCAGCAGATGTCGGTCTGGGATCCAGACGAGCAGAAAAATGATGAGGGCCGCGTGCAGAACGCAGCCAATGGCGACGAGCGCTTCACGATGCACGTGACGCTGAGCACAGCCAATCAGACACGAGCAGACGGCATTGGCCACGCCCAGTGTTATCATGCAGTAACCGATGTACTGAATGCCGACTGTACAGCTGACGTATGACTGCAACAGACAGCACAAGTCGGTTAGACGACCCGCTTCAACTAAACACAAACTAAGTAGCGCTATGCATAGTCTGTATATAGCGCTACTAAGTTTATGTTGAATTTTTGCTGATCAATAGGCCTACGTCAGTCCGTTTGTCTGTAATACTGGCATTTTGTAATTTCTTCGGGGTAGCGTATTACAGGCACAAGGCTGTTCCGACGTAATTTAGGTCATATGCGAGCATAAATTGATCTATTACCTAAGTGTGCTTTACAGTAGGGGGGCTAAGTAAGCTTATGCATAGGCCTACGATAATCTTCATTCACACAAGACTGCGTAGGGGACAGAGACAGACAGAGAGAATAATACAAACAATAGGCCTAAACACAAGCTATATGAACATAGAAAGCATGCCAAACACTTACTAACTTACTTATCAGACCAGAGCCAGTGAGCGGTGTATTTTTCTTGGTTTCCTGCCGATCAAATTATCGTCGACAAGTTTTCGTGCCACGCTCCTATTTCACGACGCAGTGCTATTACGGCCTATGGTCAGTGGCGTCAGGCTAGTGTGCAGAAGTGTCATACCATCACGAGGGTTCCTACAGCGTCGGTGCTCACTAGACCTGCATGACAGGCAGCTTCACGTCATATGTCGCTGTCAGAAATGGAATTATACGGCCAGAGGTGTGACAATATGATTAACTTATACACCTCACTGCTACTGCTGCTGCTGCTGCTGCTGCTGCTGCTGCTGACATCCGGTGACGTCACGTCACGTGACGTAGGCAGAAGCTATGACGGGCGCGAGATTACATTGCATAGACCTATACCTCGTAAAATGTAAAGACCCCGCGAGCCTATAAGACGACGCTGATCTCCGTTTTCTTAGTCTTCAACCAGACACCAGTTTACACTTCCACACCACGGATACTTTGCTGGTACTCTTAAAGGTTGGCCAGGCTGAGTTAACAGTCTTGGGTACAATCAACTGTTAAGTAAGTTTACATGTAAATTGCTCCCGGCCTTTACCTCACCCGATGTCGTTCGCGTGCTTGGACTGCTGCTCACTCCAAAATTGCCGTTGGACAAGCACGTCACCTCACTCAGTGCAAAGTGCGTTTTCCCTGCAGTATGATACAACTATACGCCGTATCCGACGCTCGATGACGACTGCGGACTGCGTCGCCACACTGGTTCACGCGTTCGTCGCCAACCGCGTCGAGTATTGTGGGTCTACTGGCCGGCTCGCCAAAGAAGACGACAGCCAAGCTGCAACGTGTTCTCAACGCAGCTGCGCGAGTTGTGTCAAACTGCGGCAAGTACGATCGAGAACAGACCCATTTCCGGCGCCATGTCTTACACTGGCCGGATGTCAATGACCGGATTAGGCTCCGGCTGTGCGTTCAGGTGTACAAGTCTCGACACAGCATGGCTCCTGGATACCTGAATACCTGATCGATCTCTGCCGACCTGCCTTCAGCATTGACAGCCACAGACATTTGAGATCTGTCAAACTTAGATCGTTCTCGTTAACGCCGTTTACATTTTGTCGCTATCTTCATCCGTTCCAGAAATATTTGCGCTCGAAAGTTGTCGTAAATTGCACCGATTTTTGATCGTTTTTTGCTCTCCAAAATTTTAAGAGGGGCGGTGCCCCCAAAAGTTGTACTTCCGTTAACACTCCAACTTAAAGGCACGTCAAGTGTCAAAGTTTCGTCTGGCTACACCCCTTAACTCCGAAGTTTTAAGCGATCATTTATTACATTTTAAGCCAATTTTGGATCCCTTTTTAAAAAAAATTGTAAGGGGAACCGAGGTCCCCGGTGGGGGAAGCGATAGCAAGACTTGGTCATTCTATGGCGCGTGTAAAAATTTGGAGGTGCAGCACTCTCTAGGGGCCAAAATATGGTCTTCCGAAAAAGTCGATTTGGGTGGGTATGATTCCACATCGAGATCTCCGTATTTAGTGGATCAAAGTTCACCTGACTTGTTTCGCCTAACGCGGGAGGAATCGCGGTAGATAAAATATTTATCCGATTTTGAATATCTTCATCCGTTTCGGAGATATTCGCCGTCGAACTTCGAAGTCGTCCAAAATCGCGCCAAAGTTTGCATTTTTTGGCCCCTAAAATTTTTTTAGGAAAGGGCCCCCGAAATGTTGGACCGGCATTATAAAACTGGGCCTAGTGCTGACCACCGTGCAAAATTTTACGCCGATCGGCCCATGCATCTCAGAGATCTCGCGTTGAAAAAACATCTGGGGTAAAACTTAATTCCTCCCGAAAACGATCGTCTCCGGATGGACTAATTACCTACTTCTTACTTACTTACTTACTCTCTTCAGTGCACAATAAATCCGTTATAGTAATTGCACAAGTTGTTTACGAGCTGGCGACTTAAAAGTCATACTCGCTCACAGGCACTGTAGACATGCATTTTTAAACACCAAACGCCATGTAGGGAGAATTTGTGGCCTACGGAAATTAGACAGTTGTACGAGTAGACTATGATATACCGGAATATCGGTATAACATACATCGTATGTGATTCTGTCCTTGCCCAGTCTTGTCGCTCATAGGCGGATTTATGAAGGAGGAAAAGGGGCCATGCCCCCTCCAAGATGCCAAAGTCGCCTTTTTGCCTAGCATATGCAGTGCATTTTTGCAGTAAAACTAATAAAAATTATACTCAATGTATGCATTTTAGGGGGTTTTCATGTCCAAAAACCGTTTGCTTCCGGGGCTGCGCCCCGGCGACAGCCTTCTTCCCAAGAAGTCCACCTTTGTTTTCGGCTTTCGGCCTCAATTTTTGGCCCTTGGGGGCTAGTTCGCCTTTTGTAACTCCAATTTCTGGCTATACCTACGTAAGAGTAAGTAATAATAAACAATAAATAACGCTAAAGGAGTTTAAACCATATTAACCTAATTGAAGCAAACGCTACAAAAAAACCAGGAAAAGATTTTTGGAAAATTAGGGGGAAGTTGAATATTATTATTATTTTGCATTTTTCATAATATTTACGATATCTTGCAACCAGAAGGGTTCTGTGACGCTTAGAATGAACCAAATTCGTTTTTCGCCGGGGCTCCGCCCCGAACCATGCTGGGGGAGCTCATGGTGCTCCCCCAGAGTTTCTAGTCGCCTGGGGAAAGGGATACTCTCTTCCCATTCTCTTCCCCGTCGACGCCTGTTTGGGGGGATTGTTCCAAAAACTTAAAAGGATAGACGCCCTTGAATAACGCTTTTTATCGCATGCAAATCAATCTCCATGGCAGTCTTTGTATTACTGCTGTATTTCAATACTGTTATGGTCATAGAAAAAAACGAAATTTAGCACAGAGTCCACGAAAATGCGCCATTTTGATTTTAAGGGGGCACTGCCCCTTCCCCAGACCGCTCCCCCGTGGGGAGGGAGACACCCCCTCCCCATATCTCACACCCACTTGGCGCCTTCGGCGCCTCGACTTGGCTCGCGCCTTCGGCACTTGACCTTGTCCCCCCAACTTCAACTCCTGGATCCGCCTATGTTGTTGTCGCTAGTGATCTTGCGTCGTGATGAGTTAGCTATAGGCTAATAGGGCCTACCAAATTTGCAGAGCAAAATGCATTTAAATGTAATTCAACTGTTCATAAACGTTTTATTTTAAGCCGGTGGTTAAGCGTAAAACGAGAAAAGACGGCGTACGAGACGTAATAATGTTGACATTCAATTTCGAGGCACGTAACTTGCATTTAAGACTGGCAGGGCATCGAGCACAAGTGTAGCACAGTTGGCTGCTAAACAAGTTTTATAGCGTTCGAGCTGTGACGTTACGTTGACTGTAAATTTCTATCTTCGGTTTATGTGCCGCAAAGTAAGCCGAAACGGCTTTTTCATTGTTGTCTTTTCGCAGTCACCAGAATCGATGTTTACAGCTAACTTAGGCCCTACTACTTTTCAAGTTTTTGTTAAATATAGGCTTCTTGATAATTTTTGCTCCGTGAAAGATTTTAGACTAGGCCTATACACTTTTGCATTTATAGCCTACACCGTGTCTCAAAAGACTCCCTCTCTCTCTCGAACTCATGACCCTTGTGGGCCGTTGAGGCCAGTGACTATTCTCCACTGTTGTCTGTTGTTAGCGAGTTGGACGGCTTCTGGCAATGTACAGTTGCACCAGTCTGTGATGTCATCCGACCATCTTCTCGGTCGGATGTCTCAAAAGACAGTCAAGATTATTTCTTATAACTTTGCCTAATTTCTACAAACTTTGATCATTTTGGCACAAAGATGGTCATGACGATAGAATTATGTAAGGTGCACTCATATTCCACCTTACCTAATTTTTGTCATCGCACTAACAAGTAAAATACAGATGCTCCAAATTGTTACATTACACGGTGGTTATTTGCATCAGATTGATCATCTTTGCATTATCAATTAAACAAAAAGTGCCACATGGTTTAATAATTTTGTGGTATTGATCAGTTAACCATAATAACAGCAAACAACAAGAGAGCTGACCGATGAGGTTAAAATAGGTCTCATCATCATCATCACTACGAACTGATTAGCGTGGTATAAGTGCAAATTGCACTTCAGGAACACGTTACAACACGATAAAAACACGTAAAAACACTAAAAAAAATTTTTTTTAATCCAAAAATAAAACGCTAAGACAAAAACACAGAGAGTTAAAAACAGTCACGCGCCATAAGATCGACGAAATAGAAAAGGTCTATTCGATACGTGAATGCCGATTGATCAGTTGATCATTGATTACGCTATCTGCCTGTGGATTGCATCGAAGCCATTGTGTCTTTTAGGCAGGGCACACTTTGAGCATAAATTCTGATAATTTGCAAACGAGTTGTTATACAAGCTTATAATTCTGTTAAATAATTTACATTTAGGTGTATTTTGTGCTTAATTAAGTCGTTACAACGTCACGAGACAACAACTTAACGTTATCTAACAATTTGGAGCATCTGTGTTTTACACGGTAGTGCGTTGACACAAATTAAGTAAAATGGAAAGTGAGTACATCTTACATAATAACATCGCTTTTGCTATCACTGCGCCAAAAATTATAAAAATTAGTAACACTTCGACAAAGTTATGACAAAAACAATTTTGACTGTTTTTTTTCTGAGACACGGTGTATATTTCGTTTTAGTTATGGTTTGCTTCAATACACCGTGTCTCAAAAAACAGTCAAAATTGTTTTGGCATAACTTTGTCAAATGATAATTTTTGGCACAAAGATGGCCAAGACGACATTACTACGTAGAGTGCGCTCATTTACCTCCTCACCTAATTTATGTCAACGCACTTCCGTGTCAAACACAGATGCTCCAAATGGTTACATTACGCGGCGATTATTTGTATCAAATGGCTTACCTTTGCAGCATCAATTCGACAGAGGGTGCGACGTGGTTTAATAATTATCAAGTATTAAATATTTTATGCTGAAAACAGCAAAGAACAAAATAGCTGGCGGATGAGCTTAAAACACGTCTAATCGGTGAGTAAATGCATTTCATCAGTCAATCGTTGATTCTGCTATCCGCCATTAGCGTTGCATCTAAGCCATTGCGTCTTTGTATGCGGAGCACACTTTGGCATAAATTCTAATTTGTAAGCGAGTTGTTGCAGAAACTTATAATTCTGTTACATAAGTCACATTTTAGTGTAGTTGTGCCTAGTTAACTCGTTACAGCGTTTACTTGAGACAAAAACTCAGCATTATGCAACAATCTGGAGAATCTATGTTTCACATGGTAGTGAGTGCATTGACATAAATTAGGTAAGGTGGAAAATGAGTGCGTCTTAGCCATCAACTTGTCAAAAATTATTAAAGTTAGTGAAAATTTGACAAAGTTATGACAAAAACAATTTTGACTGTTTTTTTCTGAGACACAGTGTATGTGCAGTGCGTAGCTTATCAGTGATATCGAGAGATTAGTTCAATGTATGTTTTTTGTTGGCGTCCGAAATAAGCTGCGCTGGGTAGCCGAATTCAAAGGGTCAATCACTGGCTCATAATCCGCGGTATCGCGAGCAAAACTGATGTGTCGCGCCCCACTAATCGTCGTTCTGGCCGCACGCACATCTTTACTGCGATCTACGAATAATCTACAGCAATGTGCTGATGTAAGTAAAGAACGAAGTTGAGATTTTCGTAATTCTTTAAGCGACGGAAGAAACGAAATTTCCAACAGTCTTTTCATCACACCTTAACTGCTTTTCTGCACTACCTTGAAATATTAAAAGTTGGAATTTTACGTTTATTCAAATTGGCGAACTGCTGCAAGAATTACCTCGGTACCCCGTTCAAGGTCAACAAGACATTAACCGTGGGTGACTATAAATCAATCAATATCAGTTACACTACTTATGTCGTGTTGCTGAAAAATTGATCGTATATATATATAGCTGTGCCCAGTCATTCCTTTTGCGCAACAGTTACTTGACCGATAACCAATGACTTTCGCCCATCTGAATCGTTTATGGACAAATGAAACTGCTTTAGAACGAACTAGCAAAAGTGGCCAGAGATGCAAAAAACAAAAGCCCAGCTGTCGCTAGGAGAAGCCTACCGTCATGCATGCACATGAAAGAAAGTAGTTCTTTACTTATTTCCGTTACTTCCAATATATCGTAAACTTTCGTCACCACCCGCAAATACTTGCATTGCAAATTGCGGCCAAACCGCTGCAGCTAGCGACGTGGTTACCAGTGACAGCCTACAGAAACTTACATCAGTAGGCCTACCATTTTATAGCGGTACCATCGCCGACCCTGTACGACGTACCGTTTAGCCACTGTACGTACGTTACAAAGGCAAACGACGGACAGACCACACAATCGTAGCCTACCATAAGCGCGACCGTATGGTCAGCTAAAAAACCACAAAAAGTCAACGAGCACTTTGCTCATGTCCAGCCGCTCCAACGCGCAGCCTGCATGTGGGCAATAGAGTAAGGTGGCCAAACATAGCAAGCAAGTATCTGTTGTATAAATTTTACGCGCGAAAGCAGCTACTGCTTTCAGCGCGTCTTAGCCATCGCAATTCTCTCTGTCTGTCCGTCTATCTGTCCGTCACACGAGTGGATCAGTCAAAAACGATGCAAGGTAAGATCATTAAATCTTCACGATCTGCTGCCTGAAAATATAATTTCAGGAACCGTAAAGCTTTTCCATAAATTCGAAGGGGGTCACCCCAAACGAGGGCGCTAAATAAGAGGGGGTGGGCAAAATTTGCGATTTTTGGCCAATAAGTCGTTGTATCTCAGTAACGGTGCAAGATAGGGCCTAGGTTACTATTAATAACTAATAGGAAGTCGTATACTGGCTCTTGATTGGCGCCGAATTCAATGACCTTGAATGACCTTGAACGCCAAAATAAGGGGTTTATATGGATTTTTTGGCGATTTCGGGCTGCGACACAAGTCTATATCACTCACAAGGTGGCACCACAAGACTATCGTTATGCGATCCAGATAGAGAATTTGGTATTTGTATATTAACTTAGCGTGAACGCTCTTTTTTCAGCTAAACTACTGAACCGGAACTGCTATAGGCTTTCGCGCGTCTCGTGAGCATTAGCTCAAATTTCTTGTTTGACCTTGACCTGTGGACAGAACTAATGCAAACACAGACAGCCAGACAGACAGTCGGACGACGAAAGTGTAAAATGGTGCCATTACAGAGACAGACAGTTACACGTCCGAACTTATAAATATTCATATATTCGCTGTCGGGTCGCGACTGGACGGATAAGAAGACAAGTGCATAGATACATTTACTGGCTGGAAGCTATATATGGCAAGTAATTACTTACTTACTTACTCATTGGCTGGAAGCTATAGGCAGGTCGTAAAGACGGGTTAGAAGCATAGAGCTTTCTACTCAGCAAGTGCTACTGCCTGTTGCTGCGTCGGTTACGTAGCTCTAGGGTCACGCGAGACCACAACTCACGAATCCCGTCCGTGACTCGTAGTGATGCGCAGCGAGTAATTTAATTATCGATACATGGCGACGGTTCGCTCAGTCGATAAATTGCAGCACTGCCCAGCCTTACTTACAACACGGACATACATTCCTATATGCAGCATTAAGAATGTCGACGCCGCTGTAATCCGCAGAAACGAGGGTGAGTAGTTTTTTGTTAGTCGGACAGACTTGGGTGGCACTTTCGATCCCCCGTTAACCAGAAAATATTGAAGATTCGTAACAGCACAAACTGCACTGCACATATTCTACGCTAAAAGCGCATGCCTGTTTTAAGCCGTGCTTAAATGCACTATAAAAACAAAATATTTGCAGAAATGTTATATTCGGCTTGTAACCACGACCTTAAACTACGTGAAATTATTGACAAACATGTTCCTCTAAACTTTGTTCGAAACACACCCCAAAAAACTTTCATTTAGTTTTATACTCACTACGACTATTTCGATTTTTTTAATGTCAGGATAAAAAAAATCTAAGTTGGCCCAGTTGGGTTTTGGAAAAGTTGCCTTTAGTAGAGGACCTACAGTGTATCAGTCTGTGCAACTGTGCTTGCGTCAAAGTTTGCGTCAAACGATTGAGTTTGCTAATATCTAGACCTATCTCAACTGAGTTGAACTCTACATGTTATATTGCTATAGCTTTTTTTCGTTGGACTTTAATACCACTACTGTTATTCGATTCGTCGGCAGCGCTTTACTAGGTTTATAAACGGTCTATCGTCACCATGCGTCTATCTCGCACCGTTGTGGTGCCTCAAAGATAATGGGGTCGCGACCTTGACCTTTTGGGATCACGTGACGTCATCGGTCACATGACCATTCGACTCGCGGCGATCGAATTCCTATGGGTGGTCCATTGTAACCATGCGTCCATCTGGCACCGTTACAAAGGTATGACGCCTCAAATGTTGGACGCACAGACGTGGACACGGAAAGAAAGAAGGAAAAAAAGAAGGAAAAAGGGAAAGGGGAAAGAACAAGGACTAGAGAAAGGGGAACGGAAAGGAAAATGGGGAAGGAAAAAGGGGAAGAAAAAGGAGAAGGGAAGGGGAAGGAAGAGTGAAAAGAAAAGGAGAAAGGGAATGGGAAGGTGGAAGAAAGATAGCTTAAGAAAAGTTGGACGGACGGACGTACGCTCAGGTGATTTTATACTCTGTCCAATGCTATTGCATTGCATTGGACAGACAAAAAAACTACAGCACCACGAAGCAAATACATGTAGTTACTGAATCGAATGCTAAAATTTTAGGCAATGTCTCTTCACTGTTTTTTTCACATCGAAAGCAGCCGTAGCAGACAGCGCGCCAAATCTCGCGGGCAATGACACGTTCTTTTCCGTGTCTGTCTGTTTGTCTGTCCGTCTGTCTGTCTGTCTCTGCGTGGGTCTCACAGCCAGCTTGCACTGACCACGCAGCGAATAGCTCTGCGATGTGCGTGGACAGCATAAAACGGACACAATTTGAGACAAACGAGTCGACAACGGCGACGTTTAGTTCTCCAAATCAGCGCATTAAGTGTTCCGCGCCGAGTCTAAAACGCCTCATTACGCTCTGCAACTACTTCCGTTCGTTCGTCCGTCCGTCCGTCCGTCACGTCCATGCTTCTAACGAAGACACGTAAACGACCACGTTTGGTGGAAATATTCAACATCCCACACGTAATCGACGGCGCAAAATCTGAGATCACGATGTCATATATGAAGGTCTAGGCCATAAATTCCAGAAAAAAAATTCCACATAACTCAGTCACAAATCGATAGCCCCTGCAGATAGTTTTGCGGCTGTGAACCCGCAAATGTGAAACAGCTGAAGTAAACTCAACTTACTAACTTTGACCGACTGTTACTCGGTTATACGGTTGACATGATGATCATAAAATCTCACACCAGCATCTGCAGCTGTCACATAGTTTCAGGCATGATTTCACATGGTATTATCTGAACGGGAATTTGAAGTTAGACACATTTAGTCCACGTCTTCTAGAATCAGATTTATTCCATCGGCTTACAGACCTAATTACGTCATTTTAGCATGTGTGAGATCTCTGCACATTATGGCTAACTGTTAAACTGCGCCTTAAAGTTATCTTACTTATTTGTGTACAAATGTAGGCCCTACTTAGTTACTGTATGAGTTCAGTATGTCATCTGCATTAAAGGCTTTCGGGAGTGTCTTTTACTGTCCTGTACTAGACAGCTGAAAGTATGACTCGTGCATACTGTGAGTGCAATAACCATGCACTGCTATAGCTATTGTCCAGAAAGCGACCTGCTGCTGGTGGTGCTAACATAAAGATGACACGACAGTTCATCACTGGCGCTATAATGGCTTAGAGCTGTCATACCGAAGACAACGCAATAGCGTTGCAGTAGTCCAGCCTACCGTTCCTTCCAGTATATCGCTTCCGCCTTAACAGCAGCTGTAGCAGAATCACTGGAGCCGTGCCATGCATCAGCATCAGCAAGCCACAACTGATGACAGGAAAAACACGATTGACTACAAACTGCTCTGCAGCTTCAGCAGCAACGGCTAACGCCGTGTCAGAACAAGGACAGATGGCGGATTTATAAAGATGTGTACTAAGCGAAAGAAATGAACTGCCATTCCGTTCGCTTAGTATATCCTTAGACGCAACTAAACTGAATTGAGATTTCAGTACGGTACAGTTCAGTTTCTTTCTGTCGCTTTGCACACGCTTCTATGTACGCGGATAGACGTCCTTTACGCTTAGTAAAGTCGTCCAACGGTCCAAGATAAGATGTTGCTAACTGTTAGATTATAAATATTGTCCATTAATTAAAGTACACAAAACATACAAGCAATAACACAGTACATTAAAACGTTTTGTGAAACGAAATGTCCATAGTGTCAGTGTTATTAGGGCTGCTATTGAGCAAGTACTTACAACCGTCTAGTTCTACTGACTTCTGCTATTTTTCAATAGAACGAAAATGCACATGGGAGACCACAACCATAAATGACTGAAGCGATATGATAACAAAAATGTAACAGTTAAAATCAATGACAAACACAGATAATTAATTATACAATAAAAACACTATAAACTCTAAAAAATTTTAGTTCACAACAAGTAGCTTTACCAAGTCTTAAGTCAATGGGGATCAAAGCTATTCGACCGTGGGGAATTTTAACAACAGCCGTTGATGTCTTGTGTTTTAGCACGTCACCACGTTGTGGGGGGGGCTAACACGACACTGACATTCATGTATATGCAAGCTCAGCCACCTAGGCGGTCGTAATTTCTTAGCACAAAGCATCCAAGCAGCAAACGGCTTCATCAATGATGCAGAAGCAGCTTCTGCGAAAACTGAAATAATTTCCGCCATACGACGTGTAGGCTTAGCACCAACACGGCGCTTACATTATGTCACTGGTTATTTGTCACCTGGTGCACGCAGGTTGGTTATAAAAATTTTCAGTTTATTTCCACGTTAAAACCTGTGCTGGAGCGGGGATAAAATACGACCCCATCGGGTTACAGCATCAGCGATAAGTTACAAGTATCACCAGAGGCGGATTAAGGCACGCTCCGTCAGTCCCACAAAGGGGGCCTAGCAGGCCAAAGAATGTGGATCATGAGCACAACATCCTTTGTACGCTGTATTGCAAAATACGGCATTATTTAAACTTAGGCATGTTTATCTCCAGAATAAACAAATTATGTCAAAGCACTCTTTTTTGTTTTATCGAACATGGCATAACCGGATTTAGATCTGGCCCCGGCTAAAATAAAAGTATAAGGCAGTTCTAAAACATTGCATTGGAAGAAACCATTAAAGATTGCGCACATTCCAGATGGCAGCAAGATTTTTTAAAAAAAGTTTGAGATCTCTGGTCGCATCTAGTTAGTACGGTATTATCATTATTATTATTTTAATACCCAGACCCGTCGAGAGCCACAGCGGAGCCCGGGGAAACATTCTCGCGGGGCCCCCAAACATTGTCACGGGGCCCCTCTGAAAAAAATTAAATTTTTCTTTTCAAAATGGAACATTCTGGCGTACTTTCTATTTATGGCCGACGTTGGGGCCTCCAAACATCGCGGGCCCGGGGTAGCTAACCCCCCTACCCCACCCTCTCGACGGGCCTGTTAATACCCCAGGTAGTAAAGGTTCCCGGGAGTTAAAAACAAAAGTTAAAAACAAAGCTGGAATGGCTATTGGTCTGGTGGATCCATGGAAAACGAGTCGTGCAAAAGCACCGAATTATAACGTTCGATCGTCACGTAAATACGCTGGAATAAAAACTGGGTCTCTCTGTCGTCGCCAGAAAGGTTACTAATTCTCTGACCCAGTGAAGTCACCCTTCTCACCCACAGGCCGCCCCGTTTAATCGGTAAAAAAGCCTGTAGCCACTGGGTATCTGACAGAGCGGAATTCGTGATACGACTTGGACTTACTGACGACTCAGAAGGTTATCAAAAATCTGCAGGGAAGAGTTGTTGACCGATGGTGAACAGCGCAAGCGCAACAAATGCTGCACTCTGGAGGCACTGAATGAAGCTCTTTATTATTATTATTATTATCATCATTACAAAGTGCGTTCTGTACCTTGTTGAAGACGGCGTAGACAAAGCCTTGTTCAAGTCCGTTGAAGACAAGCAAAGGAACAAGACAAACGAACGTTCTGTTGGACATCAACAGCCGCGACTTGTTGCGTACAGCCTGCAACATGTATTAGGTCTAATGTGGACTTTTTTCTGGTTTGCGTTGCTATTTTCACGGTATGTATTTGCCAACTTATTAATTATCAGCATCATCATTATCATCACCAGAGAAATGTTCAACTTGGACTAAATAATTAACATTATTTCTAGGACCACGTCTATAAAGTGTCAGATAGGTAGGTCCGGGTATGAATGACGAAACAGGAAAGTCTTAATACGCTGTCAGAAGATCGACAGTGACGCTGCACAAGTAATGTCAGATAAGAGCTCGTTCCATAGGTTGGAACCACAGATCGAAAATGTCCGTTTGTCGACGGTCCTTTGTTAGATATTACACCGAACATTGTTAACTTCTTCCTCCACAAGCTGTATGCAGAGCTGAACATTAGTAGCACATTACTGTGCGGCCATCCTAATGATAATCTTTATTTCACCAAACAAACATTGGTAGACAAAAAAAAACAAACAAAAAACACCACCGCATTATGCGTTTTGTCCGTCCGTCCGTTCGTCCGTCTGTCCGTTCCGTATACGGGCTCCTAACTCGATAACAAAAAAAATGTAGTAAGACCAAAATTGCTATAAACGTCCCATAAGACAGGAGTAACAGTGTGACAATTTTTCGCTCAAAAGGCAGTGGGATGACATATTTTACTCGTGTTATTACAGTCTAACCTGCCAGTAAGAAGAGGAGTTGTCATTCTGTTCGCGAGGGGGCGCTGATCTCGGTCGAATGTTGTCGAGGAAAATGGCGAGCAGCAACAACCCCAAGACTGATGACGTCACGAAGACGTAAACCGATGACGTCAGCGACGGTGAGCCAAAACGACAAATGTCTATGCACGTCGTGCAACACAATACCAGCCTGTGATTAATAATCTTTAGTCGCAACATAGTAAAAAAAAGAATGTGAATATGACGTCTGTAAAACATTAAAACGACGAAATCAAACAGCACACAACACAGGAAAAAGTTACAAAGTCAAGCAGTGTATACACGGAGCGATCGTCGCCGCAAACGGTCGGCGCAACCGGTTACTTTGACACGGCGACGATCGCCCCGTGTATACACTACATTACACTGCAGAGAATAAAAAGCTGAAACAGAATAGCAGTAATAACCGATGCACATCACAATGATACGAGATACGATAATGATGCGTTTTCGTTGTTGTAAGTTACACACAGAATTACCAGTCCACTCAACGTTCCATAATTTCCCACGTGCAGAACAACAGAACTAAAGAAACGGCGTTGCATTACACACAATTCACTTCATTCAATGACTACATGCCATGGATGTGTTCGAGACTATAGCATTTTCAATTCCAAGACCATGGCCAAGGCTCCAGTGATCGCCAAGGCCAAGGCCAAGGTCATGATTTCTTTTTAAACCACAGGCCAAAGACAGTTTTCGAGGACCCTATTTCTACCCAATATCAAGATTAAAAACATATGTTTATTTAGTATTAAATTTATAACATTGCTGTTTTAGTTTTTAGACAGTTCTTGTAGATTTTGGTACTTCAGATTTTATACCTACACATTACACAGTTTTTCTTGTCAGATCTTTTTTGTAGTCAGCTACATAGACAATAGCATACTAGACCTTTGGCATTACTGTAACTATTATCTACGAACACGACTAATCAAACCGAAAGCCAGGAACCGTGTTATAAATAAACTGAATATAACTTTCATTAAATTACACGTTAGGCAGACCTAAAAAGCCAAAATGTGAACTTTTGTAACAGTCTTTGTGTTAAAAACAAAAACGAAAACTCATTTTTAAACCACATTTATTCTATCGGCTAATTGGCATGAAATTTAGTTTTTGAATTATTGTATTAAAGAAACTCTTCATACGCCACGAAGTACATTGTTTGCCAGATTGTGTCTCTAAAATAATTGTTGGTACTTCATTCAAAGACCACGAGCCGTTGAAGACGGAATATGGTATCAGAGATGAATTCAACAGCTTAATAGGGTGTTTACGTGATTGAGCAAACATCGAGCAGACATCGAGCAAATATGACGCATGCATAAAGCATAACCTATACAAAACAAACATCCAACAAACGTCGAGCAAACGTCGAGCAAACATCGAGCTGGCTCAAGCAGGTCTATTGGAACCCCGCCCCCTGGCTCAAATGAAGACCTAGGCTTAGGCTCTTAGCCCACAGCTGATCACGTATTATATAAACCTTCCAATTACAACCCGCCCGCCCTCCTAATTAGCATGCTAATTACCACGGAACGTCGAGCTAGCTGCTCGATGTTTGCTCGATCGTGTAAACACTGCATAAGTCGCATGTTTGCAGTACTACTGTGTATTGAATATACGCAACAACAGCACGTCATATAGCAACAATGCAATGTGAGTGTATGCCCGAGTGAATTGCAGCAGCCAGTCTATAGCCTCCAGAAGACAATGGACTTAGAGAAGCGTTGCAGTTAATAAGCCTTGGGACTATTTATGCGTAGTCTGTCTGCATGACTCGCCGAGATGCCTTGTAGGCGGCATTGCAAAAAGCGATTCCGCCTATTGCAACAGACCTCGCCGTAGCGTGGTCTGTCCGTCCGTCGCACTCGTGCACTTTTCTGAAGCCGTTGGATAAATAACACGTTATTTGGTAATGACACTCATGTGACCACAAGTTACACTGTGTCAGACCAGGCCCGTCGAGAGGGTGGGGTAAAAGGGTAAGTTAGCCCGGGCCCCGCGACGTTTGGGGGCCCCGCTGTCGGCCAGAAATATAAAGTACGCCAGAATGTACCATTTTGAAAAAATTCAAAAATTTTCTCCCCAGAAGGGTCCCATGAAAATGTTTGGGGGCCCCGCGAGAATGTTTCCCCGGGTGACGCTGCGGCTCTCGTCGGGCCTGTGTCAGACAGGGGCCCTGGCCCTCCACAGGAAGAAAACAACTGGGGGGTCGAAATAGCCAGTCAATTTCCATTGCGAACTGCAGCGAAACCGTTACAGATATAACGGAATGGTTTCTTGGAGTGGACAAACTGCAGGAACCTACAATAGCAATACAAGGGTACACCGCTGACCCCATACGACTTTGCCTACCCAAAAAATAGCATCTCGAAGCGATGACGCCCACTGCCTGTCAGTGTCTTTTGGCTGTTGCCCAGGGAGCCCTCCACAACAAAGGGACCTCCACATATTTAAAAAAAACATCATGACTATTTTTTGCCGTTTTAGATATGTTTAAACTAAAAATATCATTTTATTGTTTAAGACGCACACATTCAACCCTAGAATAATTTCTGTACCAGGCCTAATAATTGTGTGCTCCATTTCTGAGAAACTTACAGTGCCAAAGATATGTGCATTTGCCGTTATTTTGATCTGTCTTATATTAGACTAAGTCTTGTGGTTTTTTTGTGCGTGGATACCTGTAACGACAACGTTAGCAGTGGCCCAACTTCCAGTTCCACTTCCGCAATGCTGCAGCAGCTGCAGCGCAGTCACTCGACGATGCTTCGGAGATCTTGACACACGACTTGAAGTTATACAAAGAAGTTCTAAGTCAGGCCAACTGCGCGATTTTTATTCATTTATGTCATTTTCAGAATACATGCAGAGAAATACAATGCATCACGGCGAATACCAATACAATGTTGCGCGAGGGACAAAATGTCGACACAGGACATTTAGCTTACAAGTACTAAGAACCGGATCATTTTCCGGGCCCTGAGGCTTAAAAGCGACTGCGGGCCCCTCGTACATATATTTGCAATATTGACTTTATTTTAGTTCTAATTGTAATGTTACCTTCTTTGCTTAAACAATAAAGACAAACAAGGGCGGCAGAACCAATTCAAAAGTGGTGGTACAAATAATCTGCCAGCAAATTATGCAAGCAAAAAAATTTTAACTGTTGTACGCAAAATTGACTCTACCACAACTCTAGAAATTTCGGAGCCTGAGGCTTCAGCCTCAGCAATTTCATGGATGATCTGGCCCTGCCTACAGCTGCCCATAATAGGCCTGAGGAGAAACTAAGGGACTGTAAGTTGAGCAGTTTTCAACAACATTTTCTTGAAAGCAACAAGTAAAACACATTTCACGGTAGAACACCTTGCGGTTCATGCTGGCGGCTGGCAGCTATGACGGCGACGAGTAAGTTATTGCATTAGACTTGAGGCGCGGACCTGTGTCTATACGCACGCGCATCGTAAGTTCATTTACGGCGCCCACCGCCCTGTGCACACAAAAATGTCAGCATGACGACGGCTGCTATAGCAAGCAGTGCACCCAGTTATAGTCTCTATCGCTGTTGCCGCTATGTGAAGTCCATTAACAACGCTGGCGGCCATGACAACGCTGCAAGAGATGAAATGTTTCTGCAAGGGAATGGACGTTTCTCCGTTAGGACCTTTCTTGCGTAACAGTACACGTATTCCACTTTTATTCCGACAAAAATGTTACCCGAAATTTTTGTATTATATTGCGATTGCTAAGTTGGCAGCTTTGAGTAGTACAGTGTAGAATGCAATAAAGTATCACTCGTTTGTGCATTTACACCGTGTCTCAAAAAACAGTCAAAATTGTTTTTTGTCATAACTTTGTCAAACTTCCACCAACTTGACAATTTTTGGCACAAAGAGGGCCAAGACAATAGAATTGTGTAAGATGCACTCACTTTCCACCTCACCTAATTTATGTCAACGCATTACCGTGTGAAACATAGATGCTCCAAATTGCTGCATAATGCCCATTGTATATCCAGTAGATGCTATAACGACTTAATTAAGCAAACAACATACTAAAATGCGCATATTTGGCCGAATTATAAGTCTGTATGACAACTTGTTTGCAAATTATCAGAGTTTATGCCCAAACTGTGCCCAGCATACACAGACACAATGGCTTACATGCAATGCCACTGGCTGATAGCGAAATCAAAGGTTGACTGATCAAACGGCATTCACTCGTCGATTAAACGCATTTTAAGCTCATCAGTCAGCTATTTTGTTGTCTGCTATCTTTATTGTAAAATATTTAATAGCACAACATTGTTAAATCACGTGTCACTCTCCGTCAAAAGGATGCTGAAAAAAGATGAGCAATCTGATACCATAGAACTGATGTGATAAACGTTTACAACGTTTACAAAAAATCGTTGTAAACGCGTTTATTATTTTGTCAACGTTTATCTCAATAAAAATCACATGAGCGAAACGAAGCAAAATTATGACAACGACAAAGATAATTAGTGGACAGGACAACTCAACTTAGTTTGCACGTAGCTATAAGATAAAAGTGAGTGAATTCTGGGCACTTTTGTAAAATGGTTGTCACAGAACTGGAGTAAGACATTCTTTGACAATAAATAAACTTTTATTGGAATTTGGAATTATCCAAATAATAGGCCTTATATTCAAACTTACGATCCGTGTATGTTTACTTTTAGTTTACAAACGTTTACAATCTTTATCCTAATAAACGCGTTTATTAACGTTTATTATATTTTTTGACGTTTATCACATCTATGTCTGATACAAATGATCGCCGTGTAATGTACCAATTTGCAGCATTTGTGTTCTACACGGTAGTGTTTTGACATAAATTAAGTCAGGTAAAAGATGAATGCAGCTTACACAATTCTATTTTCTTGGCCCTCTTTGTGCCAAAAATTATCAAATTTGGTGGAAGTTTGACAAGGTTATAACAAAAACAATTTTGACTGTTTTTTGAGACACGGTGTAGTTGTGCGTTACATTTCCGGTGCCAGTTTTATGAAAGTAAAATGATTTTTGAAAATTTCCTCACGACGACTTTTTTGTTTTTTTTTACGGGAAAATATTACTGTATTTTACGCATTATTCGTACATCGGAACGGGGATACGTCCAGGGTATAAACAAATAAATAAATTTTGTATTGCATGACAAAAGCATATAGGCCTACCCCTAAATGCAACAACGCAAAAAATAAAGACAAACGAACTTTAAAAAAACAATGTTTAGCAAAGAAACGCTTGAAAACAATTGCGTACGGAGCTGAAACTGATGTCCACGATGACGTAACGCTAGACAGAAGTTTTTTTTCTCCCACGAGGTAATAGAATATTTAGACAGTGCTCGTGCTACCGAATGTTGTTGAAAACATCCCGTGCGGGGAAACGTCCGACAGCCCTGTTCCTAGATATACATGGGCCTACCTATACGGCGGCTGGAGCGTCAACGGGTAGTTTAGCACGTCGACGGATGGTCGGTCGAATTGTGCACGACAACGGCGCGCCAGCGCAGCGTGTATTACGTACGCATAGGAAGTAACGGACATACAGAAGACGGGTCAGTCTCGGAGACAGACAGAGACCCCCGTAACTAACGAGAATCTACGGCCAGCATATAAGCGACGCCGGTATTTGTCATTGTGCAGAAGCAGCAGCAGCAGCAGCTTGCTGTGCAATTGTATGCTGGCAATAGTATCCATTCATTCTGTTCGCTCACGCCATTCGGCGCCATAGCAACAAATAGCAACAGAGTTCGCAGCATATATGTAATAAACGATGAGAAAAAAACCAAAACGTTAAACACGCGTTTTATGACAAATAAAAAGCGTTCATAAACGCTTATTGCAACTGCGGTTCGCAGTCGGACAGATCTTTTGACTGCAACTTGTCACTGCATAAAATGTACATCACCATTTGGAATACCCTTCCTTTCAACATTTGAAATTTCTGCTTTCTATGCGGTTTTCGTGGCCAACTCAAGCCTTTTTTTCTACAATCTAGCTTTAGGCTGCATTAGGCATTATGTTCGCCTCAGATTTGGTGAGTTTCCTTCCATCTTGTGCGTTATACAAATTGATGTAAAATAAAAACATTTATCTTTTATTTTACGTGCAGCGACACGGTTCTTAATTTGTGCCTGTACTATAGGCCTACATACGGCCTATACTCGCATTTGCGATACGCGTACTGGCAGTTCTTGTTGCAATGGCGGTATGCTGGCCAGCCTATGCCTAACACAGTCGCATTTGCTAGGTTCAAGATGTCAAAAAACAGACTGCTACGCTGTCGAAGCCCCGACGCTTTGTACCATATTACTGTATGCAGACAATCACGTGTTATTCGCAACTGAGCTGGTGACGTATAAGTAACGGTCGAAACGTTCGACTTACAATCAAGAGATCGCGAGTTCGATTCGTTCGATTCCCGGTTGGGTCGCTATCAAGTGGTTATTTCTAAGATGGGTGACTGCCTGTAGACAGGCAAACAACCTTAGTATATAAATAACCACAAAGGATAACTGAACCTTTCATCCCTTAGGCTTCGGGGCAGGTAAACTGCATGGCTGCGATTTAAACGGAGCGCGTTTACCTGTGTCGGGTGGCAGGTAACACTGCGTGATCCCATATGGCAGGTGACTCTCCGGCTCCGTATAGTTCTGAGATGGGTTTCCGTGATGAGTTATTTTACGCACTTTTTTAATAACATGATCTCGGCAGTTTATGACCCGTTTGTTACTGGCAAATAACTTTCACACAGGCGCACACACGCGCGCGTAAACAATCAATTTGAGGTCAACTCCCGGCTCTTATGCGCCCACGAAATCAGGCGCTTGCATTGAGTGCCGTCGCCAGTCGATTCGGTTCTTTCTTAGAAAAGTGATAAACTGACGACGGTGAACGCACGGCGGACGGACGGACGTTGTAAAACGTCGACCTAGAACCACAATCTGTGCAGCGAACGGTTAAGCTTACAGCTACAGCGTCAGCAGCAGCAGCAGCAGCAGCGTGACGGGTGATGCAGTGACGCTGCAGTGCTCATGGTGTACGTGCGTTCAGTGTCTGTTCGTCGTTTTACGATACTCTCTGCCAGACTGCATCACCAAGCGTCTCCATCTGCTGCCACCAGACGGCGGGGCCAGTTTAAGCCCAAACTACACTCATGCCGACTTACCAATGTCCGCGGTAACAACGACAGTGTTGTTTTCAGCGCCATTGTTTCTGTTCTTTTTTCTCGGTTACTATGATAACTCAATGAACCGCTGCACCTAGACCTATCTTGACGAAATTTTGCATGTACGTGTAGCAATAATCGCCAAAAAATTAAAATTAAAATTCAAGTGAATTTCAAGGTCATAGGTCACAGGTCAAGGTCAAAGTATCAAATTTTCCGATACTTTACCACTGCGAGATAGGACCATGCTGCTGCTCTAGGCAGGGTTGTAGATAGCTATTGACCGACGCCGACGACATTGCTACCGCGAACAGATTTAGCCTTGCGCAAGGTTTAACAGTGTAGCTGTTGATTGATTGTAGAACGTATTGTCAACGTTTTCGTTCATGTTTTACCATTTGCTGTATGTGTCTTTTCTCACGCAAATACGAGACACTTAAAAAATTACTTCATAAGCTACTTACTTATTTTTTTCTGCACAACAGCCTGTGCAACGACTCCGCTACAAATCAAATGTCTACAGCAATAGCATAAAACATCGTGACATTCAAGATAAACAATCAGTCGGTCGGAGTTGTACAATAGGCTAACTATATATCAGAGCTACTTTTTGGTTAGTGGGAAAATGTTCGAGGCAGACGATGATGTCCGGGTATGATGTTCTGAAGAGCCATGTTATCGCTCTTCGAATGTTCAAATAATGTGCATCCGGTAAATACGCACGACTTGTTGCACGACTTGTTATCCAACAAGTCTACCCACGACAAATCAAACTAGTGGACTGTGTGCTTCAGCAATAACTTCCACGCTGATGCCAGCTTGATCGGTCGTTCGTGACCTGAGATCTAGACTGCGGCGCAATGAAGTCGCAATTCACCCCCGCCGCTGTTTCCATCTGTGTGACAGTCAGGTCTGGAAAATTTGTTGAAAAACCCAGGTTTTTAAAGTTTTTGAAAAATTAAAATTAAAAAAAACTAAATTCCAAATCTTGCGTTCTAAAGTTTTTTTTGTTGTACAATTTATGATACAAATTGAATTGAATTTTATATTTTAATCGTGATTTTTGAGTTCTGACGTCACGTCATTCATTTAACCAAAACGATGTCTGATGGAGAGTGGTGCACAAAACGTTCATCCTGTGTCTTTGTACACTAAAACCTAAAAAAAACTTTCAAATCTCAAAAATCTGAAAACTTTCACCATAACGGATTGTGAGCTTATCCATGCTGCTGAGCGTTTTATCATCGTGAGAGTGAGAGACACACTTTTTATCAATGTGTATTTGCCTTGCCAAGGTTCTAAAGACCGCAAGTTAGTTTGTGAGGAGGTTTTTGCGCAGATTGTATGCTGGCGTGCTAAATATAAGGAATGTAATTGTTTGATCGGTGGTGATTTTAATACCAACCTTGACGTTCGGGGTGACATGTCTGATTATATAAACGGATTCTTGCGTACTAATAATTTTGTTCGTGCTGATGTGTTATT
>Ga0209367_1002735_pt1 | contig 23542 bp, 15 predicted proteins | sample WorMetLIZISLAND2_FD_187412 | JGI IMG/M metagenome (GOLD analysis project Ga0209367, IMG submission 187412) | Marine gutless worms symbiont microbial communities from Max Planck institute for Marine Microbiology, Germany - Olavius geniculatus... ... | reverse complement strand
CCTCCCCCCTCAATTTCCCCCAATCGGATTTAGGGCGCCGGGCGGACTCACGTTGGCCTTTGCCCCAAATTTCTAGTGTTGTTTATGTTTTATTACAAAAAACATAAACAACATTTTTTCAACGCGAGATCTCCGAGATGCGTGGGCCGACCGTTGTGAAATTTTGCACGATAATCAGTACTATGCCCAATTTTATAATGCCGTTCCAAAATTTTGGAGAGCACACCCCAAAAAAATTTCGGGGGCGAAAGACATGCAAAATGTGGCCCGATTACGGACAACTTTAAAGTTCGGCGACGAATATTTCCGAAACGGATGAAGATATTTAAATTCGGATTTTTATTCTGTTTACCGCGATTCCTCCTGCATTAGGCGAAACAAGTCCGGTGAAGTTTGGTCCAGTGACCTTGGAGATCTCGATGTGAAATCGTACCCACCTAAAACGCATTTTTCGGAAGAACATATTTCGGCCCCTAGGGGGTGCTGCGCCCCCAAATTTTTACACGCGCTAGAGAATCACCAAGTCCTACTAGCGCACCCACCACCGGGGACGGGGGCCCCCCTTACAACTTTTTTTGAAAGGGGAGTCAAAAATTGGCTTAAAATGCAATAAAGGAGCGCTTATAACTTCGGAGTTACGGGGTGTAGCCCCACGAAACTTTGGCGCCTGACGCGACTCTAGGTTGGGGTGTTAACGCAGGTACGAAATTTGGGGGCACCGCTTCCCTTAAAATTTGGGAGAGCAAAAAACGTGCAAAATTTAGTACGTTTTACCACAACTTTCGAGTTTGACCGCGAATATCTTTGAAACCGATGAAGATAGCGACAAAATCTATACGGCGTTGACGGGAAGGATGCTTTGGGCGTTGAACAGAAAAAATTTTGTGAAATTCTGTCCACTACGAACAAAGTTATAAGCGCTCATTTTGACCTACCCTAAGTCGCATATTTCGGAAAACCATATTTCGGCCCCTAGGGGGTGCTGCGCTTCCAAATTTTTACACGTGCTAGAAAATGACCAAGTCTTACTAGCGCACCCCCCACCTTGGACGGGGGCCTTCCTTACAATTTTTTTCAAAGGAAGGTCAAAAATTGGCTTAAAATGTAATAAAGGAGCACTTATAACTTCGGAGTTAGGGGGTGTAGTTCGACGAAACTTTGGCACTTGATGTGCCTCTAGGTTGGGGTGTTAACGCAAGTACAACTTTTGGGGGCACCGCCCCCCTTTAAATTTGGGAGGGCAAAAAATGTCCAAAATTTAGTACGTTTTACGACAACTTTCAAGTTTGACTGCAAATATCTCTGGAATCGATGAAGTAATAGCGACCAAATCTAAATGGCGTTGACGAGAACGATCCTTTCGGCGTTGAACAAAAAAAATTTGTGAAATTCCATCTTCGACGTACAAAGTTATAAGCACTAATGTTGACCTACCCTAAGTCGACAATGCGCGTTCGGCGTATGCCAGTGCATTTGAGTTCGGGCCACATGACTTTGATGCCGGGGAAATTTCAACCCCCCCTCCCGTAATTTCCCCCAATCGGAGTTAGGGCGCCAGGCGGACTCACGTTGGGCTTTGCCCCAAATTTCTAGTTTGCATTTGTTATATGTTGCTAATAATTTCTTTGTGTCATTCCAGCCATTGCTGGTTGCATTGAAGTAAATATCGGGCTATACACAATATAAATTGTTTGTTCACTCACACACAGTCTTTTGTCTGCTAATAGCACTTCACCTACAGCATGTGGCATTTTACGGCACTGCCATTTTCATCGATTGTGCGTTAGCGTGGTACTGGCCTGCTATTCTGAAGGTCCGCTATTCTGGAAGTCCATTGTTCAGATACGCGTCACAGTGCTAACGTTTGGGTTGAGGTTAGGATTAAGGTTAAGGTTAGGTTTAGGGTTGGGGTCAGCCTTATGGTTAGGCTTAGGGTAGTGGGAATAGCAGACCTTCGGAATAGTGGGCCTTCGGAATAGCGGACTCGAATCATTAGCGTACACACGCTGAGGTTATGTATATCTGGTCAGCATATAGTGTACAATGTATATTGTTAGGACCGCGGACTGACAGGTCTGAGGAATCTGGGTAACACATGCTACATGAACTCAACGCTGCAGTGTCTGAGCAACACTGCCCCTCTCACCATTTACTTCCTTACTGACAACTATCTGCATGATGTCAACAGGTTATCTTTGTCTAGACTCTGGTAAATTCTGAGTTATTGAACATGAATTTGTCAGTGGCAGGGAATTGTCCAGATTCTGGTGTGGATCATTTTAAACCAAAGACAAAATGACGCAGATTTTTTTGAGTTGTTTTAACTTAACATTGTAGCAAAGCACCGAGAAACCAGATAAAATTTGTGAATATAATTTTCAGCCAACTGGCGCTTTGTACTTCATAGTTTGACGTGCACTTAGCACGTTTGCTTATATTTATTATATTTTTGCTTTTATACTGGTGGTCGCAAGTAGATTATATTGGAAATGTATATTGGGCTGCTGGATCAATTATCTAAAGTAATGCATGTGTCAATTCTACATCAAACATGTTTAACTTGTTGCATCTGTCCTCACTGATTGTTAGGCTATCATTATGTGTGAAACAGAATATTTTCAATATTATTTTTACACGCAAGAGCTAGCATAGTTAGCTATAGCGCATATTAGCTATGGTAATTCTGTCCGTCCGTCTGTCTGTCACGACCCGGTACCGTTTCAAGACCAGGTGAGATAGAGACTTCGGGTTTTCACCATATGATAACTTGATGTCTCTAGTATTTTGTGACAAAATTTCTCCTGCTGGGTGAGGGGGGGTCCCCCCAAATGAGGGGGAGAAATAGGGGCAAATGCAACCGTTGACCTGGCGTAAGCGTAACTCTGCAGCGTTTGCAAGGTGGCACCATGCAACTGACCCGTTATGCGATCGAGGTGGAGATTTTGGTTTTTGTATACTAACTTAGCATGAACACCCCAATTTTTAGCTAAACTACTGAATGGATTTGGAAACAGTTTGGACCATTGGAATTTTTATCCAATACGCTTTCCAGCAGTACCAAATTCGCATATCTAGACCTGGTGGAAAATGTGAATTTTTACTATGTAGGTCGAAAAAGGGGTGTGGCTCCTTTCGGAAAAATATCGCACATTTTGTCAAAGTACGTGAATTAGAACGAATGGCGAGAAATACCAAATGTCGCATTTGTTAATGCGGCAAATAGGGATTTTGGTGATATATAATTTTTATGGAAACTTAATGAAAAAATATGAGCTCGATCATCGGCAATTGATTATGGGGGCACTTTTATGTAATTACAGGGACTCACTGTAGTTATAGAAAAGGGGATAAGAAAAGGTTAGAGTTCCTTTTTGGCTATATCTTAATAACTAGGGTTACTACGATTACTACTAGGGCACCGATTACTATGATGTTGACGGCTACTGAAAGACGAAAGGACTGGGTATTTTTAGGAATACGTATTAGAATTTATAACATGGAACTTAGATTTTATAGAAAGGTTTAGAGTTGCGGATACCTTATCTTAGCGGTAACCTAAAGTAAGATGGCGTTGAATGACCTGGTTTTTTGGCAAAATTTGCCTATATTATCATAACAAGCTGTCCTACTTGGATTGTCAACATCGATGACCTTTCATGACCTTGAACCTAAAAAATAGAGGATTTTAGTGATTTTGTGCGATTTTTGACTGCAGGAGAATGAAGTGCGATGAAATGGATGGAGATATACCGATATTAGCTGCAAACAGGAACTGCCATAAGCTCTTGCGTGTCTCATGAGCATTAGCTCAGATTTCTTGTTTTTAAATGTTGCAAAACATTTTTGGAAAATCTTGCACTGCTTGAGGATGTTTGAGGCACGATTGTAAGGGCCTGGTAATGGCAGCGAGGGGAATTAGTCTGTCGTTCAACATAGTTATCAAATACAGGGTGGGCCAAAAAAACCAGACCTGTTTGATCGTTGATAACTCAGCGATGGTTACCCATAGAAAGGCGAGTGATATATCAAACGTTTTAGAATGTTGTAGTAGACAATAAGGGTGCAACTTGCATAGCAAATCAATTAAATATTCTTTGCCTAATTTGCATAAATCTTCATTACCCCTAAAATTAGGCACTCCCATGTGCCCGAGTTCACTGAACTCAAAAACTCACTGCCAAAAAGTCCAGATTTAAATTTTGTGAATTATTCAGTGTGAGGCCATTGCAACAAATGGCGATGGTTACAAAATTTCCGTAACTGACCAGCTGAAACGTGTGCTAATCGAATGCTGGGATCAGCTGATCCTGAACACATTGACTTCAGCGATCGATCAGCTGCCTAAAAGGACTGATGACGGTTATGAATGCAAAAGCTGAGCAAGTGCCTATGTCAAATTTAATCTAAACTCAACGTATGTGTTAATGATTGTTGATATTTTACTGTATGCTGAATGAAAATCAACTTGAATTCATGTGTTACTGCCAATTTAGCATGATTTTAGGGGTAGGGCAAATTTGTGTAAATCAGGCAAAGAATATTTAAATGCTGAGGCATGCAAGTTGTACACTTCTTCTGTACACAATTTCGAAACTTTTGGCATATTACGCATCTTTCCATCGTTAAACATTGCTAAGTTATAAAAGCTTAAATATCAATGTTAAATCCATGTGTTACAGTCAAATTTGGCAGAATTCTGGGGGTGACGAATATTTATGCAAATTAGGCAAAGAATATTTAAATGCTTCACTATGCAAATTTGTCGTTTATTCTATACAGCATTCTGAAACTTTAGACGTATCACACGTCTTTCTACCACTAACCATCGCTGAGTTATCAACGCTCAAACAGGTCCGGGTTTTTTGGCCCACCCTGTAGTTCATGGCAGTTCTGGCTCTCATCTGCTAGACTGTTTATACTACCTTCCAATGCTGACACGTTACCGATCATGGTTTCTCTGAGGATATGTTGCTTTGTTTGTCTCACTCTGCGCCTTGCTAAGTCTCAATTCCATTTGCTTTACCACTTGACATAGTATTAGCCGAGGACCCTTGTCCCTGCTCAAAAATTTGGATTTGCAGGATTGAAACCCCAGTCAGAATTAACATTGGGGTTCTGACCAAACTTGACAGTGGAGCAAGATTGATGCCAGTTTCTGCCAAGTGATTTTGTCTATTGTTTAATGATACTGAGCTATGCTAGCACAATGGGTTGAAGCAATGATATGCCTGTGTAGAGAAAGCCGGGATGGCTATCAAGGACAGGTAGCTGACGAGTATGCTGTCCTGAGCAAGGCATTGTGGTCCGGCCAGTACAGATCTGTGGCACCGAGAGATTTTCGAGTTTGTCTATTTGTCCACTCATATATCAACATGTATTTGTTATTTCATAGTTGAGTGTTTTTTTGTGGGCTGATGCTAGTTAAAAATTTAATTGTTCACTTTCAAGAAATTGATACTGATTAATCAACTAATTTAAACAATTTTTTAGTTAATTCGAAAGATCATAGAACTGCAGAATTCAACTATTGGTGGCTGTTTTTATGAATGAAATTATTGGTAAGTAAAAATGTATTATTGTAAGTATAATGTTTCATGTATTTGATACTGTCTCTGTTGATACTGTTTGATACTGTAGTTATTATTATTTGGAATATTTGTTAGTGGAACTATTAGTGATGATGTTCGCTGTGTGTTCTGTCCCTGGAGCCATTATGGTGGTTTCTGGTTTAGCACTGAATTATTGTTTCGTATGTCTTTGAATGAATAAACTATAAGAATTTATTAAGTCGCAGTCTTCATTTGCATATTTCCTACTTGGATTGTCAACCTATCACTAACTCAAAGTTGCGGTTTAGCAAATTCTTGTAGTTTATTATTAACATTTGTTTTATGTTTTGTGCCCAGGCTGTCTGTAGTCGAATGAATCCGATTTTTGCTACGAGCCAGCACCAGGATTCTCAGGAGCTGCTCGAGTATCTTATGACTGGACTTAACGAAGGACTTAACAAGGCATGATTTTAACTCTCATAGCGGGGTTGCAAAAAGCTGTTTTAAAAATAAAGTTCAATTCAATGAGTTTATTGGGCTTTTTGTCGTTTCAGTTTTTTGGTTTTCGGGGTTAAAACTCTATGGGTTTTGGGATTTCTATGCGTTTTCATTTGGTTCATTCATATAAGTTTCTATTTTATTTCCATAGCATAAAATGGACCGATATATTTGCAATTTTAAGTTGTTTTACAAACTTAGCCATAATAAAATATTTCATTGTTAGTCAAACAAGAAGCTTAAATTGGATTACCTTTGAGGTGGTTTTGGGTGGTTTTTCAAGTTGGGTTTACCCAAAAAACTTGGCATATTTTGGGGGGTACATGTATCTGCCCGTGTGTCTCAACCTCGTTTCATAGTGGGCTTAAGAAATTGACTGTGAGTAAAATACTTGCAGCATGCCACAAAATGACAAAAGTTAAGCAATGTTTTTTTGTGAATTTTGTACTCCAGCATTCTTATGTGAACTTGCAGAAAAGTTGCTGGAGATGAGTGCAAAAATTGAGAAACAAGTAGTAGTCAATTTTTTGGGGAAAATGTTAGGAATGAAGTTTTCCAAGTTAGGCTCCATTGATATGGTTTTTATTTTAGTTCGTGTTATTCGCTGCAGCTTGCCCAGCTGGAAGCAGCCGAACAAGTTTTTTACTTTCAGAATATTTTATTTGTTACTGTGAAGCTGCAGCTTGGTGGCGTAATGGTAACACACTGTGGGCCATAAAAACGTGGCATTTTACTTTTGTCTATATCTTCGCCAATTATTGACTGATTTTTTGAATTCTTTGACTGGCAAACTCTGCAGACATTTTACAATAATGTGATTATTATGTATTCCACCACACAGTAAATGTTTCTCCACCTTGTGAAATATAAATGTAATCAAAAACTAACAATAATAACAAAAATTTAGGTAAATGAAAAAAGCCATATGACACTAGATTGAGTTAGATCCACACAGTTTAGTGTCATACAGACCATTCACTGTAATGTTGGTCTGAAGTGTTTTTTTTCACTTTTATCAAAATGCTTGTTTGTTGTTATTGTTGTATATGCATATTTTATTGACATTTCACAAGGTAGTGTAGAGATGCATTTACGGTGTGGTGGGATATGTAATAATCACGTTATTGCAATTTGTCCGCAGAGTGTGCCAGTGAAAGAATTTTGAAAATCGGTCAATAATTGACGAAGATATAAACAAAAGTAAAGTGCCTTTTTTTATGGCCCACCCTGTATGTTGGTTCTTATCATCAAGAGATTGTGAGTTGAGCTTCCGGTGAGGTCGCTATCAAGTAATTACTACTTGGGTGGACAGGTAAACCATCTCACTGCAGAATTAATCTCCAAGGTCAGTTTTGTTTTCTATCCCTTTAACATACATAAATCGAGTATCCGTCTGCTTGGCTGCAATTATGGCAGAGCATGTTCAATTATTCATCTGTGTCGGGTTGACAGGTCAGTGAATCTGTCATCCCATATGGCAGGTAACGTTCCGTAGCTTTGCGATGGGCTACCATCGAAAGCTATAGACAACCTTTAACCCTTTGTAACTCTTTTGCAGCTTTATCTTCTTGATAGATTGCTTGGTTGTGTGCAGGTAAGACGCAAGCCGTCATTGCCAGTGCAAAACAATGACGGAGTGGAAGATGAGGTCGCCGCTGACTCGGTCTGGAAACAGTTGCGCCTTTCTGAAGACTCGATTATCGTCGACCTGTTTCGCGTTAGTCACTTGACTCTGTTATTTGTGCGTCCACTTATGATGTCCAGTCATGGTAGCATGGTCTGTTATTTATCTGATGACTATCACACTCATGCACCCTTCTTAAACCTTTCGATGGATTTGCGTGCCATTTGGAAGCTACGCTTGTGGGGTCCAGTGACATGTTGCATCAGATGGGGATTTTTAACTTCCAGGCTAGGGGAGATTTGGGGGGTTGAACCCCTAGCTATAACTTGCATTTGTTTACTGGTGAATAGTTGGCTGCAGAGCTTGAACTCAGTCTTCTCTGGTACTTGTAGCCAGTGAAGCTCCACAGCAGCGATGTGACATGATCACACCAACGAGTACAGTACTCGTAGATCAATAATAGGTCGGGCATTGCACTGGCTATGCATCACAGTGTTAGTCATTGTTCTGTCCACCTACAGGCTTAATCGCCACGACTGGGAGACACGCACTCCACCTACACTCTGGATGGGGCATGGCCCACTTTACCTTTTAATGCACCAAACTGCCTATGCCAGTTTTGGCTTCACAGCCATTTACAGCTTTATTGCCATTTACAGTAACCTTTGGTTACATTCAGGAACTGATACAGCCTCATCCCTGGGCAGATGTAACAGCCTGTTTGCTCTAAAGGTAATTTAATTAGTCTGCCCGGAAGCGACAGCTTTCGGAGTGGACTTATATTTTGCTGGCAATAATTTCCGTCAGCCATTCGCTGCAAAATTTTGCATGGTGCTCAGAAGTGTGTTTGATTTTATAATCCCAGTCCAAAATTTCGGTGGGGCTTCCCTCCCCAAAAAAAATTTTAGGAGCCAAAAACATGCAAAATTTGGCTCAGTTTCGGACGTCTTTAAAATTTGAAGGTGAATATCTCCTGAATGGATGAAGATATTCAAAATAGCGCAAATACATGATCGACTGCAATTTCTCCTGCATTCGGTGAAAAAAGTCCGGTGAACTTTTACTAACCCACTAGTGGATTCCACTTCCACTAGTCCACTAATTATGGGGATCTTGATACGAAAGCATACCTACCTAAGTCAACTCTTTCAGAAGACCATATTTCGTTCCCCATGGGTGCTGCACCCCCAAATTTTTACACACGCTAGTGAATACCAAGTCTTGCCAGCGCACACCCCACCAGGGATGGGGGTTTTTCCTTACAATTTTTTGTCAAAGTGGGGTGAGGAATTGGTTTTAAATGTAGCGTTTGAGCCTCAAGATCTTTGGAGCTAGGGGGCGTAGTCTAACTAAACTTTGCCAGGTGATGTACTGCTAGGTGGGGGTGATAACCTGGGTAAAACTTTTGGGGGCCACCACTCTCTTAAAATTTGGGAGGGCAAAAACGTCTAAAATTTAGTGCATTTTACGACATCTTTTGACATTGACCACAAATATCTCTGAAATGAAGTGAGCTGTCAAAGATTTGAACAGCAAGTGATCAACTGCAGTCCCTCCCCTGTTAAACAAAAAATAGGTGAAATTTTGTCCATAAATAAAAAAGTTATGTTGTCTCATTTCGACCCACCCAAAGTCAACAGTGCACGCGATTTTGAACATTTTTAGAGTTTGAACGCCCATATCTCTGCAACAGATCGAGATATCAAGGATTGGAATAGCAAGTGATCAACTGCTACCCCTCCCCTGTTGGCCAGAAAAAAATAGGTAAACTTTGGTCCACTAACAAAAAAGTTCCATTGTCTCTTTTCAACATACCCTAAGTCGACAGTGCACATTTCTGCATATGCTAATGCATTTGACTTCGAGCCATGTGACTTTGCTACCAGGGGAATTTCAGCACCCTGAATTCCCCTCCCCCAATTGGACTTATGGTGCCAGGCGGACTCAGGTTGGGCTTTGCCCCAAATTTCTAGTTTAAGTTAAGGCACCAGACTCCCATCCGTTATGGTTTGTCACGGAATTCCAGTGTACGTCTTCAAATGTTGGATTTTTAGAACTTTAGCTGATGATGTGTGAGTTGGTAGTATTTGCAGGCAGGTGCTTTGTCATTGCAGGGTCAGCTCAAGTCTACAGTCATGTGTCAAAAGTGTGACAAGAAGTCTGTCGTCTTCGATTCGTTTGTCTGTCTACCACTGGAGATTCCTTCTCCGACCAGATGCAGTCTTGCCGTGAGTTAGAATTGATGCTTTATCAAGCACACATTCAACAGTGTAGATAATTAGTAAAACAACGCACATGTGGGAAACATGTTGCATCGATCCCATCTTCCAAAAAAGTTTTTTTTTGGTTCTAGCTGCAACTTGGATAACTGTGGAAAAGTGAGCCAGTTAAGTGAAAACCGAAATTAATAGTAGCAACAGTAACAGCAGCTCTAGTACTAAGGTCCCATTTTTCCATGACAATTTGATGGCTGATCAAATTGATCTCCGATCAACTTTGGGTTATCTGAGATCATCTCAATAACCATTTTTCCATCGCCAATTAGTGGGTAATCATCCATCAAATCTCCCATCAAGTTGATGGCCGAATATTGGCGGATCCAGTCAGATAATTGACGATTAAACGTGGCGATCTGCACTTCGTTGCTTATTCGCACCAGAAACATCGCTTCATGTCGCCAGTCAGAACGGCAATTCACGCGTAGAAATGAAGTTCAAGGCATGGCAATCAGTCACTACTGACCCATTTATACTGTGCATGGTGTTTTGTGAAGGAATAAAATGGATAGATGCTCCCATATTGATTTGCGATAGAACGTATTTTTGACAGCAGATGATATGGACAATATCGTTGATATCGTTGCTGTGATGACGTTTACTGGCTACGGCGTCCACTTGCAGTGCATGCTGGGTAATTTAGCACAACACCGCAAATTGAGGTCACTGTCAGTCAATCAGATTGGCATAAAGTAGGCTCAGTTGACGGCCGATCAACTAATTGCCAATCACGTAATTGGAGATCGAAAATGCATGGAAAAACGAAACACAGTTGATTGACGATCAATTCTGAACATTAGGTTAATCGGAGATCAGTAAATCAGAGATCAAATTTAATTTGATTGGGGATGGAGAAACCGAACCTTAGTCTGTTAGTATTAGGGTCATTCTTGGAACTGTCTGCTAAAGGCTGCCATAGATATCTGTGACACTTCTACACTGTTGTCATTAGTTAGTGTTTGCTGATATCTCAGCTACAGATCTGCTATATAGTCTATTTTTGGACGATAATACGTTTCATTTTGACAATGTTAGGTGCCTCCATTCTCATGGCATCACTCTCACTTTTTTTGTCACATTATGCTAGTACTGGATAGTAGTCTTTTGATAGCCACGTTTGAGATGCAATGGCTGTTTTAATGTATGTAGCTGAAAAATGCAATGGCTAGCGTTTTTATCTGGCATATTTAATCATTGAATTTAATTGACGCAATTGCCTGCTGCACTTCTCACTGAAAGAAAATGTGAGTGGTGACTGAAAGTTGGATAGTATTTGTAGGAGTAGGCCCATAAAGTAAGCAAGTAAGTAGAATGTGATTTTATGTAGTCCGTCAGTGCCAAAAAAACTCCCTGAATGTGCTGCATACATTAGTACTCTGAAAAGACAAATGTTTTAAGTAATCATCCAAAAGACAGTGTGGTTCCTTAGCCGGACTTTTTCAAGAGGACTTTGACTTTGCCTTCAGGCCGTGAAACAGCCCCATTCATTTGGCTAAATGCTCTGGGTGTTGGCTCCCGGAATGCGATCCGGAGCAGAGCATTGGTTGCAAATGCATTTTTGTACATTTTAAGCTCATAAATTGCATCTGATGGTGACATTTTTCATATTATTTTTGTGCAGCATTTCCTGTTTTTGACTGATGGTGGAAGGGGGTTAGATCTAGATCATCAAGCCCCTTTCACTGCAGGCATGGTATATTAAGGATTATAAACGTAAGTTGTAACTACAGTAGTGTGTTTGTGTTGGACAGGACTGCTTGCTACACTTTTCTAAGGAGGAAAGGATAACAGGTGACAGCAAGTGGGATTGTCCGCGCTGTCGATGTAAGAGAGATGCCACCAAACGACTTGTCATCTGGCGTCTTCCACCTATCCTCCTTGTCATCCTCAAGAGGTTTAGCATTACTTACTTCTTCTGTGACTGTTATAATAGCAGGGTTCTGCCCCTTCTGGAAAGTCTTGGATTTTCTCCCTGATTTTTCAGGATTTTTTTTTTGGAAAGTGCTGAGTTCTGTTTTTAGCACGAAAGATTTTCACGAAAATACGCCATTTTGACATTAAAGTATCAAAAATTTACTGGAAAGGTGGTACTGCCATCTCCCCAGATCCTTTCCATGTAGACACTCTCCCCACACCCTACTGTCATTTTTGCTTACTTGCATTAGATTACACTATGTATGTACACTAAGTAACTACTTAGTACTTAAATAATATTTAAACGTTGGCAGTTTGCAAGAAGGTCCTGGAAATTCTTGGGATTTTTTTGTCATTAAAAGGGTGGGAGCCCTGAATAGATCGCATCACCGGTCTTGTCTGTTTATCTGTGTTTGATCAATCTTGCAGTGGCATTTGTCCATCTTATCACTCATAATATTCAATATTGTCTTGTCCATTTCCGGTGGCATTGCTGAAAATTTCTGCAGTGTCAGCTGTTGCAGTGGATATTACCATATTGTGGTCTGTATGTCTGTAAGTCTGTGTGTCTGTCACAGTTATGCACCTTGCTATGGATGTTTCACAGAATGTGCTATCTTACAGGGACACCGTGTGACTCCAAGTAAAATTGTATCGATCAGGGGCTTCAGAGGCCTATCAACGGGAAGATTTGAGGGTTGATCTTTCGTAATGCCATTTGCACCCTAATCTGCAAATACAGGCTACTCAATACAGGCTTTGTTGTTCATAAACTCCATTTGTGATAAGCCACTCGGTGCCAAACTACTTTTTGCCTTTTGCCTCTACTGCACTGAGTTGGACGCTGGAGATGGAAGGATAATGGTGGTTTGATGTAGGTTCAAGTACGAAGGAATCTGGAGAGATAAAATAACAGCTCACGTTGACTTTCCTGTTGAGCGTCTGGATATGTCGCGCTACATCTCCGGCCCAAAGCAACGGGCTCCATACAACTTGTTCGCTGTCTCGGTTTGTGGATACGCTCATTTCCAAAGCAGTGTCTGTGATTCTTAATATTCACTTAAAGTGAGATATTTATTAGAATGCAGCCGTTAATGATTGTTTGACGTTACAAAGCTGCAGCTGCAGCAGTCAGTCAATCTGTGATAAACACAAAAAAAACAAGCAATACGCCCAGCATTTTTTCTGTTTGTTCATTGTTTTCAGATACAAAAGAATACATGCACATTCAAAGATAGATTAAATTATGAAACAGTAAATGTCTGTGTAAGGACTTATTCCCACTCTAACCTTTTTGTTGTAGTAAGCCCGTCATGCAACTTGATTAAAGGGTTGAAGGGTGTGTATGGCTCTTTGACGCAACACACCTCAGAGCTGTGGAGCATCACCTGCCATATGGAATCACAGGTGAACGTGCTCTACCTTAATCTTAGCCAGTACTTGATTTACCTGATTGAAGGCTGAGTTGACCTCGGGTGGCTGGTTATATGCTGTACCAAGATGGTCTATCCCATGTCATCGTATTTTATGATACTGTATACCACTAAACAAGTTTCATTTCTGTGTGAGTGTGTTTGCATTTGTGACAGTTTATAAATGTCCGTTTGGCTGTTTTTGATCCAACAATGCTTGAGCGATCTGGTGTAGCTTTGATAAAGTGCGTTGCTAGCTTGTGCTATAACAAATGATGAGAATATGACTAGTATCATCGTTATATTTGCATTGTAGAATCATTATGGCATGCTGGATGGTGGTCATTGTAAGTGCAGCATTTTTTACTTTCATTAGTATTAGTCTGTACATAGCAAACATGATTTACTGCAGCCTGTCACTTGCAGTGAATGAAGAATATTAGAATTACTATGTTACCATCATCGTCACATTTATTTCTTGCTCGTTATTATGATGCTGCAGTGCATTACATTTCTTTTATGTTTTCTCACTATGGAAAGCTATCGTCTGTTGTATTGTTTTGTATAGTATGCCCTATTTCTAGGACGTATAATACAGCATGACCACAGTTTTGAGGGAAGAATAATTCAAGCTCTTTCAAGTACCTTTTCCGAACCTATTCCAGCAGTGTTACAGCACATGATGTTAGGCATCATACGAAAACCATCAAGAGCATAAAATTAGCATTACTGAATAACAGTAATTAAGCTGTCCAGCAATTCAGTAAGTACGAAGTATGCTAGATAGGGGAGTTGAGTGATCATTGATTGCAAAATTTTCACATTGTGGTAATGGTGATTATGAACAACTGAAATCCAAGGACTTTGCGAGCCCCTCTTCCACCAAATTCCAAAACTTAGGCCCTATTCAGTTTTCCGGGACTTCACAGGTCTTGGAAAATGGAAACTTGTTTCAATAACTTGTGTATGTTGCGTACAGACACAGCATTCTGTCGCAGTCCTGTGACCACCAGATGGTATAAGTATGACGACCACGAAGTCACCGAGATATCAACATCCAACATCAAGGTTTGATTTTAGTGTTGTTAATATTACTAATTGTTGAATAGTTTACCGTGAGAAATGTATAGGCATGAATAGTTTGGTCCCATTTGTGGTCTTGTTCCTGTTCTAAGTTCTGTCATCACAGGTTCAGTTATTTCAAATGACTGCGTATAGTGTACGAGAGTTATTTGCTATTGGATGAGGGTTTGCCTGCATTTTACTCAATTCTGTGAAGAAAATGCACCGCATTATTTATTTATTATGCTTATTCTTCGATTAACCATTTAACACAGATTAGTAATTATTGTGTTCTCAGTTGCAAATTCCAAGTTTTCTTTATTCTGCGCGTTTTCCGCAATGGAGCTAGAGTTGTATGGTGTCACATGCTGCTTACTGGGTGGGTCATTCATTAATATGAGCAGTGTCGTTTTTTATGAAATGATATCTGGCTGCATGAACAACAAATTGAAACTATTTTTGTGGGTCTTCCTGGCGGTGATGGAAGGTAATGTCTAACTTGGTTTTGCTTAAGTCAAAACTGCACTAAGGACCCCAGAGAAAAAGGAACCTTGCCTGTTGTGCAGTATATATTAACTATAATGGTTGCGTGTAATTGCAGTCGTCAGCGGCGTACATGCTGTTCTACACAAGCATGAAGCTCGATCAGTTCCGAATGTAGCACAGCATAGCGTCACCTATGTGTCATGTTCAGCAGTTACTTACAGTGGCAGTGTGAGTTTAAAAAGTGGGTGGGGCAGAAAGTTGTATTTTTTCGACAGACACTGTGAATTTCCGACAGAATTCCGACAGACAGTTGCACATTTTGGACAGAAGAGATAATGGGTGCTCAGAATTTCAGTTTTACCCCTAAATTTCCATATAATTGGGGGTTTCGGTCCCAAATTTTGCATTTTTGCACTGAAATTTTCCAGCAGGAAGATTTTCCAACAGTTTTCCCATAGCCAAAGATTAAGGTTTGACGATTGACCCCACTCCCCCTATCACGACGCCACTACCTATTTATTGTGCTTTATGAATTGCTTGTGGTTATTTGATGGATATTCAAGTAGTGTGGTTCATTTAGAACAAGGTGGTCGACATGGAACAGTATCCTAGCACGATGTTGTTTATCGCTGTGTTCAATGTAGGGTTTAGTCTAAAAGAGCAAACTAGGGTGGTCAGCTGTTCAAGTATTGAAATCCGAATGCATGTGAGCTGTTTGCCTGTGCACATTTCTGCTAGACATCTTTAACCATTTCTGGCTGAAACCTTTGATGCTGTATGTTAGCTCCTTAATGTTAGTATGTGTTGAAGTACAATGGTTGCACACACTAGCCGACCTTCACTGAGAGTGGGCCCACAGTTTTTTTTTGCGCAAAAGCAGCTACTGCTTTCAGCGCATCTTAGCCATCGCAATTCTGTTCGTCCGTCTGTCCGTCCATCACACGGGTGGATCAGTCAAAAACGGTGCAAGCTAGGATTACCAAATTTTCACCTTTGGCTGCCTGGAGGACTCTAGTTTCTGGAACTGTAAAGCTTTTCCATAAATTCGAAGGGGGTCACCCTGATCCAAAGTGCTAAATGAGAGGGAGGTGGGAAAAATTTGCGATTTTTGGCCAATAAGTCGCTGTATCTCAATAACAGTGAGAGATAGAGCCTAGGTTATTATTGATCACTAATCGTACACTGTGTACCATTGTTGGCCAATCTTTCGTGAAAACAGCTGGACAGAGACTGACAGTTTGCGAACAGGAACTGCTATAGGCTTTCATGCGTCTCGTAAGCCTTAGCTCAATTTTCTTGTGTGATTTAATCGACGCCACTGGTGAACATACTCCATGGTGTTGTGTATTGTGTTAAAGCACAGCAGTTGCACACCCTAGCTGGCCAGGTGGTGGGTCACCTTTTGCATGCTTCAGGCGACGTTGGTGAACAAAGTCTGACAAATGCCAGTAGATTTTGTCACAGAATGATGTAGCAGTTCTACCCAAAACCCTGCACACGGTGCGGCAAAAATTTATTGCTGGAATTTGTCAATTTGTAGACGCGGGGATGGATGGAAAAAGGGGAAGAATGGTGTAAAGTGGAGAGTGGAAAGAAAAGTTAGGAATTAAATACGAAGGGAAGGCATGAAAGGCCCTTGCCCAGAGCCCACGTTCTAGTGCCAGCACAGTTAGTCAAACCTGCAATGAGCCATGACAATAATGTATCCATTTTTCTCACTACCATAAACTTTGTGTATAATATTTTTTGACAGTTGTTGCATAATTATTCATAGGCTGTACTGTACTATGTGTGCTTGCACAGTGTTATATGGAGTATTACTATTGTCACTGCATTCACTGTTAACTTCTTGCAATTTTTTCTGCCTCGTGTAGATATGGCATTGTTATTTAACTAGTGGCAATTTGCTTTTATTTGTACCGCACTGTGCAGGTTTAAGTGATAATATGTTGTCTCTATCTTCATTTTTTACAGTTCTGTTGCACTCTGTACATTATTGTGGTTTATGATATGTTATGCACATAAAAGAATTCGTTGTTTCCATGTATCTATTTCAAAGCCAATTCAAACAAAATGAGAAGCAAGTGCAACACTAATGACTAGAACACAATCTGAAAACTGCAAATATATGTGGGATATAACCCAAACAAAAGAAAAAAAGTGCAACATTAAACCAACAAACTGACAAGCAAACCCACAAATTTATACCTATCTAGAACTTTGCTTTGTAGGACTGGAGTTGTTAAAGTTTTGCTGTCAAAAACTAAAACCCTAAATTCCGAAAAAAAACCCAAACAGAAAGTTGTTCCAAGTCATTCAACAGCAATGACATTGCAAACATACTTAACATGGCTTACAAATAAACGTCATTGTAGGATTGTCCTTGAGGCATAATGTCAGCACAAAAAACTCTGCTGTAAAAATTAACTTGACATCAGCAGCTGGGTCCAATCAGAACACCAGTGTTAATGTAGTCAATAGCAGACAACGAGAGTACTCTGTGGCCCTTCTATAGCAAAATTAGCTAACATAAAAGCCAACAAGTCAACCGGATAACAAGATACACAGCTAAAACGTAACAAACAAGCCCAGGTCTTCGTTACCAAAATGACAAAAGATATGACTGTGGTAGGTTAATTTATACACAATGTCGCTCAACAATGACGAAAATGAGAATTATTAACAATGCAGGGGTATAAAAACTGGGGCATGTATATGACAATCTCTTCCATAGGCAGTTGGAGTTCTGCACTGGCCCAACTGACGCATAAAAGTTGTACATAGCAGATAACTATGCTGGCTTGCATCTGAAATTCTGAACAGTGTTAGTATTAGGCAACCAGTAGGTTAAACGTTAGACAAATTTTACATCAAGGCATATAGATGTACAAGCAAAGCAACAAGGCATGGTTGTGTTACTGGGTACCTGAATGTACCAAGAAGCATTCACTAATGAATAAGTCTACCACACCATTTCCACTTAGCCAGTAACTATGGCCTGGATTTCACAGAAATGGCAACCAATGTTGCCGCCGGCTGCGATACGAGGATGAAGAAAACGAGAGGGTATCAGACGCGTGTGGGCCATCCGTCTGTGCCGCCCGTGTGGCATGCACCAGAGACAACTGATGCACAGAAGATAACATTTGGAAATTACTGATGCTCTAATTTCAGCAGAACTACAGTTGACTAATTACAAATAACATTTTTGAGACAGTTAGCTTATGTAATAATGGTGAATTGTTAATTTCAACTTGAATATATCTAACAAGAACTGATAATGGATTCTTTTGATTCTGTATATTTTATTACGTTTTCAGCAGATGCTTTCTTTGAATGCAATATAAGCTGAAATAGTTTTTCACACAAAAGAGATGTTAAAACCGAGAACACATTTTTGTAGGCACAGCTAACAAAAATTAACATTTTTTTCCAATTTATCGTAAAAGAAGTATTTCAGTAGCAATACACCATAACACCTTTGATTGGATATGAATAATAAAAAATTACCCCACAATTAGCTGTTAACTTGCAAAAGCTACTTCAAACAATGCTGATAAAACAATACTGTACAATATTACAATATGACATGTCACTCACTATTAAATAAAAATTGCAAAAAGTTCAAAAAAACTCCAACAACATAAATTATAAAGCAATTACATGTCACCAGGCAAACACAAGTTATGCCCTATCTTCTAATGCTAAAAAATTTGGGATGACCAGAAGCCACAGAATCAAAACCAAATTATAATCACTTCCTTCCAGGGTCATGCCCAGCCCTGCAAAAAATATTTCATGAAAATAAACATTCGTATTCGAAGCTTTTTGAACTTCATAATTCTCTTCATCATTCTTTGCTACATTTCTGCATTGATTCTGCAACTTCTTGTTAACGCAATCAAAGCAACACAGACTCGATAACTCCATTTCAAATAAATAATTTCAGAGATGATCAGGTCCGCTTGATGCTACTTTCTCTGTGACGGATGAATGCGGAGTTCATCTCTTTGCTTCTCTACGTCAGCTTCCAGATCCTCAGGTGATTTGATGAGACGGATTACGACATGATCGTCACGACGCTGATATAACATCTCGCCTTCGAAACTGATGAAGCCCTGACGTCTTGCTCGCATCAGAATTCCTACCACCTGCAGCAACATCCATAATCCTCAGCACTGATGTAAATGCAGGGAGGGTTTAAAAAACACAGCAGGCTTTACTGGGTTTTTTTAGAATTTTGGTCAAAACCATGTTTTTACAAAGGCACGAGTTTGATGGGTTTAGGAATTTCGGGTATTAAGTCAGCATTGAATCTAAGAATGAGCCCTGCTAGATAATGTGCACATCATTTATAAGTATCCAATAATTTATAAACTAACAAATCCCAAAGTTTTAAAAACTCAACCGTAATAAAATATACTGTGTTTCATTATTTGTCGAACCAGAAACTAAAACTGGATTAAGTTTGGAGACGGTCTTCTGGTGGGCTTTTTAGGTGGGTTTATCCAATAAAACCTACTGAACCCCACAAGACCTCAAGATCAAGACAAAACTTGAAACCACAACACCAAAAGTTCAAGACACTGAGACCAAGACCAACTATCCCAGAACTGTACTTTCACTCAACTGATACGCATAAGTACCTGTAGAATCACTTAGCAGTTTAGCCATTAGCAGCTTCAAGTTTAAGCTAGAATGGGATGTACCACACCAATATCAGCTACAGACTAGCAGCTACAGCAGACTGCCTTAGTGAGACCAACAAGAAATCTGAGCAAATGCTCATGAGATGCGCGAGAGCCCATAGCAGTTCCTCTTCGCAGGTAACTTTGGTCTATGTCCATCCATATTGTCTCAATTCATTATTCTGCAGCCGAAAATCACAAAAATTCACTAAAAACCCTATTTTGTGGTTGAAGATCATTCAAGGTCACTGATGTTAATAGTACTAAAAAGCACATTACTAGTGCTTGGTATGATAATTAGCACGTCTGTGACTATCTGCAAATGTTTTCATGCTAGACAAGCGAATAGCGCAAAAATCACCACTTTTTAAAAGGTTACCCGAATTTGACACCCACATGTGCCGGCCTCGTTGAATGTAGAAGATTGAGACCTAAACCAATAAAATCTACGTTCAATGCTGAAAATTTCACATGCAGGTTGTCTTGATTTATCTCCTTCCACTTCGATGCAATTCAGTCTTAAAATGTGCATCGCAGTCCGAAATTGTGAAAAAATTTACTAAAACCCTAAAAACCCTATTTACTTTGTTTTGTTTAGTTTATTTATTTAAAACCCCTTACTTTGGGGGTTCAAGGTCATTCCAGGTCATCAATCTTGACATTCCTTAGAAACTCGTCACCAGTTCTTATTATGATAAGCACCATGTCTGTGCCTATCTGCAACCATTTTCACGGCAGACAAGCCAATAGCGGCAAAATAGTCTTTTTAGGGTGGGTGTCTCTCTTTCGCCTCCTCGTTTGTAAGGACCCCCTAAACCCAGCGGCGTGAAATTTTGTCTCAAAACACTAGAGATCCTAAGATATCATACGGTAAAATAAATAAATGGAAAACTCTATCTCACCTGGGGTTGGAGCGGTACGAGGTCATGACACCAGGATGGACAGACAGACAGAATTACCATAGCTAATATGCGCTATAGTTATGCTAGCTCTCGCTCGTAAAAAGCAAGACCAAGACCATGGCCACAATTTTCGGCAATTATCTGCATTGACAGACGCAATTCAAAAAAGAACAAAGGAGCAGCTTGAGATGCAGCACAAGCCATGTGGTGGTCTCCAAAATGATTCATAAAATGTCGGCCTCACATAAATTTTCTCACATTAATGCATAAAAAGCTTAAATATAATATAATATAATGACAATATATAAAAAATAAATATGTAATTAATGCATGCAACAAGTGAACTTTGCATGTTATAAAGAAGCCCCAATGGCTGGAAAAACCTGCGTGCAGTCCCTGTTTGGCCAAATGTGCCTAAATCCGCCTCTGTAAGTCAAGTGTTACCCTCACCTTGTTAGATATACGAGTGTAGAATTCAAACAGGTCACCAAATGTGACTGCGTAACTGTCATCAGGCTGGGGAGCACCAAGCATGCGAACAATATTACACAACTCAATCACTTCTCCACTGATATGGACACCGGCCTGTTTGCCACGAAGTTCCGTCTTGGACCCCGCAACTGGCCGGCCGTAATTCGCATCACCCTTGCACACAATGCACAATAATCTCAACCGCTGTAATAAATTCGGAAACAACATTCAAACATTCAATAATTTTCATCTGTCCCATTGCTATAGCATAGCATGGGACAGATTATAAAATCACTTGCGTCTGTCTGTCAGTCTGCCTGTAAACACTCCTACGGCCGCAATTTTGATTCGAATTTGATAAAATTTTCCATAGAGATTCGGGGCCTGAAAAGTAAGATCGAGTTTGTTTGGGATAAAAAATCCAATAACTCCTTCCCTCATTTTACCACAATTCTTAAAATTTTGCATTACGGCCTATAGGGACTTCAAAGTGGTATAACTCGGTCCCCGTAAAAGATAATTGCACGCTGTGTTTACCTACCCCCTATATTTGGGGTCGGGCAATCTAACGATATAATTTATACTTACCCCCTAATGACCCCTGTTGCCATAGCAACCATTCAAAAGTTGCAAAATTTTGCATTACAGCCAATGGAGATTTCAAAGTGGTATAACTTGGTCCCTGTAAAAGATGACTGCACGCTGTTTGCACCTACCCCCCTATTTTTGGGTCCGGGCTATGCGACAGTGTTGTTAAAATTTCTCCCCTGCCGACCCCTGTTGCCATGGCAATGAACTTTGGGACAAAACTGACTATAACTTGGCCCCCCTAAAACATAACTGCTAGCTGTTTTCACCTACCCCCTATTTTCGGGTCCACGCTATCTGATGGTCCCTATTTTTGGGCCTGGGCTCCACTGGTGTCATTTAAATTTCTCGCCTGTCAACCTCTGTTGCCATGGCAACGAATTCTGGAACAAAATTGACTACAACTCAGCTTCTGTGAAAGCTAATTGTGCCCTGTTTGCACCTACCACCCTTATACGCAGCTGCTAGGCTATATAGCATGGCAATGGGACAGACACCTACGTTCCACAGAACGTATTTCTAGTTATCACAGTATTCACATTTATACATTGTACGATATCAATAGCAGCAAGATACCGCTAGAATTCAGAGCCAGAATTAAACACAAAAACATTATACACACTAAAAAAAGCATGAGAAATACTGGTAAGCAGGAGCACAGCGATCAAAATAATAATTGTAAAAAAAAAACAAAAAAAACAATTGCATGTAACGATAAAATATACTTCGTGATGGCCAAGGTGTTGATAATGTCGTCCAGAGAAAGCTATAGCAGGCTGTTTCTCATACTCTCTGTCAGCATGCTGTTGCCATGCATTAGCACGCAGCTCAATGTTCTTACGCCCATCTGCTGCCATTCAGATGACAAAGTCCAGTCCACTGCACCAAAACCACAGAACACAGATGTTCAAACGTCCAACACACTAAATTCCTGCTCCAGTACCAATTTCAAATTTACTCTTGGAGATCTGTCTAACCCCCAAAGACTGCAGAAAATTAATTAGTTAGTTAAATAAAACAAACATGTAGTACAAGGAGCTTCTTTTGATGCAACTAATCGAGCATAAACGACACATATTTATTCATATATATGTATATTTAAAATAACCAAATATCTGTGGCAGTGACAACACCGCCATCGACTGTTACCGCCCGCGCCTATGATTCAACATATGGCGCGCTACAAATGCATACTACTTATTTACTTACTTACTAGTAAATAGGTCTCATTATCTACACTCATCCCAAAACTTTCTCCAACTAAATGTTCCATATCGCATTCCAGCAGCACATACGAGAAGCTAGATACTAATATAACTACAGAATTGAAATACAGACCTACCTCTTTATCTGTAGAACATCACATCCGATCACAATTTTTATCTAATCTGCAAAAAAATTAAGTAATTTAATTTATGCAAATTAAAACTAAAACCAATGCCACTTCTAGAAAATGAAGACTGGTGCCTTCAAATCACCAGTAACCGAGGAAACTATTATGTTACAAAACTTACAAAACTTCTGCCAAAAAAATAAACAAACACTGACACAGAACCGACGGGCAGCAGGTACTCCTCGATTCCAAGAAATTGCAAAACTAACAGGCCGCAAACAAAGTAATTTTTATCAAACTTTCTAGTAGGCCCTACCGGTATCTAGCAGGGACGCGTATTGTTAGCCTTCGTCACTTAAACAAAAAAGCCAACATAAAAAGGCTATTATAGGGCCTAACTACAGTACATAATGTACAGCTAAAACAATTTATTAAGACAATGACAGGTCAAACTGAAACAAATTCTAGGTCCACAGCGTAAAAAAGTTAACAGTTTACACAGATTGCACAGCAATCGACATTAATTATTTTACAACATAGAGCATCGAAGGTATTTTCTGCAAAACACTTTTCCTTGTTGGCTAATAAATGCAAGGACTTGCAAAATTAAACTAGTTGAATTTTGCAAGTCAATATTAGTAGTATATGAAGCAGCTATGGCACACTTTGGCCACGGGATGAGACCTTTTACTTATTTTTAGTGGCAGGCACCCACACGGCCCAGCTCTAGCTACTTATT
>Ga0209367_1002734_pt1 | contig 23549 bp, 15 predicted proteins | sample WorMetLIZISLAND2_FD_187412 | JGI IMG/M metagenome (GOLD analysis project Ga0209367, IMG submission 187412) | Marine gutless worms symbiont microbial communities from Max Planck institute for Marine Microbiology, Germany - Olavius geniculatus... ... | reverse complement strand
TGTTCACGCTACACGAGATAATTACAGTAAAATAGCCACTTTTTAGGGGGGTAGCTGTCTTTGACGCCCGCCTGCGCCGGCCTCCTTGAACCTAGGGGGTCGGGACTTGGACTGCTAAAATCTACGCTGAGTGCTGAAAAGTTCATACGCAGGTTGTCTTGGTCTACCTCCAGCCATTTCGTCGCAATTCAGTGTTGAAATGTGCGCTGCATCCAAAAATTGCGAAAAATTCACTAAAAACCTCTTTTTGAGGGGTTCTAAGTCGATCAAGGTCATCGACGTTGATAAATCCAAAAAGCCTGTCACCAGTGCTTGTTATGATAAGCAGCATGTATGTACCTATCTGCAACCGTTTTTCACGTTATTCGAGCCAATAACGGCAAAATGACGTCTTTTTTAGGGGGTACCCCTCTTCGACGCCCTCGTTCGAGGGGAACCCCTGCACCCAGTGGCACGAAATTTTGTCACGATAAACCTTGGGGCAGCCCACAGTGAGGATTTCGTGATCCTAGCTTGCACCGTTTTGATACAGATCACGAGTGTGACAGACAGACAGACGGACAGACGCCTAGACGATGGCAAAGACGCGCGATGCATTCTGCTATCGCGCGTAAAAAATAACTTGCGGACTGGTAGTCGATACGTGTCCATGTTGGTTTATGTGCGTTACTTGTTTTATACATAATTTTACTGCGTAAATTGTGAACTTGTTTGATAACTGATATGATGAAGACCATGAATAATCGACCAAATATGGCGAACGTGGGGAAAGGCGATTTGAAGTCTTCGCCTTCTGCAAAGAGTTTCAAAACTGAAGTAGCTTCGCCGACTGCAAATCAGTCGGATACAGTTCAGCGCGATAAAGGAACCAGATTTAGTACTGAGCGTGCCGGCGACTCGGAAACTCAGCAGAGCCAGACAAAGAAAGCGGAAGTGGACAAGAACGTCAAAGCAGATACTGACAATGCTGTTGCGGAACCCACGGTCGAGTCGCAGGAGAAGAAGTTCACCGGTCGTTGTCGACTGTTCGTTGGTAACCTGCCTAATGACATGTCAGAGAATGAATTCCAGAAGTTTTTTGAACCATTCGGCGAATTAAATGAAGTGTTTCTGAATGCATCTCGTGGCTTTGGATTTATTCGGCTGGTTAGTATCTTACTGAACGGCTATAGGTAAAAAGCGGATCTGCGGATGTGGCAGTGGGTAAAAGGCGGATAAAATCTGCGGATGCTAAGTGCGGATGTGTGGTAAAAGACTGATGTGCGGATTACAGTTGTCACGTACATTAACAGTCATGAAAGTCGTTGAGTTTTTCAATCATTCGCTCCGTAAATTACTGCTCAGTGGACGCTTTATAGGCTGCTTTATTGCCCGCATCACACTGACTACGTGTCACTGTGCTGCTGAATAATATCACCTTTTGTAATTTTTGCTGTTTTCGATGTGCAAGTCCTTAAATGTTGCCGTTAACAAGTGTATAAACTGATGTTTTGTACATTTATATTTGCTGTTTTATTACTAAAATACTGTTTTCCTACTGGTGATCAATTACAAAGATATTGCGCTTCAGATTATTTCTTACAGTAGCCAAGCCGATAATAACTGTTACTTACTACCTAATGGCGTGACCGAACAAACCAGAGACACGCATCAGGCATGACGTCACCGCTGGCCTGCATTGCTGACAATACTGAACAAAATTCTTTTTATATCCACAAAATGGCCATATAAATAAACGAACTAATATTGCACACATCACCCGCTTAATATAGGCCCGGAAAACACTGCAATAGGCCTAATGCTAATTTAACTAATCGTATTATTGCAGTTAGCCTATTGGACCGTTGCATAAAATGTCCGACAACAAAAGTCTATAAAGTCGAGTCAAACTAAGGTCTGAGCTCATCTCGTTTACGGAATTTTAGCCAATTTTTGGCAAAAATTCTCTAAATTTCGTTGCCAGGGCAACGAAAGTCAACCATGGTAGACTTACTAAAATTATTTATTTGCTCCACCCTCAAAACCCCTTGTTAGATAATAATAATACACTTTATTGCGTATGGCAGCTAGTGGCTGGATTGGCATAATACATTATACATTATCTAGGAGATAGCTCGTACATATATCGAGTTATAGCCCATTTTGTTCTTAAATTTCATTCCCGTTGTAATGAGGGTCAGTCAGGGAAAAATTCGATTGGCAGCATTTGCTGGCCCATCCCCAAAACCCCCCTTTAGACGCAAAAATCTCGCAGATATCTTACACAGACTGAATTATAGCCAATTTTCTCCCAAATTTTGTTGCCATTGCAACGTGGGTCGGTCGGGGAAAAATGCAATTGGCAGCATTTGATGGCGCATTCCCGAAAACCCCCCTATAGGCGCAAAAATCTCCTATGCAAGCCGAGTTATAGCCCATTTTGTTCCAGATTTCGTTGCCATGGCAACCAGAGAGGGTCCGGGGTAAAATTAAATAACACCATTAGATTCGCCATCCCCGAAAACCATACTCTAGAACGAAAAATTACGACTATCTTATACACAGCCGAAGTTATGGCTGTTATAAGAATTGTTTAATTTTCCGCATAGGCTCCGTTGTAATTTTTTGAAATTTTTTGAATAAATAAGTTAAATATTTTAAATTTTTTAACCCTCAAAAGGCATATCCTTGCGCGAGACCACGTCGTTTGAGCCATCGCACGCAAAAATCCGCCGAACTGTCTGACCTGTAGGTGAGTTTCTGAAAAAATGTATATAGCTACAAAAAATTTTACATATATTGCACCTATTTGCCGAGAAGCCCCCCTTGTGCAGATTTACATGAAATTTTGCATGAGGCGTCATCTAGCCGACGTAATCAACCGTGCCAAATTTTATCTCAATCAGATTAGGGGTTTTGATTCTGTGGGGGGTCAAATTTTTGGCTTTCCCATAAGAAAGAGAAGTCGCCGGTAACACATGGCTTGAACTACTGTTCAGCCTGCGATAAATTATTCTACTACTGACAAAATGTTGACAGCTACTCGCAGACATCACATTCTCCAGCAAGTTGTTCCAGATATGTGGGCTGATAGTTTAGCTGCTGTCAGTTGATGGTTTGATATGAGATGTTACTGTTAGCAGATGGTTAATGCCAACGTGTGCTGTTGAGACATGATTTGCTTGTTTTTGTCACCGAAATTTTTAACCACATTCACTGAAGCCGTCAGTATTACTGATGGCATGAGTAAGCGCAGGACAAAGCCATAAAACACTTACTATCACAAATAACTATTTAAATTAACTTTGTTTTTGCACATTTTTGCCATCTACTGCAGTCTTACAAACATGCTTTTTGATAAGGTTTTTTGCTTAACTTTGAAGTCCTGAGCTATTTAATATGAGGTTTTCTGACCACCATAATTATCCAGTCTTATTTTCAACTGGTGTGTGATAGCTGGTAGCACGTTCTGGTAGATAGTAGTGTGAATGTGTTTGTGTATGTGATATTGAAGGACACACGCCATCATGCAGAGAATGCACGTGCCGCAATGGATGGCTACTTACATCGTGGTCGACCATTACGTGTCAGATTTGCTGCGCACGGAGCTGCACTTCGTGTGAAATATTTGTCGCCGCACATCTCCAATGAGGTGTTGGCTGACGCGTTCAGTTTGTTTGGTGAGATTGAGCGTGCTGTCGTGGCTGTCGATGACCGAGGAAAGCCGACGGGTGAAGGTATTGTGGAGTTTGCTCGCAAGGCGCATGCGATGACAGCGTTGAAGCGTATCAGCGAAGGGGTGTTTCTGATGACATCGTGAGTTGCCGTACAGTATCTGTTGCATACATAATTTGTCGTTTATTCAGGCAGATTGAACTGTACACTTTGTTGAAGGCTGATCATGTTGCTGCAGTGATAATAGCTATTGTTGCACATTTTTGTCAATCAGAGGTGTGTTTAATGCACCTTTCTATCGACATGTTGCAGTACATACTATTTAGCATCGATGTTGAGAATTTCAGTGTAGGTTAATAGTATAAAAATGGCACCACCATAGGATGTGTAGTAAGCCATAACATTATTCTGGAGCTTTTCGAAAGCAAGTCCTGAGTTACATGGGACAACATATAGATCATTATCCTCATTGATCCTACACTGCATGGTAGTATACATTTCGTCAAGCCTTTAGGGAACTACACATCAGGAAGCCGTTTTGCGTGTAGAAGTTACTCACCAGTTTCTCAAAGCTTTTTTGTAATTGTAAACCTGATCTTTGGTGGTTTAGTAACAGGTCTGAGACATGTGCTGCTATGCTGAATAGCTGTTATGGTCTGGATAGTAAAGTTGGTTGTGGCAGCTGGTCAGACATTATTTCCAATATCTTGCTGTGCTAGTTTGTAATTGTACACTGTGTCTTAAAAAAAGTAACACCCTAGACATCTTACAATAGAAAATGTCAAATCTAAACAAATCTGAATAAAATTTTGTACTTTTAATTCCCTATAAATTGCTAAAGTGATTGCCAAATTTTGTTTACAAATACCACTTCTTAGCAAAGTTATTAACTGTTGAATGTCGATAACAATATATCTCCGTTACCAGTATGGTGTTAAACTAGTAAACTTCTCTGTTTTTGTACATTCGCATAACTCCAACAAACAACACCTGACTATGGTAAAATTCTACACCAACAATGCACTATTTATTGGCATTCGAAGTGCCAAATTTTAATTAAATCTGCCAAAGCAAACAATTGCTACAGCGGTTTTTTGTGTCGTCGCCCCAAAACACTTCAGTTTCAGGTCTCCTTGGCAGTTTAATTGCCAATTGATGATGCATTGTTTATGTAGAATTTTTACCAGAATCAGATGTTGTTTGTTGGAGTTACACAAATGTACAATAACAGTGGGGTTTACTCATGTAACGGCATATTGGTATGGGAGATATTTTGTTCTCGATATTCGACAATAATTAACTTCGTTATGAAATAATATTTCTGAACAAAATTTGGTGATCGCTTTAGCAGTTTATCAGGAATTAAGTGTACAAAGTTTTGTTCAGATTTGTTTATATTTGACATTTCTAGTCTACAATGTTTAGGGGGTTACTTTTTTCCAGACACATAGATTTTGCTTAAGACATTTGTTTATGGCTTGTTCATTGTTGTGTTTGTTTTCAGATCTCCTCGGCCAATCTCTGTTGAGTTGTTAGAACAGATCGATGAAAACGATGGACTTCCTGAAGTATTCTTTGCAAAGAGTGGAGATCTTTTGAAGTGAGTGTTAATTATTTTTTAAAACAGCATTTTGTACCAAATATCACAATTATAAAAAAAAGATAATTTCCTTCTTGAGCCAGAGGCCCATAGGGCTATGCTTGCTGATCTCTGTTTCGTTAGGCTTTAGCCAGACACCAGGTTATGCTGCGAGACCGATCTTATAAGCACTGTCTGAGGCTTTTATGTCTTTATTGTTTAAGGTATGGTTGGTCTGGCAGGCTGGCGTAGACAACTGGAGTTTGAATCATTGTTGAGCATTTTGTGAAATTAATCTGCTGCTATTGATCCAACACAATTATGACACAAAAGTCTGTGAATTCGTACAATTACTTGATAGTTTGCTGTAATGTGTATGATCACTGTGTGCATTCAGGGAGCGTGAGCAGCCTCCCCGCTTCGCTCAGCCGGGCTCCTTTGAGTACGAGTTTGGACTCAAGTGGAAAACGCTGTATCAGATGCTTTTGGAGCAGCAGGAGCTGCTGAAAAAGAACTTTGAGGACGAGGTTAGCAAGATGGAGCTCGATATGGAAGCGGCGCTGATGGAGCAGCACACTGCATTGTTGAGACAAGGTCTGTTCTCTCTGAAAGACTTATGTCAGATTATCAACCTTCACAGCATCGTTGATTTTTATTGCGAATATGCACTTTCGTGATTATTAACAGTAATTAGTCCGCCCGAAAACGATAGTTTTCGGAAGGACTTATGTTTTAGCCCAGATGTTTTAAATTTTTTTTCTGAGCGCGAGATCTCCGAGATGCGTGGGCCGACCAGCGTGAAATTTTGCACGATGGTCAGTACTAGGCCCAATTTTATAATGCCGGTCCAAAATGTTGGAAGGCGCACCCCAAAAAAATTTCCGGGGCCAAAAACATGCAAAATTTAGCGCGATTTTGGACGACTTCGAAGTTTGGCGGCGAATATCTCGGAAACGGATGAAGATATTCAAAATCGGATAAATATGTTTTCTACCGTGATTCCTCCCGCGTTAGGTGAAACAAGTCCGGTGAAGTTCGGTCCAGTAAACTTGGAGATCTAGATGTGGAATTGTACCCACCCGAAGTGCATTTTTTGGAAGACCATATTTCGGCCCCTAGGGGGTGCTGCACCTTCAAATTTTTACACGCGCTAGAGAATCACCAAGTCTTACTAGCGCACCCCCCACCGGGGACAGGGGCCCCCCTTACAACGTTTTTCAAAAGGGGGTCAAAAATTGGCTTAAATTGCAATAAAGGAGCTCTTATAACTTGGGAGTTAGGGGTGTAGCCCGACGAAACTTTGGCACTTGACGTGTCCCTAGGTTGGGGTGATAACACACGTACAACATTTGGGGCCACCGCCCCCCTTAAAATTTGGGAGGGCAAAAAACGTCCAAAATTTAGTACGTTTTACGACAACTTTAGAGTTTGAGCGCAAATATCTCTGGAATGGATGAAGGTAGCAACGAAATCTAAACAGCGTTGACGAGTACAATTTCGGCGTTGAACAAAAAAAAATTTGTAAAATTCCGTCCACTACGAACAAATTTATAGGGGCTCATGTTGACCTATCCTAAGTCGACATTGCGCGTTCGGCGTATGCCAATGCATTTAAGTTCGAGCCACGTGACTTTGATGCTGGGGAAAATTTACCCCCCCCTAATTTCCCACCAATCGGACTTAAGGCGCCTGGCGGACTCACGTTGGGCTTTGCCCCAAATTTCTAGTTTTTTTTATTATCATCTTATTATTATGGCATTTTGTTGGAGTGGACACAATGCTTTTAGTAACATAATCATTATTATTAGACTTATAGTTTTTCGTCAGTTTTATTGAAGCTATATAGCATTGATTTGATACACTGGTGTTATTTAGGTAATCAGTAACTGTTAACATTGTTACGTCACTGAGTGGCTTTTTATGTGCTGGTGTGCCATTAAAAAGTTATCACTCACTTACTCGTCACAAAATACCTGCTTCTGTTTTTCCTTCTTATGCTCTGTTTAGCAGAAAATAGTTAAGTCTTATCATTGCAATGTGGCTCATGGGTTGCTCTGAATGCCAGTGATATATTATTTTTTGGCAACATGGCAGCTTTTGCTGCAATGATTCAATCAAGCTTGTTTTTTTGCGTTTCATTCTTAGTCATTGCATCTGCCATAGCCACATTAATACCAGTATTGAAAAGCAGTTTTCAGCTGACACTATTAATATGTACGATGTTGTCTGTGGACTAACTTCAGTAATGGTTGTACTGTATTTTGTTGCATGATTTGAACAGTGCACCTGGCAACCATTTATGCTTTGGCCTATCTTGTCTTTTTAATGTGCATTTTAAGATCATATTTCAGTTTCAATGGAATGCATTTTAGAACTTACCATGTAACGCATTTGTTCACTCTACACATTTTTTATTTATAATCACATATATATAAGTCTCTGATTGAAGATGTGATGAGTAATCTCCAAAGGATTTTGCCACCAAAAAATGCCTTCTTTCGTTCGTCAGAAAATGCAAATTTCATCAAAAATTTTGCACAGTGACGGCAGCAGCAGTTGCTGAAGTGCTAGCAGACTGGTCGATAAAGGTTGTAATTTGTATAGCTTATGTTGTGCTGTAGATCTAATGCGACGTCAAGAAGAGTTGAATCGAATGGAGGAAAAGGCTCAGATGGAAATACAGCGACGCATGGAGATGCGGTCAGTTTTATTCACATTTTATTCACATCATCTCATCACCATCGTCACAACAGTTTGTAGTGCAGTGTTTATAAATAAAATAGGAACAGCAGTGCATGACAGTGTTAGTAAAAGCAGAAACCGTCAGTTGAAAACAGTGTGCTCGAAAAGAGTGTAATCAGTTGTTCGCGGAAGCAGTGCAGTTGAAATTAAAAACAATGCAGATTGGTGGATACAGTTTGCTGCAGTGTCATTTCAGATTTCAGGTGCTAGTGTTTGATGTACAGGGTGAGCCAAAAAAACCGGACCTTTTTGACCATTGATAACTCAGCGACGGTTAGTGGTAGAAAGACGTGTGATACGGCAAAAGTTTTAGAATGCTGTAAAGAATAAAAGACAAATTTGCATAGTGAAGCATTTAAATATTTTTTTGCCTAATATGCATAAATATTCGTCGCCCCCAAAATTTTGCAAAATCTGACTGCAACACATGGATTTAACATGGATATTTGAGCTTTTGTAACTTAGAGATGTTTATTGATGGAAAGGTGTGTAATATGCCAAAAGTTTTGAAATTGTGTACAGAAGAAGTGTACAACTTGCATGTCTCAGCATTTAGATATTCTTTGCCTGATTTACACAAATCTGCCGCATCCTTAAAATCATGCTAAATTGGCAGTAACACATGAATTTAAGTTGATTTTCACTTAGCATACAGTGAAATATCAACAATCATTAACACATACGTTGAGTTTGGATAAAATTTGACATAGGCAGTTGCCCAGCTTTTTAGTTCACAATTATCATCAATCCTTTTAGGCAGCTCATCGATCGCTGGACTCAATGTGTTCAGGATCAGCTGAGCCCAGCATTCGATTAGCACACGTTTTAGCTGGTCAGCTACTGAAATTTTGTGACCATGCTATCCATTGCAATGCCTCCACAATGAATAATTTGGCATTTTGGAATTTTTTGGCAGTGAATTTTTGAGTTCAATGAACTCGGGCACATGGGAGTACAGGCAAATGGCTAATGTCAGCAGGTAATGAAGATTTATGCAGATTAGGCAAGGAATATTTAAATGATTTGATATGCAAGTCTCTTTTTGTTTGCAACATTCTCAAACTTTTGATATATCACACGCCTTTCTGCGGGTAACCGTCGCTGAGTTATCAACATTCAAACGGGTCCGGTTTTTTTGTCCCACCCTGTAGTAACGATGGCGAGAACTCTAAAGTTTCCAAGTTCGACAAACTGAGCATCTTCACACAGTAAATCATCACAAAATTTATTGGTTGCATTTATGAATTATTAGATTGTGATGACTGGTGGCTTAAATGAGTTACCATTTTTTATGTACATGAGCCAGTAAGTAAAATAATTATGATTACCGTTGTTTGCTCAAATTTTATGAAAAGACACACTGTTTGCTTATACTGTTTGTAAACAATAGATTTCCTTAGGTTATATAATTTGCAGTAATTCCGTTAGATGGCGTTAGGAGGGGCATTTTAGTTTTTGTGCAGCTTTCAAGAGTTGCTTTAAGGCTTTGTAATACTAACACTGTTTAGTTAATTGTGGAATACAGTCGTGAAATGTGTGCACCAGTAAGGAATAGTTGTGGTTCAATCTGATCAGCTTGGTTGATAAGTCTGGTGCTGCCTACGTTCAGTAAATGAACTCTTGCACTGGCAGTGCCATGATTACAGCACCATGAACGATTTAAACATGCTTGTGGCTATTGCTACTATCATGTTGCAGTCGCATGGAGGAAGAACGCCGTCGTCAAGCCATGGCCGAAAGACATCGCGATGACCTGCTGTGGCGACAGCAACCACTCCAGCAGATGACAATGTCCGATGAAGATACTTTTGGCTCCTCTCTGGTTTGTGTTCACTTACTTGCTCATGAAGTGTTTAGCACTTTGCAATCAAAATGGGAGTAATTGTGATCGGAGAAGCTATCTTCTGTAAATATTTGACTCAGTGACAGACCTACAGTACGCTTTTGTCTTACTCATTATTGTTTGGCAGGTTTTTGATATTCTCTTTTTTATTTATTTTTTGTCTTTAGTTTTTCTCTTCATGGTTGTAAGCTTCTGCTTTTTGTTGCTTGCTTCATATAAGATCTTTAAGATGCTCTCTTGTAGTTTTGAATTATTGACTTTGTACTTCCAGCTGATTTTTATTGATTTTCCTCTAAACCCACATTTGTAAGATATGCTGACCTTTCTCAGTCCATGAGTGAAAATGCTATGGTCATGATATTTTACTATTCATTTACCAAATATATTCATTCACTGTAATCCTGTTTAGCAGCTTCATTACATTATGGTACAGTTTTTTAATGTGGCCTTTAGTAAAAACTGCTAGGACACAGATAAAAGCGCAAGTCACGACAGAAGTACAGAAGGACTGTGTAAACAGAAATGTTTTCATTTCAGTGTCATATCTTTGGTCTGCAACGTTATGTTTAGCATGTGCTTTCAATTTATTGTGTCAAGTTGTAGCCAGTGTTCTTGCTGTGGGTGTAGTTTTGTCATACAGCTGTTAGTGCACTATGTGCTTTGCCGATCCACCATACCTTGGCATTAGGAGTGCTAAATTTTTTTTTTTTCCAAATTCGAATTTCGATCGCTAAAATTCGGATTAAATTCAAACTTTGTTTATATATTTGTGGAGAAGCTTAAGCAATTTGCGTTTGATGTCTGCACTGTGTGGCGAGATGAAGGTCACAGCATGCACACTTCATGCCAGGAAGTAGTCTATCAACAGTGCAATCAGCCAGGAAGTCAAGCCATGTCACGCTCTATTGCCGTCGATTGATGTCTGCTCTCTGGGCACCAAGATTTGTCACTTTGATAGCTTGCATCAGTATACAACACCAAGACGGAGAGTAATTGAACGCCATGATGGTATGCAGGGAGGGAATGGGAGGGGTAAGCAAACACTCGGCGGGCGTCGCTTGAATTGACGGCCAGCAGAGGACAAAGAAATCGTCACACAGTACACTGCTGAAGTAGCAGCGCTTTACTTTCAAGGCAAAACCGTCTGTGTCTAATTAGTGATGCTTGGATTCGAAGGGCTGAAAAACAAATACAAATTCGAACTTGAAATTTGAAGTTCGCAAATCCGAACTTCGTTTAACTACCCTACTTGGCATGATACTTATAATACCCGTATGTTTGCTTCTGTTATTGTGTGTTATCTCTAGTTTGTAAATAAAACGTAAGTAACTCACTGACATGTGCGGGTCCACATGCATGAATGCTGTATGGCATAGAATCGTGCACCAAGACCTGATCGTGGTGGCATGTCACAGGCTGGGTCAGATCGTGGTGGTGGTGTGCTACCACATCCTGATCGCTCAATGATGCAGGCCACTCTGCAGCCGCCTCCCGTTCCACCTTCCGCACTGGCAATGGATCGACCACGCCCTCCACACTCAGTGAGTCACGTTCGTTGTCTACCGCATTTCCACACCTGCTGGAAAGTCGTGGATTTTTGTTTCTTGACTTTGCATGCCCCAGAAAGTCCTGAAAAATAAGTTTGGCGTTGGAAAGTCTCGGAAATTAAAGCTTTAGGTCGTGGACATCCCTGGAAAATGAAAGTTCTGGATAGTTGATGAATTTATTACGGGTTTAAAGTAAACAATGTGTAGCACCAGTGTAGCACTTAGTTATAAAATACAGTGACACATCAAATGTAAATAAGTGTAACTGAACAGTTTCCTGTCAATTATTACTTATGAAGAACTTCATGCATTGGATTATTCACTGTGTGTACAGTAAGTAACTGCTGTTTGCTACATATTATACATTGGCGGGCTTTTAGAGCATCGTGGAAAAACGTTTTGGCAGCCACAGAACAGTCGTGGGATATTTTGTCGGTAAAAGTGTGGGAACCCAGTGTCTACAGCTGAATGTCACTGAATGTTGTCATGAATCTGCTGCCAGCCAGATTGCTGCAATAGTGAGCCTGTGTTGAAGCTTGCTGTTGCAGTAATGACAGAATGCAGCAGTTCATTGGTATACAGGTGGTATTTAGGTTAACTGAGTTAACATAGTAAAGCCTGTCTCTGTTCGTACATACATCATTATACTGATGGCTGTAATTCTCTAGAGGTGATATAATTTTAGCAAACTGTTCGTGTTGAAAATACTTTATCATTAGAGCTGGTAGTGATGGGAAACATTTTTATAGTTTAATTTTCAATACAGGTGAATGAGTTAATCATTAATTTCAGTTAAAAAGTAAATGCGATCATTGTCCAAGAATGCATGTGTTTTTGGTCAGTAAATTTTTTTATCACAACGTTGATAACACATGCCAATGCCTGTACAGAGATGTATCATATCTAGTTTATGATGTCTCTTAGTGATATGCCTTTAGTCGAAAAGAATTTTTGTCATGATAAATCAGGTTTGAACCGTTAATTTCTGCAGCTCCATTAAGTTGATTTTTATACCCCTGCTATTGAAGATTCTGATGGTTAAAAACAATAGTTAAAGGCAATGTCTGGGGTGACCAGCAGACTGTTGCTTGATCAGGATTAACTAATGTTTTGATTATCATTCACTCATTATTATAATTATCAGTACTGTGAGACTATTATGTCTGTACTTGTTATACTTCAGGGTGGACCGAGAACAATGGGTCAAGGGGGTGGGATGCCTGCAGCAGGGGGACCAGGCAGCAACGGTGACAAGGCTGGCAATGTACGTTCACACTTGTCTCTATTCTACTTTACTTTCGCTTATTGCCGTCAGTTATGTGCATGCTGGCTTAGCTGTTATAAATCTGAAGCTTTAATTCCAGTACGTAAGTCATTGCATTCATACTGTCGACAAAGCATGGCAAGTTGTGGTCAGCCGTTTGCATAGTGAGGCTAGCAGCATGAGTAGAATCATTACATTCTAGTCTCTAGTTTGCAAATAAGAATAACAGATAACCTTGCGACAAATCTTTATCAGCTGCGCATCTGCATATTATATAGACTTTGAGACTTAAGTAACTGTACGTGACAGAATTATGACATGTTTGCTGTTTGAACTACACATGCAGTGTAAGTAAGAAGGAAGTCATGGAACCATTTAAGACGTTTAATGTGCTGTTGTGCATCATGGCCAATGCTGCATATAATATATGATTCACCGATTCAATCAAGTGCGTGCCCATGTCAGCTATATAAATGTATTTGTGTATGTTGAACAGGGTTGTTAATATCGCAGCATTGGTATTGCTACCAATACTATCGGCAATACTTTTGTAGTATTGGCATGACTATTGCCGATACTTTTCGCCCATAGTATCGAAATGGGTATCAGCGATACTTTTTCAGCTATTTTTTGGGCAATATTCGATACCAATACTTTTGTCAGCAAGCGACGCTGCTGTGGCTGTTGCTGCACAATAATGCCCGATGCGCAATATCTCTGGTGTCTGCCTGCACGCACGCAGTTAGGCGGCGCAGGGAGATGTAAGCTGGAGTCATGCGATGGACACATGTGCTGGGGTCTGTCTGCTCCACGGATGGAAGGACATGTGTCAAGGCTCTCACAGCAGGCTTAGTAACGTTTGCTCTGAAACTTGACCAGGAGCTACAGTCTAACTGACATCCCACACTCTTGCTTTGTGGGTGGTAGCTCACCCCCTTTTCCTTTCAACTCAATTACTGCCATCAACTGTCGACCGCGACTCACTGATGAGCACTAGAAGCTGTTTATTGCATCCTATTCAAACTGTTCAATTCTCGATGGGCAAGAAATATAATTCTCGAGATTGAGATTTTTTTCGAGTCTCGATTCTTGCGAGTCTCGTTAACATCTCAACTTAATTCCATGGCGACAACAAAATTTACATTATGCCTATACTAAATCACTGCATCAGCAGGCAACTAAACATATCATTGCCAAAGGTGGATCCTTGAATTTAATAAAGGGGAGACCGATGGGCAAGCACAAGCCTATAACGAGTGTCTGGCTGTAAAGCCCTTGGACCCATTGGGGTCCAGGGGCATAGCCTTGGGTCAGGGACTGCTTTCTGGCTTTTGTTGCCAGATAAAGAACGAAGTTGCCATTAACTGTACGCGTGTGTCGCTGCCTATAGGTAGCATTTCTTATTTGATTAACAACTGAGCCTAATCTTATAGCAAGCGTGGCAAGCGAAAAAAATGATATCAGTTTGCTGTCTTTGTTCTATGGAGAGTCCCACATAGTTGGGCCTATTGTACACTTGAGGTGGAAAATAAGCGGCGTGCAAAAACCTGATGCATTGTTAAGTCGACTACCACATCAACGAATGAAAGAGGGGTGCAGCCGGCTAGCCCCCCTCCCTAAATCCACCTTTGATTGTTGAATGAGTGCAGAAAAGTATTGCTTGAAAAGTATTGGTATTGGTATCGGCAATACTTTTTGTATTAATATTGGTAAATTGCCGATAATTTCACAAGTATTGTTAACAACCTTGATGGTGAACTATAGAACGAATATTGCACTAGTACAGTTACTGACTGCAGCATTCTCTTTTACCTCTTAGCTTTCTACTAGTATTTATTACTACTTTGCAAGAGGATAACTGTATGCAGATTGCAACAGAGTCATGGACACTTGTAATGTGAGACTCTTATGCATTGCCATATTAGACTTGCAGTCACAGCTTTGTGCAGGGCATGTCCACATTTATCAGCCAACAATGTTCTTTTTGTGCATAAAAAACAAGAGCTAGAAGTGAAGCTTTTTTGCCAAAAAAAGCTGGATATGAGCTAAAATGATTACTCTGAAACTGAATAATTGCAGGAATAAAGAAAAATAAAAGCCAACTAGCAGTATTCGTTGACATTAAAATGTATTATGAATGGACAAATAGTCTGTATAGTTGTAACATTTTACCAACATTATCATCTACCTCACGATAATATCCTGATCATCACCATTGATTAGAGTGATACTGTGATATATATTGTTTTATATACAACTTTGGCTGGATGTTCAGTGCTAAAGTTTCAATGCAGTGTGTTTCAGTTGATGAAGACACAAATCTTAGTCAGCGTCTTTAAGTTAAAACTAACGCTGCATTTAACTTCAGACACTTTGCCTCACAGTGTGCAAAAGCATACAGAAAGTTTAGTTTTGAGAATCAATATATTGGGCTTAAAAATTCTTAACAATCTGCATGTTAGTAAAAATTGCATTTGCTATATACTTATGAGTTTGTTGCTGATGTGATGTCATAGTAATTTATGACCTCATATGAGTAAGTAAAAATTACATTTCGTCGATACATAGAGGATGTATTTTGTGAACAGTTTTTAGTGTAATATATCTGTTCTCAAAGCCTGTTGAATGCCTGTTGTATATGAGCACAGACTGTGAAATGCACCATCTGTCTTCTAGTGAACAGCATAATGTTGATTAGATAATATATATATATACAGTAGTTACAGTTATATCACCAGCTCAGCATTCCTGTGTGATAATGGTATTTTTTTAGCTTTAAAGACTACATTATGTCTATTTGCTAACAACAAGTGGCAATGCCACGTTTATATCTTAACTGGGACGAAAACGATTAACACCGCATGAGCTAATGTGGAATACGAATGATAAGGATTTAATTTAATAATGGGATCTGAATACAAACGAAAATGAATGAATTTTAGATAAGCAAATACTGAACAAAACAAAATGATTACTTTCTGTTTGAATAGGAAAGGGAATTGCAAAAAGTACAAGTACAAACTAAAATAGCAATTTAACTAAGCTGTATTAATGTCATATCATCGGTGCAGGAAAAGCTTGTCAGCTGTGAGTTTATTTGTAAGTAATTAGTAGGTTGCAGTATTCCGGTAATCTGGCTTTATCTTGTTGCTTAGCTTTAATACCGTGCGCAATAAGCCACTTGAACCTAAATTGCAACTGGTTGCCATTTAGTCCTCAGATAAAGCAAATAATTATTGTCAAGGTTACTAGAACGCATGGTTTGAGATTAATTTCTCAGATAAATGGCAGTGGTGTCGTCTGTCTGTGTTAGTGTCTCCGAAGCTGTGGCTTTATGTGTACAGTATTTGTTAGTGCTTGAAAATGAATATAGACCAGTCTTACTATAGGTTACTGTCGTAAACTGGAAATAACACTTTCAGTTATTCCACTGTGACTGATAATTTAGTTTGTATGTAGCTTAGTGCTTTCAGATAATAGGCTGGTGTGGTGTCTTTGTTACACCACGTTGCAGTGCCTATAAGCCTCAACGTAGTTATTGAGGTTTTTGAGTGCACCTGTTGATGAATGTCCAATCACTATATTTGCAAGCATGCAATGTTATAGGCATGTCCATTGATCTGTCTCTCACTGATGATGCAGATATTCACAGGGGTTCTTTTGAGATGAGTTGCCAGATGACACTGGGCTGTTGGTGTACTTATCTCAGAAAAATTTGCTGCGGTATAGTGGGGCAAATTATCTTAATTTATTTGTTCCTTTCTGGAAATTTGTGCACAAAAAAGTTGTTTATAATTGATTTTTCACAAAACTGTTAACGTCTGTTATACCTGCCCAGCGCTGAGGCTGTATCAGTTCGGCCCAATGTGCATCCCTGAATGTAACCATAAGGTACAATTAAGCACTATATAACCATGGATGTAAATAAACGGCTGTGGAGCCATAGTCGGCTGTGAAGGTGAAATCAGCATTAAAGCTGATGTTAAATCAGTACATTATCACTGGTAGCATATAATATATTTACGCAGTGAACTGGTTGGCACTTTGCTGGCTTCTCTAATACAGATTTCAGAAATCTTTCAGGTCTTACACCCACCACCACATCAAGGTGGCTAACCATGGCAGGGATATGAATAATAACCACAGGGCCACTTGGTCTTTTAAATCTGCTAAAGTCCCTTTTTAAACACTTGGTCCGTAATGTCCCTAATTCTCAAAAAAGTGGTCTCTAAAGTCAAGGCTCTCTAAAGTCCCTAATTCTGTGTAATTGGCTATTTTTCAACTTATCCTTGCACACGAAATAACTGATGGATTAATCATTAGAGAACTTAGTGTCTTTGGTATTACTGTTTACTGCAAGAAAACAATTTTGCATTATTCTTGAATTTGATATTTATGATGTAAAGATGTCTTAACATTTGGATTTTGCATGGCAGTGCAGCAACATATTTGAGTAGAGCTGGAAAGTTGTATTCTAGCATCTTCCGCAGTTCAGTGCAACAGTGATAGAATTGCCAAAATCAGTCCGCATTTGCCAGAATTTTCGTACAAATATAAGTGCAATTTTTTAATGGCGAACAGTCTACAAGTCGTTGATGGGTGGACTTGGGCTATGATATTTTAAACATATGTGCAGGGGGTATTTTGCACATTATGCAGTACTAATGTGTCAATCATCACATCACTATAGCTGGGCACCACTAAATGGTCTGCTTTAGTTGCATATTGCTTCATATGCATGTTTGCTACGAGGTTTGATCAATAAGTACTGCGAATTAATGTATTAGACTTGAATTTTTTTTTACAATAAGTAAAAAAGTACATTTTCTACGAACACGTGGCTTTGTTGCGGATGTGACATCATTGTAATTTATGACATCATAGAGCATCAAATAGAAATAATTTGCAGCATCAGTGCAAACAGCATTGAATCATACATTGTCATGCATAGCAAACAATGCAGAGATAATACTTCAGATATGGAAACCGATGATAGTTACTGGGTATTTGGTCGTTACTGTGTGCAGGATGATTTTATTGTATAAAACCACAATTGCCACCAGTTTGTTAGGTAGTCATTGACTTGTGGTCTGGACTGCAGTACTGGAATTATAGCAGGGCACGTGGGGCTTGCTCTCAGGCCTTCGCACATTGTGGGCCTTGGCGTAACATGTTAAGAATGTTGCTAATTCTTTCATCAACACAACGAAAGAAAACCATATGTGTTCGTAGAAAGGGTAATTTTTACTGATGTATAGATTGTGAAAATAATTTAAGTCTAACACATTGAATCCCAGTACTTGTTGATCAACCGTCATATATTTTGACAAATAGGTGCTTTGTTGATAGTTAACTAATGTTTCTGATTTGCATTCTGTTTGGTGCTGTCCGATGATTTCGCTACATGCTGCGATGGTGGTGTGACTTTACGACGCCGCGATGTATCGTCCTCGTCTCGATGTGCGTACCGTACCAGGTCGCTAAGTTTATGCCAGCACTGATCCAGCAGACTCCGCAGCAGTCACAACAGCATCGTTCGAGATTTGAGCCGCCTCAGCCAGGTCAGGGTCTACTTGGTCACGGAGGCAGCATGGCAGCTGGAGGCGGTCCAGGCTGCGATAGCCCAAGGATGCCTGGAATGCCAAACACACGTGACGATTTTTTTGATCCTAAGAGGATGCGTCGCTTCTAGTTGTAAACAACTGACTAAAACTGACTGATGATGCAGCACGATTGCATCATTGACAGTATGTGGTTGCGTTTGGACATGAATGGTAACATAAATGATATTAATGATGATAACAATGCTCGTTATTACAAGCATAGCCACACTGCTGTGAAGGACAGCTGGGATCTAACTGTAGAATTGGGTCATATCAGACTCGCAAAACTGGCGTGGCAGCCATATAATGTCGTAGTTCATTAGGTGTGAGACAGTTTTCGTTGTTACTGATTTGCATATATTATATGTTGTGTCCCTGTCTGCATTAATCTACAGTGTATGGAAAAAATCCATTATATTCTTCATGTACATAGACCACTTCTTTAAAATGTCAAGTTAACTAAACTGCTTAATCTTGAATTATGCAGTTTATTGCAGTACAATACAAAAATGTGCAGTTCTGTTGTTCGGTAAGTTCAGAGGCACAAAAGTTAATAGCTGGCATGAGGATCAAGCTTCATTTCACTGGCTTGGTTTAGATGAGTGACAGCATGCTTGTCTTTGCCGTTGTTGAGTGTAGAAATGTCAAAAAATAACATTGTTATTCTATGCAGACTATATTAAGCTGGTGAATAACTTTAGGAAGAACATGAGATGATCAGAAGTTAGGATTAGTTGAAAAAATTGACATGTAAAACTGATGGAAGCAGTTTTGAGATCAGAGGCAGTGATGTAGGTCTTGCATTGTAGTGTTTTCAGCCATTTAGTGCACTATTAATAGAGAACAGATTAAGTTGCGGAATGCCTGATTTGCTACGAGTTGCTTATATGAAGTTATACACTGCAGCAGTTGACTTTGAAGTTATCGGTGAGCTAAAATAGACACACTGCTCACTCTTAGTTGCCATTTTTCTGTCATTTGGTACATAGGTAATCACTGTTTTGTTTATATTTATAAAGTATCAAGTAATTGGAGCAAAACTCTCATCACACACAACAGCATCACTGCCACCACTTGGGGATTCAGTGTACAACATGCATGAAAATAGTAATGCGTTTTGAATGAGTACCAAAATTTGAGGCCTCCGTACGGAGGACTTGAATGTAGGCGGTGGAAACTCTGAAGGTTAAAATCTACATTCTGTGCTAGAAATTCTGTATGCTGGTTGTTCTGGTCTATCTCAAGTGATTGTGGTGCAATTTGCTGTTGAAATATGCGTAGCAACCTAAAATTGCAAAAATCGCTGAACACCCACTTCGCAGATTTCATAGTCATTCAAGGTCATCATTGTTAGTACCTTTTTAAGAGCTCATCAGCAGTGCTTTTTACAGTAAGCAGCAAGTCTGTGTTTATCTGCATCCATTTTCATGCTCGATTAGTAGATATTGGCAGAAGTCACATATATTGATGGGGTACCCATACTTGATGTCCTGGTATGGAAAAATTCTGAAATCTAGAAGGCTGAAATTTATATTGCTTAAATCTACGTTCGGTGCTGAGAACTTGTTTTGGTCCATCTCCACTCTGCAGCCATTTTGTTGCAATTCATTCTTAAAATGTAAGTTGAAGCTCAAAACTGCAAAAGCAATCACTAAAACTTCGTCTTTTAGGTATTCATGGTCATTCAAGGTCATCGATGTTGATTCTCCGGAAAGCTGATCAGGGAAATGATAAGCAGCATGTGTGTGCCTATCTGTAACCATTTTTATGCTAGATGAGCCAATAGTGGTAAAATGAGGACTTTTTAGGGGTTAACTCTCTTTGACGCTTTCATTCGAGGGCTATCCTCTTATGCAGTGGTACATAATTTTGTCACAAAAAGCGAGTCTTTGTGGCAGTCCACAGTGAAGATTTCATGATTCTGGCTTGCACCATGTTGATAGGCTGCAAGATGTGATGGACAGACATATGTCTCAATGATAGCTTAGATGCGTGATATGATGTCAAGCATCAAAATGTAGGCACTAGAACAGTTAGGTCATCATCTGAAACTTTCAAACAACAAGGTTTGAGGATGTGTCTTTGCTAAAATAGAATCAGGGTTCCTACAGGTCAGGGAAAACTGGAAAATGTCAGGGAATTTGTGTTGTCAGGGAAATGTCAGGGGAAAATATTTTTTTGAAAAGTCAGGGAAAATGATCTTGGATCATGCAGACTCAAGATAACAGTGATATTTTGCATATCCAAACATTAAAAAGCAGGGAAATTTGCGGCTTCCATTGAACGTTCAAAGGCTAGATGTGTTTCAGTTTCGGGGGGGCTTTGCCCCCTTGATCCCCCGACCATGGCCTTTGTTGTTTGCACATTGCTCTATTAATATTGTTTCATTACTTAATACCATTTATGACATTTGTGCAATAGGGTTATTGTTTCCGTAATGTCAGGGAAATTGTCATTCCATGACTGGAAAAGTCAGGGAATTTTGCTACAGAACACCTGTATGAACCCTATAGAATACATTAAATAAGTGCATATTTTTCAGTACACAATGCTGGATACACGATTGAAACATGCATATTAAGTGATGTACACTAACACCAGGAGCAATAATGTAGTGGTGTGGCCGGGAGGCTGTAGGGGCACAATAGCCCCCTAACTTTGACAACAGTTTATTGAGATATTCAAGGCTGTAAATCAGCACTTGCACAAGCATCAGAAAGGAAAAAAGAAATAAAAACAGATATTTAACTAAGGTGTAAAACAGTTCACAATCAGAGATGTGCGGATGCATTCGCGGATGGGATGTGCGGACGCAAGCATTTTGCGGACGCGGTCGCAGACACAATTTTTGGTGTATTTCTGGATGCGGATGCTTTCTGAGAAAAACAAATTTTTTGACAGCAATATTTCTACTTTCTAGCAGCTATAATACTACAAAATTCCAGTTGCATTTTGCCATTTTTTGCACATACCACATTGATTAAGGCTACCTCTAGGGTCCAGTCAATTTTTAACATTGTCACTGTGGTTGGCAGTGTGGACGTAGTTGCTTATGCTGACAGCTTAGTTTTACAGATGCGGACGCTACACTGCGGATGCAGTCGCCGACACGGACTCAAAATTCCAGGACCTGCACATCTCTGTTCACAACGTGACCACAAAACAATAATAACATACAAACACTTCAACTTTAGTTGTGATTTTGTGAATGCAAATAATTTTGTGCTGCTAACATGAATGATACCCACTGAATGTATTTTCAGGACTTCTTTGCCAGGGTTTTATCCAGGACCCCACTGGGTGAGCTTAGTGTTGCGCAAACTCTGAAAAAATTTAACTAATCTTGGAATTTGGTACAAAATTGCCTGAATTGCCAGAAACCCAGGCTGAAAAGTCAACATTGCCGACGTTTAATTTTTATACTTATCATGTGTCGATTCTTTTGCAATCTTTTCATATTAAAAAAATTTTTTTTTGAATTACTCTGACTGCACTGTTTAATATAACAGCAGCAGTTAGAGTGAAAAGTGAATGAGTGAAGAGCAACAAAGACAGATGAAAGTACGTGTTGGGGTAAAATGGGAGTTGGCGTAAAATCGAATGGGGTCAGTGATAATAGGGATAGGTGGGTTGTGGACAATTTCACGGGATGGGTTGAGTGGTGTTTCAAATTGATCTCTCCGTTAGTGTACCACTGGTAGTGAATATTATAATGTATATTGCTTACAGTCAACTGGCTTTATATCCCTTTTTCATTAAAAAAAACATGGACGAGTTATTAGCGGGGTTTGTTGAATAAAACCATTCACTTTTTGTCACTTTGCTTACTGGTTTATTAATATTTGAACTATATGTTTTTTCACTGTTAAATGGTGCTGGTCTTGGTCTCACATTTCTTTGTCCTAGATGGCAGTCTTGTTGGTCTCTTATCTTGATGTGGTAAGTAAGTAAGTAAAATGTATATTTATATTGTGCATACGGACAAAATCTCTTAATGCATCTGTTATACCTCATTCCAGTTGTAAGCTTCAGGCTCACTCGGTATGTTCCTAATCTGCTAATTTATTTTACTTAACAGTGCATCATATTTTATGTAGGTATTGTTCAGATCTGGAATCATTGGTCTTGGTCTGGAATCTGGATGGTCTCGAGTTGTTGGTTATTTTGGTATTTTTCAAGTAATTTTTGTTTAAGACAAAGTAATTCAGACATGCGAGTTGTCTAAACTAATTTTGTTCACCATCCACTAATGTATTATGTTTACTGGTTGTTTGTGAGTGCACGTGTCTGTATGTGCATCTCGAAGGTTGTTAGTGATAGCTTGAGTGTTACTTGACTCAACTTCACCAAAACTTTGATCATTGATGCACTCTGGGACAAAAATAAATCTTTTATATTGAATAGCCAATAGCTCAAGGTCACAATGTAGTCAAATCTTAAGACTGCTTTTTTTCAGCTTGCTATCACATTATCGTATTTTTGGACATGTTTCATCAAAGTATCAACATTTGGACACCTCTTCCAATTTCAGGATTGAAAGGTTGTAGTTTGAGTTGGGGTCAAATTTGATAAAAGATGCATTTTTGGCATCGTTTAATGACGTTTAGTGAGTTCTGTGGCAAGAAGAGGCATCTATGTCGTTGCTTGGATGTGAAAATGTCTCTGTTTTCTTACTTGAAAATGCAGTAACATGAAAATGACCTTGACTGGGTGATAAAGGTAAAGGTTGTCAATTTGTATAGCGCATCATCGTGTACGACGTACGCCTTTATCATGATTGTATCTTTGCTTCACTTTACTTTAATTTAAGCGCATTAAGCAAAGTAAAGTGAAGCAAAGATACAATCATGATAATGCCTGTGAGATTTTCGGATAAAGTTACATAATGTGGATGTGAAGCATAGTGGTAAATGTACAGTTGCACAATTCGTAGTCAGCAGGAAAATGCCTTTCATACCATGTCTGCCATGCCAAGTCATCGCATTGATCGGGTGACACACGCAGTTTAACCTGGTCACTTGCTGACTTGCTCAATCATTCACTACCTGTCGACGCTGACACGTTTGGAGCCAAGAAATTGCATAGCAGCTGGAAATTATGTCCTAAAAGCCTATGTCAGAATAACCCTGGAAACTGTTTAATTTTGACCTGAGTTGGGGCATCTGAAAATACTGCATCCAGCTCTTACATAAGCTCCTGTAATGTCCAAGAAAATTCTTGGCGGCTGGAGATTTGCCCCAGACCTCGAATGGGGGCTCATATTGCCTCATGACCCATTCTGTTTAGAGGAGGGGAAGGTGAAAGGGGAGTGGGGAAG
>Ga0209367_1002732_pt1 | contig 23550 bp, 28 predicted proteins | sample WorMetLIZISLAND2_FD_187412 | JGI IMG/M metagenome (GOLD analysis project Ga0209367, IMG submission 187412) | Marine gutless worms symbiont microbial communities from Max Planck institute for Marine Microbiology, Germany - Olavius geniculatus... ... | reverse complement strand
TTCTTCAGTGTTGCTGTTGTGTTTTTTTCTGTGCTGTTTATTGTCTACCGTCATCTGTTAAAGGTTAAAGGTGGTGATATAGCTCTTTATGGAAGCCCATCTCAGAGCTACAGAACGTCACCTGCCGTATGAGATCACACAGTGTTACCTGCCACCCAATTTAAATAAAATATAAAAAAACTGTAAATTACAGAGTACCATGAAAATACAAGTACAAATTATAGCAACGATAGTATGAAGAAAACTAAAAGCTTAAATACAGATCTTATTGGATTTTTAATGGAGATCCATCATCCAACTTTCTTTAAAATTTAGGCCTGCAAGTAAACTGTGTGACTTCCAATAACAAACATTCTCATCAAGTAATTTCCGCTCGTCAACAATTCTATTGCTGAAAAGTTCGTTTGCGATTCCAATCTATATCTCTGGATTTCTAAATCTTTAATGAATGATCTCTGAATGTTGCCTTAAGATGAACTGAAAAAAAACACGAGCATGATAATAGCCAATTATGACGCCGGCGCAACTCAACTTAACTCAACAGTTGCCTAGTAGGTGTGAATTGGGCATAATAGTGCCGGTGCCGGTGGATAGTCGTACCGTACGGCAGTTTGGCGGTGACCGGTTGACTGAGCTCGGCCGGTGGTCCGGTACCAATCTTGTTCTCGGCGACGACTCGGAACAGATATTCGTTGCCTTCTATCAGCTTGCCGACTTGGTACTTGGTCGTGGCGCCATCTACCGAGCCCGTCTGAACCCAGTTCCCGCCACGCGTCATGTCTCTCTTTTCAACCACGTACTGCTGTATCTCCATACCTGTAAGCGGCAGATTACAGTTTATAAAATTAATCTCTTGAAAATTGTCGCTGTAGTAACATTTGTAGAATTCACGTTCGTGCTGTGGCTATAAATAGTTAAAGTACGTAGGCTTAGCGTCAGAAAAAAGGTAGCCTACAGATGTTCGGTTGTGCCCCAGCCTAAATTGAATTTTGTGCATTTTAGCCTTAAAATGACTTAGAATTACTGAAAGTAATATCACCATCGTTATTTGTTACAGCCGAAAAGTGATTTATTTTATTTGCCGTAGTTCTTTGCTTTTAGTGGCAAAAATTTTAATGACTTTCCAGACAAACCACTGACAAAAAAAGTTTTGCATAGATGAAAAAAAGTCTCTGCATACAAAAACACAGCAAGCGTGATCTCCATGCCGAATTGACATACCTCCTGTTGACTCTGGCGGTTCCCAGCGGAGTCCAACTGACTCCTTCGTTATCTCGGTCACCTGAAGGTTCTGCGGCTCAGAAGGCTTGTCTGAAATAACAAAATACGCATCTGCGTCCACGTTTAATTTGTCAGACACAGTCAGTAGCTTTTATTTCAGTGTATTTTATTTCACTGCGTTTCATTTCTTCTCAGCTCAGTTCAGATCCGTCGCTTTGTGCGCTCCTTAAAGACACGTAGAGAGTGATGCAACTGAACTGGAATGACTGAAATCGCGAGACCTGACAATGCGGCAGCAAATAGCAAGGGTGGACATTGCGAGACTTGTTTTATTGTTCGAGTATCTTATTGTAGCGTCTTAGTGTTTTATGATGTTTCTGACAACGTGAAGTAAGGCTAAATGGCGCATATAAGTAAATTTAATTCCACGTAATCCGTAATCAGTTCATCAATGCTTTGCCAAGCGTTCCGTCAGAAAAAATATCAGCAAAATAGCACAATATTAGTATTATATAAAAATATTCTATAAACTTTGACATCGTACGCTGTCTTCGAGAAAATACGCGTAACCACGGTAATTCCAACTGCTGATCTTGTCAGGTCCTGCGATGTCAGGTCTCGCGATTTCAGCGCCCCCACTCAATTGAACTGACTGATAAGCAAGTTCAGTTCAGTTAAGTCAATTTGTACGCATTTAAAAAGTTGAACGAATACGGATCGTTGACGGCAACTCTGAATCGGACCGTAATGACCTACCACGTATGAGTAAACCATGTATTAAACAAATATATTAATTAACAACAAAAAAACAAACAAATAAATGAATAAGTAGACGACAAATAGGCCGTACGGACCGTTGACGACGACGCTGAAGCGGGCGGTGTCGCTGCCGACCTCGTTGGTGGCCGTGACCTCATACTGTCCGGCGTCCTTGACCGAGCACTTCTTGACCGTTAGTGACGTCAGCTCCGGAGTGGACGTGATGACCCCGGCGGCACCGTCCAGTGGCTGGCCGTTCAGTGTCCACGTGACGCTGGGCGCGGGAACCCCAGACACGGTGAACTGCTGGACCAGACCTGCCCCGGCCTTCAGGGTACGAGTCGGCTCCAGCTTCAGGTCGCTCTGCAGTTTCGGCGCCGCTGCAAACACACCGAAATGATATAATAACAAATAACTAGACTGTATGTCAAACGTCGCAGGCTAAGCCTGTCCGCGGTAGCCGCAGTGGCATGCTGCGATACCTACAGCAATGACGCCACCATCGGCCAATAGCCAGTGACTTAGTTAGCTTTGTCTATCTGTAGCTAGTCAGTGAGTGAGTAGGGTTTAACGTCCCACCTGACACAGTTTAGGTCATTACTAGGGACCAACCGAATTCAAGGGAAAAAATGCATGATTTCACGGCAGAATTTTTAAAATGTGTCATCAAAATTCACGGAAAGAGTTTTGAAAATTCACGGGAAATTCACGGGCCCCACAGACGTTATTTCGAGGTGCTGCGGTATTGCAAAAGAAGAAATTTCAGAACAACGAATATTTACTGCACTAAGTCAAGACTCAAGACAGTCAATGTCAACTACTTAGTGCTGAAGTGTGACACGTAGCAAACAGCAACATCCGTATAAAAGCTGCTGATAAAACTCTGGAATTGTCGTAAATTATACTAAAAGCACTAAAATTCACGAAAAATCACGGATTTCACGGAAATCGGCGTTTTTCACGGAAGAAGGTCAATTTCACGGAAAATGTCACGGCCGTGAATCGTGAATTAAGTTGGTCCCTAGTCATTACGAGGTCGGGCTTTCCACGCAATGCATATACACATACAATGGAACAGAAAGTTTAACCTTAGTAGGAGAATGGTCCTATGACACAATGGTAAAGTATCCGAAAATCGAGCCCTGTGACCTTGACTTTTGATCTATGATCTTGAAATTTAATAAGTTCCTTGCGGCTGTCGAGGTAGGCCTACATGCTGACGCACAATTTTATCAAGCTAAATGAAACGGTTCACGATATATCGTACTAAGAAAAAAAAACAAACAAATTAATTGACGCTGCTGACAACAATACTGCTTCCGATACCGCGGACAGTAATAGAATATGACTGATATTACCTTGGACGAAGACTTTAGCCTCTGACATGACTCTTCCGTGCCTGTTGTCAGCTTCTATTCGGTAGATGGCGCTGTCGCTCAAATCAGCTTGACTTATCTCCAGTTTGGCTTTCTGGCCGCTCAGAGACATGCTGTGTTTCTTGCCCTCGTACAGTTCCCGACTCTCTTTGTACCACTTGATGCTGGCCTTGGGCTCGCCGGGGTCAAGGTCACAGATCAAGGTCACCGTCGACTGGGCCGTGACCTTCGTGTCCTTGAGCGGCGTCACGATCTTCGGCTTTTTGCCCCCTGCACAGCCACCACATTGCACATTTAACTGAATAGAATAATTCAGAAATGCCGTAGCCTAGCGGCATAACTGAGTACAGCTGTAACGCTAAATTCACACAAACACACACACACATCTTTATTCACCCTATTCGGTAGACAAGAAATAAACAAGGAATAAACAATGACAATAATATAACTTAACTAGAACTTAATGAAGACTTAACTAAAATGTAATATAATGTCCATAGTCAGAACTCAATTGATGCAGCAAGACAGCAGAGATGACATAAAAAGTTATTACACTGGCTGAACCGTGACAAAAAAAATTCTTTTACGTCTAGAAATTGCATCAGCTACATGCAGGTAAACACTTGAACATATTCATACATTCAGCAAATTAACGTCATCAGAATAGTCTGGAATATTTTGCTGAAACAACTCTTAATGACATACTGCAAAGACTTAGTCACGGTTCTGTTAGCAGGACAGGCTTCAGAGCCATATAGTACAACGCCGGCAGACATTTCACTTTAAACAGCTGTACAATGACGTCGGGAGAAGTGGCGCGACCAACACGGCCAAAAAGTGCATTAAAAGCCCATAGCAAAGTTTTTGCACTAACATTTTTTTTATTCTCTTTGACTGTCTGTTATCTATTTTGTTGTTTACTCTCGACCAGTGATAGTGAATACAGATTTTCAATTTCAAAGTCATTCCGGTCAACTTAGCCTCAAATCCCTGTGGGGTAGGTAAATCAACTACCGGCCTGCTTAGCTGGGGTTTCAGTGGGGTGCATTCACCAGTGTTGGGTGGCAAGTAACATTACGTGATCACATATGGCAGGTGACGCTTCGTAGCTCTACCATACATTTTCCACAAAAAGTTATGCACACACTTTAACTTTAATCTTCCTCCCCTTTCAACCTATATCAGCAAAATCCAGCTAAATAAACACACATATTCCCTATAAGGCTTATCGCTATCAATGGTAGTTATACCATGCAAAAATGCAGTGTAATAAGTAAGCAAGCAAGCAATAAAACTGACCCATTGCATCTTCAAGCTTGGCGGCCATCGATCCCTCAGACGCTGGTCCGATGCCGGCCTTGTTCTCCGCAGCCACACGGAACTCGTATTTAACTTTTTCGTCAAGCCCTTTGACGACGTGATTGGTCGTCGGGACAACGCTCTCGGTGGCGCGCTTCCACTTGAAGGCTCCTTCGGCCCGGTACTCCACCACGTAGTTTGTGATGTCGCTGCCTCCATTGTCCGAAGGGGGCTTCCAAGTCAGGGTCGCCGAATTCTTGGTCGCTTCTTTTACCTCCGGCGTTCCAGGCTTACCGGGCTTGTCTGCACACACAGCGATAGCACACATTAACCAGTGGTTAAAGTAAGACTACTGCATGCTGTCACATGTTGCACTGTGATTCTGTCTTGTTTTCTGCAGGCCCCTATGAACAAATAAATGGAAGTGGAGATGGAAGTAGAGAAATCTAATACCTTTCCCTTTCCATCCTTTTCCCGCTTTTCTTCTGTCCTCCTCTTTATTCCTCTCCCTTTCCGATTTCTTCCTCCCTTCCCTTCCTCCTTTCTTTCCCCTTCCTCTTTTCCTCCCTCCCCTAAAAAGTAGGCCCCTTTACGGGCGCGTTGCATCAACGACGTTCATAATCTCAGTTTAGCTGAACCTACAGGCTGCGGCCAAAAATAGACCCCTAAAGTTTTTCGCTGTTTTCTCAGCTAACTATTTTGAAAAAATCAGCTTGACACTAATTTTTTCCTTAGTAAACCCTAATGCTCCTGGACTATCGCGATTATCAACTACTGTAGGCCTATTTCAGACGAATTAATGAATCAGTACTAAAATGAATGAATGCGTAAGGTAGGCTGACCCCAGGGATCTTTGGCAAGGATGCTGTCGGACTCGGGACCAGGCGGTCCGACGCCGACACCATTTTCCGCCGAGATACGGAACTGATATTCATTGCCCTCAACGAGCTCGGTGACCTTGTAGCGGGTCTCCGGCACCGGCTGACGGGTGATACGGATCCAGCGATCAGTCCTGCCGCTGGCGCTGCGTTCCACATGGTACCCGGTCACGGGAGCACCTCCGTCCTGTTCCGGAGGCCGCCAGGACAGCTCGCAGGAGTCCTTGCACACGTTCTCGGCGGTGGGCGCGGACGGCGGTCCCGGCGGATCTGTATAAACCAATCAACGGCAACGTCATTATGTTAGTTACCAATTGTCACTGATTGCGCTATAAAGATCAACGGTTGTCTGCAGCACTTAACCGAGACCCATCTCAAAGCTGCAGAACGTCACCTGCCATATGGGATCACAGTCTCACGGAGATCTGATCTGCCATCAGACAGAGGTGAACGCGTCCCGCCCTTAGTCCAGACAAGCAGGCTCGATTTACCTACCCCGGAGGAATGAAAGGCTGAGTTGACCTTGGTGTTGGTTACATACAATGTACCGTGATGGGATACCTGTCCACAGACAATCACCCATCCAAGTAGTAACTACTTGACAGTAACCCGACCAGGACTCAAACTCACAGCCTCTCAATCATAACTCCGACAACTCCGATACCCTACCGTTACACCACCAAATAAGTAAGTAAGTAAGTAAGTAAGTAAATCATTTATTGCATAATCAACATCATTAGTACGTAACCAAAAGGTGACAAAGCATTTACGGCGCTATCGAAAGACGGCTGAGTTGGCTTAATCTGCTGCACTTTGCCAATTGCAATCGGCTGAAATCTACTCGTAGTTTTCTTTTCTGCAGCAGTATACACTGTCACATTAGAAAGAGACAACAGCGGTTTTCTTTGCTGTTTTATTTTTTGAATCAGGCCAGTGCCGCCAGTTAATTTGGTGTTGCTGTCCTTGTGGAATGCTAACACACAATTCGTAGATTTACCGTGAACGCTCTTGGCGGTGACACTCTGAGTCATTTCTGCGAAGTCGCCGACGCCAACTTTATTCTCTGCTGCTACACGGAAAACATACTGCTGGCCCGCAGTAAGAGCCAAGGCCGTGTATTGTCTTTCGTCCGCTACCGATGACACGCCGGCCCGCTGCCACGTACGACGATTACCCTATGACACACAGAAAAACGGAGCGTCACCTGCCATATGAGATAGCACTGTGTTACCTTCCACGCATCACAGGTGAATGCCCCCCCCCCAACTTAACTCATACTATATGCCCGACGTTTACCGTACGCACAACAAGTTAAAGGGTTACAAGTGTGTAAGTAATTAAGTAATTAAACAAAAACGATTATAGTGTCCGAAGCAGCGAACGTCACTGCACAGGCACTGTATAATCAGAAAAGGGTGGGGATATGAAACGTCAAACCAAAGGTGGTAGGTGACGTGTTCGGGCAGACTGTTCCAGACACAAGCAGCGGCAACTGAGAAAGCTCGTTCTCCGACGGTAGACGGTCGAATGCGGCTAGCGATAACATCCTACGAAGCGCCTATCGCAAAACTACGGAGCGTCACCTGCCATGTAAGATCACACCGTGTTACCTGCCACCCAACACGGATAAACACGTTCCTCCTTATCTCCATCCAAGCAGGCCTGTACTCGATTTGCCTACCCCAGAGGAATAAAAGGCTTACCGTAGTTGTGAAAAAAGATGCCTATTTATTGAAGCACCAGGTATTAGACGACGTATTGCATCAAACCACAGCCTTCGTCCGACTCAAGTTCACTCTATCAGCTATTACTGCATTACAACAACAACTACTACAACTATTACAGACCTCCCTCATTTCGATGACGTATTGTATCAAATCACATCCTCCGTCTGACTCAGGTTCACTCCAACGCAGTCCAATCGACTTCTCGCTGACTGACGTCACGGACAGATTCAGCGGCTCAGAAGGCACGTCTGCAATAGAACACGAGTTACTCACTCGTTTACCGTACGCACAACAACTCACTTAATTAGCGATATGTTTTGCTTCAGTCACTTGACATTTTCTTCTAACGTCGCACGAAAATTCTCATCCTACATTATGCGAACATTTCTTATCCAGTCGAAAACCCTCAAATTGTGAAAAAAATACGGCGTCAAAATGTTTTATTTATTTACTAGATATTTCTTATTCATTACAAAAATAACTATTAAAAGTTACTAAAACTGCTCAAAAACTGCTATAATAGTTTTTGACCAGTTTCTGAAATTTTTTATTGGCCTTGTAAAGAGAAACTTGCTGTTCTGTTACTACTACTGATTCTATCACGATAACAAATAAACGTTTACTCATCATCCAACAGCATAAAAAAATTATTTCATGACATGCAGCTATTTATTCGTCTCTATATTAATCAATGACTAAGATTCACGTGAATCTTTCCTTCCTATTAAAATCCCATACTTCCCATAATGTGTCTATCAATAAGCTGCGAATAGCGAACGTGTACCTAGAACGATGAGTTTGATGGTGAACGTGGCTTTGCCGAGCGCGTTTTGAAGCATCATTGAGTAATCGCCGGCATCCTTTTTGGTCACTTTACTCATAGACAGCGAAGTCATACCTGCGACCGTCTCTTCATGGAACCTATCCGCAGTGTTTTCAAATGTTTAGATACTTTCAGCATTCTAACACCATTAAAACATCTAGTTATTATAAGCATTTAAATACTGACGAACGGCAGCTATAGCCTGCTTGAAGCGGCATCGAAATCCCAAGGGGTATTCGCTGTAAATTTAGTAATTGAAAATGTCTCAATACTCACTGAGCACTGTTTTAATGTTTGCACAGTCGCATAGAAAGAACAAATTGTAAAGGTAACACCGATGTTAAGCATTATCAAAGATTTTGGCGTCTGTCTTCCAGGGCCGGATTTAGCTGGTGGGAGGCCTGGGGCCAGCTGGTGGGAGGCCAGTGCCCAGCTATTACATAACTAGAAACATCTGAATAACACGAGTCCACAAACAAGCTGGTTACTAGCGCGAAGAAATTTACTAGCTATGGAAATCTACTTAACGATACAAAGGTGGTAGCAAAAGTTAAGCAAGCCAGGATTGGCTATCGAATTACAGGGTTTTAAAAATTGACGGGTTTGGTGGGAGACCCACTGTTGGTGGGAGGCCTGCGGCCTCCCGCCCTCCCTACAACCGGCCCTGCTGTCTTCTGAACAACTAAAACGAAAACCTCAGCTACTACACAGAAAACTGGGTGTCAAATTTGTGTTTTCGTCTCATTGCAATAATACTCTTTTCAGTACAGAGAGTCTTCTGCTAATAGGCAATCAGTGTTACTAATTTTCGTATCCAAATAAAATTGTGCTTAGTTTTAGATATGCTACTGGCGTGTAAAAGAAAAAACAGACGACATTGTTGTAAATAATAAAACTCTGATGAAGTATTTGTCAGAACGCTGTACCTGCGAGTATCGGTGAGTCGTGCGTTCTTGTATTTCCACTCAACACTCGGCTCTGGGCTTGCAGTGAACGGGACCTCGATGACTGCTGACGACTGCGCTTTCAATATGAGCTTGTCGCCGTAGTCATGCTTGCCCAGCGTCGGTGCAACTACAACCGACATACCAGCAAATAGTAATGTTCTTGGCCAATCATTTGGTTGAACCTTGGGTACAATGTCGTTTGTCGTCTGTCAGTTATGCTTGTATTGTGGCTAAACGGTACGTCGTAGGGGCCAGCGATGGTACCGTTAGATAGAATGCTGGGTTTTTGTAGGCTGTTAATAGTAATTATGTCTCTAACTGCAGCGGTTTAGCCGCAATTTTGAATGCAAAGTTGCGCAGAATTATCATATCGTATCCTAGCGTTCATTCTAGAGTTCGATATAGCAGCGTCATCATAGCGTGTACGGGTTTGTAGTCATTCTGGAAAATCGCTATCTTTTCGCGACCAGAACTCAAACGCTGGCCTTCGAATATAGATGTTACAGTCAGCTAACCCTATCGACAGCAAAGTTTCTTGTATTAATTATTTATTATCGTAGACTGAGCTTTCGATCAGTATGAGCTTGTCACCATAGTCGTGCTTACCTAGCGTCTTCGCAACTACACCCGGCAAATAATTTAGCATCAACTTGCAAATCAATTTTTAAAAAGTCAATTTAAATATGCATTTCTGAGACGCATCGCACTGCATTGCGCCTAGTGGGAACGTTCAAGCCACTTTTGGTTAATTCAAGCCTTCTTCGTTTTCCAGCTAAAAGCTCGTGCGTAAGACACAGACGGATGGATGGAAAAGTCGCGGAGTCTGAAACTTATAGCTGTTATTACCATCGATGCAGGTGAGCAAAAATCAACACTGCCAGTCAAAGTTGGCGAAACTTGCTGCACTTCTACTAAATCTCGGTAGGGCCTACATCTCCAAAGCCAGCGAAACAGGCGATTTGTAACCTTGCCTTACAACACAAAATGCAATCTTCATAGCCAAATGAACGAATAAAGTCGTGAACCGTTGTTTTACCTTCGATTGACAGCTTGGCGGAGGTGCTGAGATGCATGTAGTCGGCACGGTAAGTTCCGATGTCTTTCTGTGCTGCTTTCCTGATGATCAGTCGGTGCAGCTTTCCTTCGTCCTGGATGTCATGTTCCATATCCGGACGTATCTTCTTACTGTCTTTGAACCACTCCACCTTCTGCCCGTCCTTGGACAGTTCGCACTCCAGACAAACTTCAACGTTCATCTTGTCCAACTTCACGTCTTGCAGCTCCTTCGTGAATCGGATTTCTTCCACTACATCGATACGGAATACACAGTAAGTTAAATAAATTTATCAATATACAACCCTTATTTCGATATACACTGCTGAGGTTTCAGCAACTACTGCCGCCTTCTTCGGAACGACTGCCCCGATGAATTTATATCCGTCATTAAGTTACTGTTTTAACTTGTATGAGTTTATTTAGAGATATTAGGCCTACGGAACACGTTCTATACACTTCGTTTCCTATATGTTTCCAGAAAATGTAAATGCCGAAATAGTCACCACGCGTGTGAAGAGTTAATTTTGTTCTGCACTGGGTTTACTGCTTATATAATTGAAAAAATTATATTTTGCACGCATTTGTTTGGTGGTTTCTGTTGTTTGTCTGGCCCTATTTAATCTGCGGACCGGTGAACCGGTGATTTTGGGTATTTTGAGAACCGCTAAATTGCGGACCATCTGGATGCTTACAAAATTTTGGACTTTAGGTGTGGTGTGTAGACTCTGATACAGTGGAAACATTCTGTATGCTGGTAATAAATTCTATACGGTTGTTTTGTAGTGCAAAGTTAGTAATTATAATTAGCTGCATTTCGTCTTTTATTATCAACATACCAAAAAAACAAATGCAGTCTAATCTATTCACTCAAAAATCGTATGATGTTGTAAACTGGTCACCTTCGAAATTTTATGCTCTGTACAGAGTACAGTTTTAACTGGAACGTATGCCAATCAGATACAAAGCTGTAATTTGATAAATTTATATGAATTGTAACACATATTTTTGTTTTTTTTTTGCGAAGATAAGAGCAACTGACCATATTTGGCGGAGGGCGAAGCGGCAGAGGCGGGTCCCTGTCCGGCTTTGTTGACCGCACTGACACGAAACTCAAAGTTTGAGCCTTCCTTGGCGTCAGTCAGAGTAAACGTCTTTTCCGTCACTTTATCATTCTTCACCGTCCACTTTCCAACGTTTTCCCGTACCTGTCAACCGCAGAGCATGTAAGTAAGTAAATTTACTCAGCTAGCAACGGTAGAAATTGTTTAAAGCGTAAAGCGTTAATACTTTGAATGAGAAAAAAATACACAGTAAACCAAAAAAACGTAAACTGCAAGCTTGTGTCCATATATTCCCCACATGCTGACCGATTTTCACAATTTTGTCACCAGCACACTCTGCGAGAAAGCTTCAACAGTGTTCATTACGAATCCAACCACACCATAACTGTGTCGCTACACTACCTTGTAAAATATGGCAATACAATATAACGGGACATCTCGCGACATTGACCACAAAAGTTTGCAAATAACACAAAAATAGAAATAATTATTAACTACTCTATTTGCCTCATAGCGCAACATAATATAATTCGTAAAACACAACCATATTACTAAACAGATAATAAATGCATAACACAGAGCAGTACTACGAACGAAGACAAAATTTCTGTTCAAACTTTTCTATCCTGCTATGTTACCAAAAGCTGGAAAAATATACAACATCGACTGAAAAACCTGAACAATTTCACCATCCACTATACTTTCAAGCCTCGCACAAGGCTAACGCTGTCCGCGATAGCCGCCTTGGCATGCCGCGATCATATATAGCAATGACGCCAGCGACAGCTGATAGCTATCGGTCTAGCTGGGCCTGCCTGGCAGCAGCTACTATCAGCAAGGCTCTATGTCACAATCGTGAAGTATCCACAAAAATCCGGTCCTGTTACCTAAGACCTTGAAATTCAATAAGGTTCTACAGTTGTCGAGATAACATGTTTGCACAAAATTTTATCAAGCTAATTGAACCGGTTCATAAATTAGTGTGTTAACAAAAAAGAAAACAAACAAAAAAAACTTAGCGCCGATGCTAAAAACAATACTGTCGTAGCTACCGCGGACAGTAAGTGTAATATACCTCGACGACGTAATGGGTGATTTGAGCTCCGCCGTCGCTAGATAGCGCTTCCCAGTCGATGGTGATCGAGCCTTTTGACACATCCTTGACGCTCGGTGCTTCTGGCTTGCCCGGCTTGCCGTACGGATCCTGCGTTATTATCTTTATCATTTATTGCTAAAAATTTCAACAAAAACGAATACAAAAAGCCCAGCTGTCGCTAAGGAAGGCCGACAGTACGTGAGTGTCGAAATTATTTTCGTGTTATTTGAAAGGGCTTTTACAACTTCCTTTTAGTCATTAATAGCAGCTATGGCTCTATCTCTCACAGTTTCGAAGGTAAGACGTACCGTTTGGCCACAATAGCGCGTGCTGACCTTCAAATTCATCCAAAGTTAATGATTTTCGCGTCATCTGAAAGCCAATATGCGACTTTCTATCAGTGATCATTCTCAATAAAAGCCCTATCTCAAACCGTTGAGCCACAATATACCGGTATGCGTAACAGACAGAGAGACAGACAGGCCGTACCATAGGGCAGGCCGTTAAGCTTAGCTGAGCTTAACCGTCGGCCCAAAACTATAGACAAGATTGCCAAGCCTAGCCCAAGGCTAAGTACTGCCCGCGGGTAGCCCCAGTCGTTTCCGCGGGCAGTAACGAAGTAACGCGAATGACATTTCGTAAATCCGGACCAAGTGACGCACGCAAGAAAAACACAGTAACCTTGACCTCTGAACTATGACCTTCACATTCATTAGGGTTCTAGAGATCATCAAGGTACATACATGTTGGTGCAAAATTTAATCAAGCTAAGTGCGGCGGTTTGTGAGTTATCACGTTAACAGTCTTTTGATGACGCTAAAGCAGAAAACCGCAGCAGAAACGAGTCAAGAACTATGTACACGTTTCATCACGATTGTAGTAGTAGTGGTAGTAGCAATAAAAGCAGTGAAACATTTTTCTCTAACCGCTATTTGGCCGAACATGTAGCACATGCACCAAATCCGCCGTTAAACTGTTTAGCGAATACGACAATGCAAGGCTCAGACAAAATATCGAACGCATACGAGTAGAAGTAGGCTGGCAATAAACAGGACATAATTTAAGGGTGGAATGCACCCAAAACGTAGAATACAAACGGAACAACGTAAAGTCCAAAGTTTCGAAATGTGAAGCCCAAACTCCCAGTGTGTTTTTGCTTCAGATGATAAAAACCCCGTCCCTGAAGAGAAGAGGAAAGAAAGAGGAAGGAGCAGAATCAGAAAAAAGAGGAACAAAAGCAAAACGGGGGAGGAAAAAAGGCCGTTAACTTCGTCCTTTGTGGAGTCCACAGAATTTGTTAAAATATGCTCTGGCAATGAAAGCAGCGAGACCTTGGCTACGAAGACGCCCGTGCTGTCCGATGGTTTGCTGATGCCGGCTTCGTTTTCAGCCAGTACGCGGTACTCGTACTCGGTGCCCTCCACCAGGTCTGAGTACGTCTGCTGGGTACGACTCAGCGGCTCACGATTCACCTGAAACCAACAGTCAAACATACTGTTTAACTGCGATGAAAAAAACATAAAGGCAAATGTAATTTTGTATAGGTCCAGTGCTTTCGATAGCGCTGCTTACATGAATCAAACTCGCGACCAGAAGCACATTACGATTTAAGAAATGGCAGATGATTGGCATGAGCTAATGATACCACGGCGCACTACGCGGCCATCCATTGCCCGCATCAGCCAACAACTGGACCCGTGGTCTGCACTGAGCAGACATACCACTGCCCCAATCAGCCACACTAGATCTGCACCCCGTAGCCCATAAGATATTACTCGTTTGCCGTCCCGTTGAGAGTAGGAGGCTGAGTTGACCTGCAAACGTAGTAGGTTAGCCACTTGCAGCAAATGTTTCAATACTAGTACCGATAATCATGACGTTTCACTACTTAAATAGTGTTTTTCAATAATAATCAATTAGAGTTAAACAATTTAATGGTTTCAATGACTTCAACTTCTACTATCTGGCCAGCAACATATCGTAATTCGAGAACTGCGACAAGAAATGCACAATAAGAATCAGAAAAAGCAGCAAACGTCTTTAGAAGGCTAGTAAACATATGGAAAAGCAAGAGCAAAGCATTACTCTGTCAGTAAAAGTAAAGTTTAATGAGTCGCTCGTTATCTCAACACTACTTACTATATGGTGCCGAGTTATAGCCAGTCATAGAAAGTAAAAAAAACTGAAAGCTGCTAATCCCAAATTTCAACAAGAACCATCCATGACAGCGATTGGTAATTGTAAAATTTTTAAACAATTAGACAGAATTAATAATTTCCAAAAGAAGTGTACAACAGTAACAACACTGACCTTCACGAAGCGTGAGCTGTAGCCCGACGAGCGTTCGATGTAGTAGCCTTTTATCTCAGAGCCGCCGTCGAAGCTTGGAGGTTCCCAGACCAAAGTGCACGAACTGCTTGTCAGGTTCTCAATATGCAAATTCTGCGGCGGGCCCGGGGGATCTAAGCGCACGAACACGAACAAAAATGCTGAACTTATATATTCACTCTGATAGAAGTTTTGGACAAAAGGAAAATCTATCCCTTTAAGCATCCTGCATCTGTATCCAACACCGAACAGGTTGATTAAAAATGTCAAACATGAAATCAAAGAACAAGAAGTTGGCAGACTGAGTGAGAGCACAAGAAAATGCAGAACACAAAAATGACGAACAAATTATCAGGGCAAATATATAAAAATGTATGCACTTTGCACATTCACAGGCAAACTTATTAAATTAGCAAAAATACAAAATCACCCTAATTTTTCTAGTTCAGCAACAATTAATTCAACCGATAACGTAAAAGACTAAAAGGGCTATGACTTTTCTGAATTACATAACAGACAGAAAGTGATCAGGAAAGAGGCATATATAACATCATGGACATTATTTGGCACAAAAAGTTGTTACCTTTTAGGCAAGTTAAAGGGCTGTGGAAATATCGTTGGCCCAAAGATTGCTAACGAAGGGACTAAAAAGAAGACGTGGGTTTATCTCACCGAAGGGAAGTTTGGCGGTAACGGGTTCGGCAAGCGAGGCAGGTTTTCCCGGCCCAATCTCGTTCTCCGCGACCACGCGTAGCATATAGTCATTTCCCTCAAGTAACTTGGTCACTTTGAGCTGTCTCTGGTCCGGCTGCGTGTCGCCGGCTTCCGAGAAGACCCCTCGCTTCACGTCGGCTTTCTCGACCACGTAGCGTTTGAGAGGTGCCCCACCGTCGTTGTCCGGTTCGTCCCAGGCCAGGGAGATTGAATCCTTGTTGACGGCCGTCACTCGCAGATTCTTTGGAGCTGATGGCTTGTCTGCAACACACGTAAAGTAATAGTAGTAGTTGTTGTTGTGTTGGTGGCGGTGGCGGTGTTATAGCTGTTAATGAAAGCCCATTTCATGGCCACGAAGCGTCACCTGCCGCACGGGATCACACAGTGTTGCGTGCCACCCGACATAGGTGAACGCGCCCAGCCATAACCCCAGCCAGATAGGCCGTCAATCGGCGGCTGAATTATTACCGTTTGTGCGAAAATCTAAGATCGTCGCCATCTTGCCTTTCATTTTTGTACAAAATTATGGCATAGCTGTAAGCAGGACCTAGTCCACCTGCCAAATTTTGTGCAAATGCGTGCAAAAGCAAGCGAGTTATGAGTGATAAACAAAATTCAAGATGGCGTCCGACGCCATTTTGAATTTATCATTTTTTAAAAAAAGTTTAGTCGCATGGCCTTGTTTCAGCAATAATTGGCTACAATAGTGCAAAATGTGATTAATCTGCGTCGATCGGCGGCTGTGTTATTACGTTTTGTGCAAAAAAAAACAAATTGGCGGCCACCGCCATCTTGGATTAACATTTTGTAACGCTGGACCACCAACGAAATCCACTTGTGAATTTGAAATTCTCCTTTAAATATCGCGTTAATCCGGCCCTGCGTATGACTGCAAAGTCAAGTTAACGCTGGTCAGCTTTTGTTAAAGAGCAGACTTCGAGTCCGTACAGTAACACAGATACGGATTTTGTTTTAATTAGGTGAAGAACCACTTCCTCTGAAGCGGCTCTACCAACCTTGCCAAATATCGTCTTGTAGATGTTCGTAGAAAGTGCCGTTTTGTCTTTTAAGTAAAGGTGTCGAAACGTTATTTTTCAACGCATTAAATAACACGTTATTAACGCACCCAGGCCCATAGTGAGTGAGAGTAGGGAAGAGTTACCCAGGGCCCCACGATGTTTGGGGGCCCCGCCTGACGTAATCGTTAGCAGAGAAATCTATTAGCCTGTCATCCAAATAATTATTTATTCACAGTAGTGATAGAACAACAACTATACGGTTTAATTACTTGAATTCATTCGACTGTCAAATAACCACAGATAACAGAATATCAAAACTTTTGTTTCTCAGGATTTAGCAAAAGTAATAAATTTACGCATGTGCATTAATTTTAAATTAATGCGCGTTAATCTATTAACGCATTAACGCGTTAATTAACACCTTAATTCGACAGCTCTAATTTTAAAAAAACATCAAATAATTCAAATTTTGTGTTTTTTAAAGAAGTTTGTTAGTTAAAATTTCGGTTTGACAATTTGGCATTTTGGGGCAATGGGCTATAATTTGTACTGACCCAGAATGACGACGCTGAACTCTGCACTGGCTGACCCGACCGTGTTATCGGCGACGACCTTGTATCTACCAGTGACGTCACCGGTGGCGTTTTTGATGGTGAGCCGTGAGAATGTTCCGTCTCCTTCCACGCTGACGTCCAGGCTGGACTTGATTTCGTCGGTGTCGTTGCGGAACCACGAGGCACGCGGGGTGGGGGCTCCGAGGATGTTGACGCTCAGCACCAGCGACTTGCCCGCTTTGAGCTTCTGCGTTTCTTTCAGAGCGTCACTGTACTCGATCACAGGACCAGCTGCAGCAGCACATCAAACAGTCGATCGATTAAGGTGATTTGGTAGTGTAATGGTTAGAACGTTAGATGTGTGATCAATAGGTCGTTGGTTCGACTCCCGATGGCATCGCTATCAAGTGGTCACCTGGATGGGTGATTGAAGGGCATGCGACGCTCCGCAACTCTAAGATGGGTTTTCAACAGGAAGCTATAGCCTTTAAAGAATCAGTGAACTAGAAATTGGTAGCAGAGCCAAGCATGATGCCGCCCTGTGCTCTACACCCATCTGTGGAGACGATTTTAGAACGTAAAATTCTGTTCCTAGAAACGCCAAGCGTGCACGGGGGTGCGTAAACATTAAACAACTGAACGTTTGTTTGTTACTGAACCAAAGTTCCCCAAATTTCGTCATCCACGTAAAAGACATCGAATATACAGGGTGGCCAAAAAAGTAAGCTATTGCACTTGACCATATCTTCACTAAATGTTGACCAATTTTCACAATTTTTTACCAATAGACTACGTAAAAAATTGCTACTCAGTGGCATGCATGCCACATTTATTTTGTCACTACTTTACCTTGTAAAATATAAAAAATATCCCAAAACCATCAATTTCTGCAGATCGCGGAAAGTCCAATGGTAAATTTTTTAAAGTATTTAATTGAAATATTAAATATAAGTTATAGTAAATATAAAAAACAATGGAAAAAATTTTAAACATTTTTTCGAATAATTTGAACCGTTTTTGCATAAATTTTTAATGTACATTAATGCTGGTTGGTGGCTGCAATTTTATATACTACTTTATTCACCATAATACAATGGTAGCACAGTTATAAGAAATAAACCTTAACTAAACTTAATTAATAATAATAACAATGAAACTGTTTTGCGCAGTTAACTGCACGAGCATTGTATTTCGATCGTGCGGGCCTACAAGATGTGCACTATTTTGCTAAAAGATGAAAACTAACTCTGTAGCTATATGTAAACTTTTTGGCACTTACTGTAATTCATATTTAACACTTTACTTCAATACTTTAAAAATTACCATTATGCCTTCTCCCCATCTGTAAATAATGCTAGTTTTTTTATATTTATGTTTTACAAGGTAATGTAGCGACACAGCAAGTGTGCTGTGCATCCCGCTGAGTAGCAAATTTCTTACAAAGTCTACTGGTGAAAAAAATTGTGAAAATTGGTAAATATTTAGCAAAGATATGGACAAAATGCAACAGCTTGCTTTTTTGGGCCACCCTGTATTAATGAATCAGTCGATCAATCAAAAATAACCAAGCGTTTTATAAGACGAAACCTCAGGTAAAACATACTGGCTACTGACTGACAACACTGGACTTTGGTATGGAGACTTCGTATTTGACGCGCCTGTATGGTATGCCGTAAAAATCGTTATTAGCTTTTGCAAGGTACAGTACAATCACCAAACTAGATGTGGTGGGTTGTGCATGTTTTTTTCTAAATTTCATCAAAAATGTTTCTGCCAAAAATTAGTAGAAGTAGATGACATGCCGACACCTGAAAAATATCACAAAAAAGAGTAACGTTCTTTTCGTCATAGAACACAAATACAGCGTGACAACTGATTGCTTAAATAAACAATAAACAGAAGAAAAATCAACGCTATTTATTAATAAGTAAGTAGCGAGCTGACATACACTCGACGGTGAGTTTACATTCGGTGTTGACTCGTCCCAGCTTGTTAACCGCCTCACAGCGATACGTCCCTGAATCATTGACTCCAGTATCTGTGAAACTCAGTGTGGCCACGTCCTTCGCATAGCTAAGATGATATCGTTTGCCGTCGTACAGTTCTTTGGCGTCTTTGTACCAGTGTATCGACGCCTGGGGCTCCCCGCCCGAGATCTTACATTGCAGCGACGTCTCTTTCTGAGCTTTCATCGTCTTGTCCGCAAGCACCTCGATAACCTTTGGCGCCGTGCCGCCTGAATATGCATTGGGAATCTTTGCTGACCACAAATGGTTAATAAACAAACCAGCAACGAAAATCTGAACATATGCACGAAATGTTTCATTAAAAAGCATCATTTTTCTTTTTTCATAACTTTGTCACGAAATCAAATTTACACATATTTCTTTAGCAACTGTACCAGAAAAAACTCAGAAAAAAAATACTAGGCCTAATTTAAAATATTTCAACAAAACGAGGCTGTTACTTAAAATGCTATTTGCTAGTCGTCACGTAACGCGAACGTTACGAAATGTGCAGTGACAACGATGGCATCAAAAATGCCAATTTTCCACAGTACGACATGCAATAAAGTCAGTCGTTCAGATTACCGAATAGAATCGCGATCTGTATGAATTCGCGTTATAAAACCTGGTAGTTTGTTCGTAATTATGCAATCACGTGTTAACTTACTATAGCAAAAAAGTGCCAAACTGCCAAACCAAAATAATCACTGCCGAAAGTTATTGAAAATGCTACAAATGTGAGTTATTTGCCGGCATACAAAAGTGCCACTTGAAAATCTGGTACTCAGTGCATACAATCATTTTAATGGACGACGTACTAATCTGTTCTTTGATGGTGATTGGCGCGGTGGGGTCGGAAGGCGGTCCGACACCGGCCTTGTTTTCTGCCGAGACTCGGAATTCATAGACCATGTCTTCCTTAAGGCCCTTCTTCAGCGTGTAAGACGTATCTGGGCCGATCCGGTCATCCGTGGCGCGCACCCATTTGATACCGCTCTCGATGCGGTGCTCCAGCACGTAATTCGTGATTTCGGCGCCTCCGTCCGACGCGGGCGGCTTCCACGCCAAACTGACGCCGTTCTTCAGGGTTTTGACGATCTCCAGCGACAACGGCTTCCCAGGCTTCTCTGTAATAAACACTCGACAGCTAAGTAGATGAGTAATGGGATGTTTACACGATGAAGCACGATGAAACATGAAGCAAAATTGTATTGAACATACACGTGCACGACCTGTGCTCTAAGTTTGCTTCATGTTCGCCTTATCGTCTAAACACCACATAAGTAAGCAAATGATCACTTATTTCACGGTGGTCAAACGCAACTGGCAATAAACAGAAAATTACAACTCAGCAAATTGCATGATTGCAAGTAAATGCAATAAAAAAAAAACAAAAAAAGTTAAAAAGGCTGCGGTAATTAACGACTAAGTAGTCGATTAATCGTTAGAAAATTAATCGGTTTTACATAAACAAATGTAATCTGGCTCATCACTGTTTATGTGGCCCTGAACCGGAAGTGAGCGTAAAAACAACTTAGCTATAAGCGTATAAACGGTAGGCAAAATCTCTTCCACATTCTGTCGTCATGTTCATCAGAGTGAGGATGGCACCAAATTATACTGCTTGGTGACAGAGGCACACGTGCGAACAACTTGCCCAGGGTTGTTACCAGGCAGTGCACTTGGCTAGAGTCGAACCAGCGACCTCGCGATCACTAGTTCGACGCGCTACCGTTAAGCTAACGACACACGAACCGGGCATCCGGGCAGGACACCCGGTTACAGCGACACACGAGCCGCTTTGAGCGGGCCCGGTCACCAGGCCAGGACACCCGGCTCGTGTGTCGCTAAACCCGGAGGCCCGGGCAGCGCTCAGCATAAAATTTTATTTCGATTTACATACTTATACAGTTGAACAGTACGTTTTCGAGAAATTTGATTTGTTTGTAGGCTCATACTTCACATCTATAGTCAGGTCGTATTATGTTGTTCTATTCTGAGTAACCGTACATCATGCGTACTACTAAAGCTGCTTTCTGAGAGGATCGGAAACGTGTAAAAAGTTGATAGAATTGTATCAATTACATATTTGTCTATTACAAAAATATTGCAATAAAAAACAGTCAAGAAAGAAATAGAAACGCACTTTGGACTTTTAGGTGACTTATGCGTCATTGCGTTACATATGTGAGAAATGTAAAATAATTATTAAAACTTCTTTGCTGACGACGGCTGGCTCCCGGCCGGGCACCCGGCCGGGCAGCCGGGTCGTGTGTCGCTAGAGCCGCACATCCTGCCCGGATGTGCGAGCTTCTCTGCCCGGCCGGGCACTCGGCTCGTGTGTCGCTGGCTTTTGACTACCGACCGAACCACACTTAACCCAGTGGGAAACATAAAACTAGAGCGAATATCGTCGGCGACCAACCGATGACGTAACCTATACGTACCCCAAGGATCCTTGGCGGTGATTGGTTCTGAGGTGGGACCGACTGGTCCGTCGCCGACCTTGTTGACGGCGTAGACGCGGAACTCGTAGACGTTGTCCTCGATAAGTTCCTTCATAAACATCAGCGTCATATATTCATTTGAGGAAAAGTGGACAAACGCAACTTCTACTAACAACGCAAGCTCGAAATCCATTTGAAATTATGCAAACATTAATGAAAAACAAACGTCTCGTGGACTCAGGATCTGTCTGAAAGGCAAAATGACTCCAACAAAAAGTACTGCCAGACATAGTGGCGCAAAATAATCAATTAAATTAAATCACATAACACAATTTTTTGATCATGCGATGGGCATAATAGAGCTGCACAAAAGCAGATGGGTAAACATATGCTTCCGATAAGTCAGGATGAAATGAATTTAGTTTAGCCTATACGGTCTATATGGTCGGTAGGGTATATAGCTCTATTTCTTGACAGAGACGTACGTATGTGAGTACCATAGATATGGCAAATACACTAACGTATTGTATTTTAGTTCATGCGTAGGCCTATAGTCGAGCCATGCATATCAGTAACCACTCGGAATGTCACCTTGACGTCGTAGGTCAGTCCGGGCACCGGATCTTTGGTGATGCGGATCCAGCGACTGCTCTGTCCGAGGCAGCGTTCCACCTGGTACCCAAGAATCTCTGTACCACCATCTGACTCCGGAGCCCTCCAAGTCAACGTGCACGAGTCCTTGGTCACGTCAGACGCTGTCGGTGCTGAAGGCGGTCCCGGCGGATCTGCACGCAAATAAGTAAGTAAATAGTAAATAAGTTGAGTCAGTAAGTGAGCGAGTAAGTATGAAAGTTAGCAAGCAGGCCAGTCGAAAGGGTGGGGTAGTGGGTAAGTTACCCCGGGCTCCGCGAAGTTTGAGGGCCCCACCGTGGCTCAAAAATATACAGTAGACCAGAATGCGCCATTGAGTAGACCAGAATGTGCCATTTTAAAAGGTAAAATTTTAAAAAAATCTCATCAAAGGGGCCCACGAAAATGTTTCCCCGGGCCCCACTGTGGTTCTCGACTGGCTTGTTAGCAAGCTAGTAATTAGCTCCATGTTCCAACTTTCCATGCGGGGCAGGGCACCTAGTGCCACTCCAAAGGCTTAGGTCGCTCTGGGGGCCCCATATAGTTCCGAACTTCCGATCAGATACTGGTCTGGGTAACTGAAAGTCACGGCAGGAATAGCAAAGAGCACAGCTACTCCCGCTCACGTGACCACATCCCTATACTGCGAGACTCAACAAAGGACTTGACAGTCCCCACAGGGCCACAGAAAACCACCCGGCAGACGGCCCAACCCATCAGCAGACCAGCCACATGAGCAGTGCAGCCACACACAACCCCGTCACGCCCCCGAGTCACATGGGGCAAAGGAGAGCCCCCGCAGGGTTTTCAAGCCAGACAGGAAAAACCGTCGTGCCGAAATGCAGAGCGTTCAGTATCTACCGGAAATCCTGAGTCAGTAATTAAATAAGCAAGCAAATAAGCAAACCAACAAATTAAGTAAGTAAGTAAATCTTTTACTGCACAAACAAATCTAAGTGCAAAAAACGCAAAAGATAAACACACCCGAAAGCTATGAACGAATTTAAAAAAGAAAACAGTTAACAGAAATATGTCACTTGCAAAAGCTATATGCACAACTGGGGAGCTGGAACTGATGTCCACGGCAACGTCACGCCAGACTGGTGGAGTTTTCTCGTCAAGCACTACAATATTTAGGCCTACTTACAATACTTAGACAGTGCTCAAGCCATCGAATTCTGTTGAAAAGATCCCGAGCAACATTATCGAGAAGCTCAGTTAGACGGTGTCTACATGTATGACAAAACATCACATGCGACAAAAAACAGGACGGGGCTATTTCTTCTTCTTCGGCGTATGGTCGAACTTCAACAAGTTGAAGACTCCTGACCAGAAGTGGTTGTGGACATGCCCGCAGTGCTGAGTGCGTAAAAACGATGAAGGATGTCGTACAGCGCAGCTGTCAATCAACTCGGGTTTGGCAGCGCCATCTCACGAGGCACAGGCGGTCGCGTCTCGTGTATTGTCGCTACCAAAAACCAAACCCGAGCTGACTGATGCCTGCACTGTACGACGCTCGGTTATCGTTGCATGCGAGTTTCTGTCGCACATGTAGATATCCTCTTATTTATACTGACCGAACTGGCTCCTGGGTGAGACGGGCTTGGAC
>Ga0209367_1002731_pt1 | contig 23568 bp, 11 predicted proteins | sample WorMetLIZISLAND2_FD_187412 | JGI IMG/M metagenome (GOLD analysis project Ga0209367, IMG submission 187412) | Marine gutless worms symbiont microbial communities from Max Planck institute for Marine Microbiology, Germany - Olavius geniculatus... ... | reverse complement strand
GTCCACTATGAACAAAGTTATAAGCGCTCATGTTGACCTACCCTAAGTCGACAATGCGCGTTCGGCGTATACCAATGCATTTGAGTTCGGGCCACGTGACTTTGATGCCGGGGAAATTTTACCCCACCTTCCTAATTTCCCCCAGTCGGACTTAGGGCGCTGGTCGGACTCACGTTAAGCTTTGCCCCAAATTTCTAGTTTGTTCTAGTGTCAGTTAAATATGTCAAATATCAAATTATTTATTATGTTTGTTGGAGTGATAAGCTATAGCTATGCCGGCGTTTGTTGCGTTTTTTTTGCCACGTTTTAAACGTTTTTTAATGTTTTTTTATTTTTCCAAATATTTAAAAAAACGTGCATTGAAATGTCTATCAAGAACTTTGACAAGCACTTTTGGAACCATAGAAACAAATTAATAGGTCATAGTAATGGTAGTTCACTTAGTTAGTCCAAATATACCAAATAATTTTTTAGTGTTATCGTCTTATGACCACACGGTTAAATTGAAATTAAACAAAGTTCTTTTTATCTACACTATACTGCACCTGCAACAATAGGCATTAGGCAAGAAGTTAAACAAATTATGGCCAACGGTTTTTGAACGTTTTTTATTGTTCCACGTTTTTAGTACGTTCTTTAACGTTTTTAAAATTTTTTTCTAATTCGTTTTTTTTACATCTATGGCTGACGCCTTGCACAAGCAGTCTTGTATTTCACATAGGCTGTTATTATTTACCGGCGAGAAGCCCACATGGACGCATTTGCGCGAAATTTGGCACACAAGGACGTCTTGAGGACGTAATCAAGTGTTTAATTTTTTACCAGTCGGTTAAGGGAGTCATGGATTTGCGAGTAGTCGAATTTTGCTTTTCTTTAAAATGACTTCGTCGCCATGGCTGCAGCCTACAGTGCTGGTGAGCTACAGCAGGCTACAGGCCTATCGCGCATCTGTGATTTAGAAGATGACAGCGCCACCTATCGACTTGCGCTCGTAGAACCTATCGCAAATGTGTTTATTTGTTTTAGTGTTAGTAGGAGTTAAATATTAAACTCTTGATTTTGTTCGTTGAAATAATAAGCATTTTCGCATTGGTAGGTAAAGTTTAAACATAGCTGAGTTTGATCAAGCGTCTATTCCACCCTACACCACGTGACACCTGAATCGTCGCCGACTTTATGCATACGTTATATTTGATGACTTGCTTCTAAATTACATTTTTGTCCGCGTTCCGCAGATCCGCAATATTTAATTTATGACCGCGGTTTAATTGCCGCAAAGTCCGATGGAAAAATGAACATAATGTAAATATAGTTCTGTCACCATTTGAAAATGCTTAATCTGAGATTAAAAGAAAGCTAAATGCTGAATTTCTTAGCGCCGTCGAAGGTCAAAACGTTTGGCCGCGGCAGAAAGTTGCAGTTTTTCGACAAACAGCAAAGGAAATTTGCTCAGATTTTTTATTTTGCCTATAAATTGCCTCTAAATAGATGTTTTTCAGACCTAAATTTTGTACCTTGGATGCAAAGTTTCAGACAAAGCAGGAATTTTTTTCGACAGACTAAAATTGGTGGGGGCAGTTGCAGTTGCTCTTCTTTTGCCTCACTTGCCACGACGTCACTGGGATAATCAATTAAACTCAGCTCAGAATGAAACTCGAGTATTTTTATTGCCAATTTTTACGGTAACTTCATTATTATTGTAGATCTTATCAAATACCGGTAGAGCTTATTTTCGTGTATCTTAACTAAGCCCACTTGCCTACAAATTTGCGCGTATGAACCTAGTGAAAACGATTTCCTGCTATTGCAAAGAGTTACAAGTAATTTGAGGAAAGCTCACGTAATGCACGATAGCAGCGGTCCTGCCATCTCGGCAATCATGCAGTGTACAGCAATAAGATATTAATGCGTCTTGAAAGAGTACTTAAATTTGAGACCTTCGTATGGAAGACTCCTTGAGTTAAAGAGATCAAAACTTAGATTCTTAAAAATGTACGTTCAATGCTAAAAATATCATACGCATTACGCAGGTTGTCCAGGTCCATCTCCAGCCATTTCCATGCAATTCACTCTTAAAATGTCTGATGCAGCCGGAAATCGTCAAAAAATTCACTAAAACCCCCTATTTTGGAAGTTCAAGGTCAATCAAGGTTATTGACGTTGACGCCAATGAAAAACTTGTCACTATTGCTTGTTATGATAAGCAGCATGTATGAGCCTATCTGCAACCGTTTTCATGCTACACGAGCCAATATCGGTGAAGAATAACCAATTTTTAGGGTGGGGGTAGCCGTCTTTGAGGCCTGCCTGCGCCGGCCTACTTGAAGTGAACCTAGGGGGTCGGGACTTGGACTGCTGAAATCTACGTTTAGTGCTGAAAATTTAATACGCAGGTTGTCTTGGTTTATTTCCAGCCATTTCGTTGCAATTCAGTGTTGAAATGTGCACTGCATTGCAAAATTGCAAAAAAATCACTATATAAAAACCCTTTTTTGGGGGGTTCAAGGTCGTCCAAGGTCATCAATGTTGATAAATCTACAAAGCCTGTCACCAGTGCTTGGTTGTACCTATCTGCAACCGTTTTCACAATAAACGAGCCAATAATGGCAAAATAGCGTCTTTATGGGGGTAGGCCTACCCTTTTTTGACGCCCTCTTTCGAGAGGAACCCCCTCACCCAGGGACACAAAATTTTGTCATGAAAAACTAAGAGTCCTTGGGCCAGCTACTGTGAAGATTTCGTGATTCTAGGTGTTGCTGTTTCCATCATAGATGTTATAAACATTAATTTGTAAATAACATAAAACATGTTTTTTCACTTTTACAAAGAACATGTAAAACATACGTAAAAACGTAAAACTACATTTGGCAAAAATTAGCACAAAAACATGTTAAAAACAAAAACCTACCATTTGTCAAGAGAGTGAGGACCAACAGGTACTGAACGTTATTAAATATAATGGTGATTGTGATACAGATCGAAAACAGGGCTAAACGCAATTTGCCCATGAGAAATGCGTCATATTTGTAATTTAGTACGTTTATGTTTTAATAAGAACAAAAACGCAACATTAAAAAGAAGACAAAAACATTTTTAAAAATTAAAAAAATGTTACAAAAATGTTTTTTAAAAAACATGAAACATGTTTTTTAAACTATTGTAAAAAAAACATTAAAAAAATGTTTTTTGTTACAGTTATGGTTTTGATACAGTGCCAGGGTGTGACGGACGGACAGACGTATATAGTTTTTTACATAAATAATAGTAATACTTAGAGACGAAAACTGAACGTGTTTACCAGATTGTGATTTGTGGCAAGTGGCTAACGCGTGGCATAACACACCGAAGCTGACTAGGCTTCTTCACGTCAGTAACAGTGTGTTACAACTCATGGTGACGAGCAACTGCATAACGGCTGAGCAGATGCATTCTGTGCTTAATGAGCCGACGCCCGAGTATCAGAACTATGCGCTGTGTGGAGCACTCGAGCAGCAAGGACATTGTTACCAGTGGTTGGCTGTGTGTGCACTGTGCAGATTTCAAAGATTTTGCATCAAAATACTCCGCCGCATCGTCCACTAGTGAGAAGGGACCGGCAAGGAGTGCGGAGAGTGTAGTGGAGCTGATGGAAAGGATCAGGCAGTGGCTGATGGAATCATCGACAGCTGTCATTAACATACAGACCATCGACCACCACGCATACTACCGATCAGCCATCGATGCACCAGGTTTGTCGTGATTTATCTCGATGCTTTACTTATTGGCAGCTTGGCTTAGCATTAGCCCAGTGAGCTCAAAATTGATGAGAAGGTCCAAAGGTTGCCTAATGTAAGTTTTTGCAGTTAGCTGGTCAAGGTCAGAAGACCACACACATGATGCCGAGATTTGAGTGCACCATAACTTTTGATGTATAGTTATATTATTGATTATTACTCCAGATGACTGACTATTTGAAGACATATTTTATGTAGTCTTTTTGCAGTTTTGTTATTATTATATATACAACTAATTTTTAGTAAAATGCACTATTTAGATAATTTGTGCCAAAAATTGTGAAAGAAAATAGTCCCGAGTTTCTTAAAGTTGTGTGCAAAAAAAACAGTCCATTCTTTTTCCACATGTGGTTCAGTTTCAGCTGATGTAATCTGATGGTGTGTGAGTAGGGTTTGAAGAGAAATCGTTGTCAAATCCTCACTTCCGCACATCACTGACTGGTCTGCAGCACTCGGCTAAAGTGCTTCGAGTCTTCTACTGTCGATGTGATGACTGTCTCCGGGAGAAGTCATTGACTCTCGCGGAGTCTTGTAATGAGTCAATAGCTCACAAGTCATTCCACGTGACAGTCCACCCGTTTCCGTGCTCGCAGCTTGATTTGTCGTGTTCCGACGTTAACCTGCAGATGAGACTTGATCCGTCGGTGCTCAGCCAGATGAATGACTGGATTCAGACTTCAGGCAAGTTGTGGCAACTGGCAGCACTTGGCATCGTTTGTTAAAAACATTGGGGAGTCGTGAAGTTACAGTTTTGGGGGACAGACCTTCTCGAAAGTTGACGTTATGGGTGCTCAGAATTTTGTCTCAAACTGTCCTCAAAGTGGGATATTTTTATTCTCATATTTTGTATTTTTAGAAGAAAATTTTCTGACGTTAAAATTTAGGGGAGGGGCATTTAGCCACGATGCCACTGACAAATTATTTGCTTTCTGTCTACTATGTGAGTGATCATTTGATACCACTGTTATTACCACTTCAAGCTTTTGTTTAACTGTTACATTTCTTGGAGTTTTTTGGGGGCTAGATCCCAATGGGGAATTTAGTGGGTATTGCTGAACCAGTATTTTTACAACTATATATAAAAAACTGCAAGCAATTCATTTAATGTTGTATAAGCGCTGATGTAAAATGGCAAAAATTAAAAAGTATAAGCATGAACTAATGCACTAGTTTAGACATTCAATCAGTTCTCAGTAGCCAGATACAAATGTATAAGCTAATGCATAATGTTCGTGCTTATACTTTTTGATTTTTGCTGTTTTACATCAGCGCTTATACAACATTAAATGAATTGCTTGCAGTTTTTTATATATAATATTTGCGGTTTTATTAAAGTTTGAAAGGTCACTGAACAGTTACTTTGTACACAACAACAACAACTACTACTACTGCCTCCACCATCTTGGATTTTGTTATTTGTTTAATATAATGGCAAGCCTGTATGTGAGACAGCGAATTAAGTCTACATACCAAATTTCATGCAGATGGGTGAAAAAGCAGTTATGAGTGATGAACGACATTTAAAATGATGACCACCGCCATCTTGAATTTACTACTTTTCTCGATTCTGGTCACATGATTTATTTCTAGTAGCAACTAATCACATTCCTGCAAAATTTTATGAACCTTTTTCAGTCAGCAGCTGATTTGTTATGCTTTGTGTTAAAATACAAAATGGTGGCTGTCGCCTTGTTAAATTTCATTTTTGTTCGATTTTATGGCATAACTACATGTAAAATGGCAAACTTAGCTCGCATATGAAATTTCGTGCAAGTACGTGCAATAGCAACTAAGTTATAAGCGATAAACGCAAATCAAGATGGCGGCCACCGCCATTTTGGATTTTTTTCTGTTTAATATTTGCATATATGTATGTAGGACCAAAAACTTAATAGACATGCCAAATTTCGTGCAAATGCATGCAATAGTAAATGAGTTATGAGAATAAATGAAATTCAAAATGGCAGCAGCCACCATCTTGAATTCATTATTTTTGTCCATTTTGGTCTCACAGCCAAGTTCCAGTAACATTAGTGCAAAATTTTGTTAACCTATGTCAATCGGCGGCTGAGTTATAGTTGTTTGTGCAAAAATCCAAGTTGGCAGCTGCTGTCATATTAAATTTTATTTTTGTTCAATATTTTAGCATTGTATGTGTGTAGGATTTGAAACTTAATACGTATGCCAAATTGCGTGCAAATAAGTTCTATAGTAAATGGCTTATGAATGGTAGATGAAATTCAAAATGGCGGCCACTGCCAACTTGAATTTATTATTGTTGTCCACTTTGGTCAAAAGGTCTATTTCTGGTGACAGCCGTCTACATAACTGCAAAATTTCACTCATCTATGTCAATCGGCGGCTGAGTAATTGCTGTTTGTGCAAAAATCCAAGATGGCGACCGCCGCCATCTTGGATTTTATATTTGTTCAATATTTTGGCATACATGTATGGAGGACTTCAAATGTAATACACTTGCCAAATTTCGTGCAAATATGTGCAATAGTAAACGAGTTATGAGCGATAAATGAAATTCAAAATGGCGGCGGCCGCCATCTTCAATTTATTATTTTTGTCTGTTTTGGTCAAATGGTTCATTTCCGGCGGCAGCCATTTACATTACTGCAAAATTTCATTCATTTACGTCAATTGGCAGCTGAGTTATTGCTGTTTGTCCAAAAGACCAAGATGACGGCCGCCGCCATCTTGAAATATAATTTTGTAATGCTGGACCACCCACTAAGTCCATTTGTGCACCTGAAATTTCCCTCCAAATTTTCTGTTGATCGAATGTGTACTTTTCGAGATATCGCGATTCGAAGATTTCGCCAATTTGGTTTAAAATGCCCATTCAGGCCCTCCAAAATCATGTTTTTGGAGAGTTTTGACTCGCAAACATTATTTTTTATCATCGAGACCCCTAAAAGGCACTACCTTACACTGAAACATGCTTTTTGAGCCATAAATGGTTGTGCTCTGTCTTCTGTTGTGGCCTGGAGGCGAGGGCAAGTATACAAAAAGGGAAAGAACACAAAGAGTAACGGAAAATGCACTCCCTGTGCAGACCCTCTTCTCGTCGTCCCCTGTCAACCAAAACCAAATTCTGCACGTGGGGTCATATCCCGGATATCTTTCTTGGTTTCAAGTTTCATAAAGGTTGGTTTTAAAGTGTGGGGGTCGAAATTTTGGCCTTCCCATTTACTTGGCACATCGCTTATACACTGTGCCTCAAAAAAACATCTCCAACATTTTCAACTGTAACTTGAAAAACAATTGTCAGATTTTTATAATTTTTGGTACAAGTATTCCTGACACAACTTGCCATCAAATGACCGTTTAGTTTCCGACCTCACCCAATGTATGCTTTGCATTAACTAGGGAAAGCAGATCAAGCAAAATGTGTTGAAATAAACAGAAAACCTGAAAAAAACATCCCCAACGTTATCGATCATACTTGATTAGCAGATGTTAATAATATTTGGCAGAAATATTTTCGACACAACTGGCTATTAAATAAGCGTTTTAGTTTTCATCTCACCCAACGTCTGCTTTTGCTCTACCTTGGGAAAGCAGACCAAGCATAATATGTGTTAAGATGAATAAAAAAAACGTCTCCTAATTTGTAGGCCCCAACGGCAGGTCGGTTACAAGATTTGACAGTCTTGCAGCATTGTGTCTATCAGATGAAGTTTAGGAATGTTTGTGAAGTCAAGAAGCGACTTGTACAGCCTGGAATGGTCTGGAGCAGAACATTATCGATACGGCTGTCAGTGAATGGAGAAAGCGTCTCCTTGCCTGTGTTCGCATCGTGGGCCAACACTTCAAGCAATTTTACTGCAGGCAGTTGAAAAAAGGGCAACTGAATGAAATGTCAGCCACGGTGTCAGAAATGTGAACTAAACGTGTTTTACGTGTTATGTTAATTAAGCAATAATATCGCATTGGATAAAAAGTGATATTTCGCTGGTTGTACTTTCCCCAGGTAGTGCAGGAACAAACGTTGAGTGAGGTGGGAAACTGAATGGTCATTTTATGTCAAGTTGTGTCTGGAATATTCGTACCAAAGATTATCAGAATCTGATAATTGGTTTTCAAGTTACAGTCGAAAATGTCAGGGATGTTTTATTGAGACACAGTGTACAACAGCTTGTTGCTACTGCACAAGCCATGATCTGGGTCTGATTTTCGGCTGTCTGGCTCACAGCATCGATCCGCTGAAAGTATGGGTTCAGTTTCTAACAATAATGCTGCCTGTGGTCTCAAGTTTTTGTTTTAGTTGTCAGTATTTCCCCAACTTCAAAGGAAGTAATTTCCGATAACGACTCTAATGCCAGTAACTGTTTGTATACTGTTAGGAGTAACGGTGTTCAGTATGGAGACGATGAAAGTTGGCACATTTGATGGTCGTCGTCAACGCAGAGCTTCTGCTGATGACACGCTTTTCTTATCCGTTGCTTCTGCAACTGCCGGAGCGATTTATGCTATCAGACTTTATGTTCTGATACGTTCGGAGTCAATCAAACGAGTCGACCTCAGGCCAGTGCCTCATTATATGTGCCAGCGTTTTACACGATGTGCTATTTTGTAACCAGCAGGGACAGCTTACATGTATTCATGCCTTGTGTTAGAGTATTTGTGGTTTAAATTTGGTGCAGTATCGACAAAAAAACATTTACTTATTGTGGTTAGCAGGCTTCTGTCAGATTTGGTTCAAACCATAAACTGGTTGACAGTGCGGTAACAAAAACAGGTTTTTGCTGGTCTCTGCTACTTTGAACTTCATCGTGTAGATTTTGTTACAAAAAATGTGAAAATACCATTCTTCTGTTTTTATATTAACTGTGCAATTAAGCTGCGGTTATGTTATAAATGGTGAAGTTTGTTTCTGAAATAGTACACTTTGGTAAAGTTTTACATGTTAATTTGCTTATACTGTAAAAAAATCAGTGTAGTGATCATTTTGGAGTATTTTGGGTTTAAATCAAGTTTTGGCTTGTTTAAACGTCTTGAGTAGCAGAAACAGGTTTTAGAAGCAGAAATCTAACCTCATTACTTATGTCACTAATTGAAGCATAGTTTATTTGTTTATGATTGCCTTGAGTAGAGCAGTTATCACGTGAATGCTGCAGTGCGATTGTTTTGTGTTTATCATTGTTTGTCATTGTTAAGAATGTTTTCTGTTCCATTTGTACATTATGATGCCAATAATACTTTCAATTCACTGAGTAGCACATCATGTATCATCGGACGATACGAGTGTAGCTGCCAAATGGCATGTGAATCCGTCGAATGGTTAAGCATGGTGCAATACCATGAGTGAGACAGACAGACGTACCACGTTACCCGGTACAGAAAAATGAAAAATGTGTAGCTATGGCTGAAATTGCTTGAGCTAAAGAGATATTGCCTACAAACACAAACAGCTCATTAGGCAAAATCTTTTTACCATATTGTTTATGTAATTATATATATGTATGTTTTTGTTTACTTTTGATGGTAATTTTTGTTCTAATCCAGCTATTGCTGGCAGTTTTGGTTTAGTTGGTAATGTCGTTTGTCGCATCAACAAAGTTAATCAACACCTTGCTCAGTTATACTTGGGTTGGTGACCTTAGGAAGATGAGTAAACCATCTCGGTATGTAACTAGCCACCCAGGTCAACTCAGCCTGGCCATCCCTCCGTGGGTAGGTGCATAGAGTACCAATCAAAGCTGGGACGTCAATGCAGACACATGCAGACGATGCATTAGCCCTGTATCTATCGTCTTGCAGTGTAAGCTGTTGTCTGGCTGAGTGCTAAGGAAATGAAGTGTCACTGTATGGGCATTTTGGCTTGGGAAGGACAGAATAAAGATGCTTCATTCATTTGCAGGAGTAGACGTAGTCTGCATTGGCACAGTCCACATGCTTTTTAGTTTCTAGTTTAAACAGTGAATCTGAATGTAATGTGAATGTCAGTATTATGCTTAATCACTTTAGTCAGCAGTTTCTGTACGTTTTTTATATTGGCATGTTGGTATTCATTTTTCAGTTGTTTTTTTACTGACATTCGATATTTGTTCTCTGAGTAAGTACAGGGTGGGCCAAAAAAAACCAGATCTGTTTGAGCGTTGATAACTCAGCGATGGTTACCCGTAGAAAGGCCTGTGATAATGTTGTAAAAAAGGGCCGAACTTGCATAGCAAATCATTTAAATATTCGTTGCCTAATTCGCATAAATCTTCATTACCCCTGAAATTAGGCATTTGCCTGCACTCCCATCTGCCCGAGTTCATTGAATTCAAAAACTCACTGCCAAAAAGTCCAGATTTAACTTCTGTGAATTATTCAGTGCAAGTTCATTGTAGCAGATGGCATGGTCACAAAATTTCAGTAACTGACCATCTAAAACGTGTGCTAATCGAATGCTGGCTCAGCTGATCCTGAACACATTGACTCCAGTGATCGATCAGCTATTTAAAAGGACTGATGACGGTTATGAATGCAAAAGCTGGGCAGCTGCCTATGTCGAATTTCATCTAAACTCAACGTATGTGTTAATGATTGTTGATATTTTACTGTATGCTGAATGAAAATTAACTTAAATTCATGTGTTACTGCCAATTTCGCATGATTTTAGGGGTGGGGCAGATTTGTGTAAATCAGGCAAAGAATATTTAAATGCTCAGACATGCAAGTTGTACACTTCTTCTGTAAACAATTTCGAAACTTTGGCATATTACCGCCTTTCCATCAATGAACATCGCTAAGTTATAAAAGCTCAAATATCCATGTTAAATCCATGTGTTACAGTCAAATTTGGCAGAATTTCAGAGGTGACGAATATTAATGTAAATTAGGCAAAGAATAGTTAAATGCTTCACTGTGCAAAATTGTCGTTTATTCTAAACAGCATTCTGAAACTTTTGACGTATTACATATCTTTTTACCACTAACCATTGCTGAGTTATCAATGCTCAAACATGTCCGGTTTTTTGGTCCCCCCTGTAGTTGCAGAGATATTAATCTGTTTCCTGTTGTAGTTCATTCCTTGAAAGCACATTGTATTGGTTTATGTTATGCACAGTAATTGATGTTTTGGTAAAATTAATTATACATCTGACACATGAAATCATGCAAATTCTTTGTGACTGGAAATAGTTCATGTGTTGTGTGTTTTTTTGTATGTTTTTGTCAGTCAAATTTATGTATTTTTGCTGTTTTGCATGCATTTGTAATTTTTCATTGTAAACTGTTTTTATTTATCACTAATTGAGACGTAGAAGCATTCATGATCTTCAGACAGTTGGGTGCCATTTTTGTACAATTTTGCCAATGATTTTGGGCACATTTGTTTGTAACTGTAGCTTTCGATATGCACTATGCACCTGTAATCAGCGTTTAGACACTATGGTAGATCCCCGAAAAACCCCAGTGGGTTCTACTGGGTAAATCTACCCAAAAGCATTAAAAACTACCTCCAAAAACTCACTTCCAGTTAGTAATATTAATCCAATTTTTGTTTCTAGTTTCACTAATAATGTAATACTTTATTACAGTTAAGTTTCTGAAACACGAAAATCTATGAATTTGCAATTTTTTCGGATATTCTGTAGGATGTTTACGTTGGGCTTTTTAAACAAACTTCAATAACCCAATAAAACCTACTTGGTTGGGCTTTTTGTAAACCCAGGTTTTCGAACCTTGCCTATAATGCATTACGAGGTATTAATCTGTGATCTGATGTGACTTGCCATTTATCGGAAACACCGCTTTTAGTAGTCAGACTTATTGTTTCTCCTATTTTTGGCTGTTGTGTTTTTTTCTGCTCTTTTGCAAGCTACAAGTGTTGTGAGTAAATGATATGCTTCAGCTGCTACGAGTTCAGCTGTACGTGTTTGCATTTTTAGTTCGTGTGCTACTTTTGTGCTATTCTCATGACTGTCAGCTTCAAGGCTGTGTTCACTAGATGACTGTGTTTTCTGGCCAGATGAAGTAGGCAACTAAATCTAGCTAGGTTTTTATTTTGTCAATCTTTGTTCATTTGATGATGGATCTTATCTGCATGTTGAGTGTCAATGCCAGTTGTATGTTTGTGACGTACGTCAATGCACTGCATAAATACGTTTTCATAGAACGTGTTTTACTTGATTTTGAGTATTAGTTCTGCTGACGTTTGTTTATTATTTAACGACCCAGTTTATTTTTTTCGTAATAACTTCTTGTTAGACTAGGTCACCAAAAGTGACTTTTTTATAATTTTTGCAACGCTTGGAACTTTGCAGATAGGATTTCATTCTTCTTATGTTGAAAATCACTTAATTGTGTTGATGACAGTTTTGTTTTAGTTTAAAATGTTTCAGTTGTATTTTAGGTTTTTGGTTTTCTTGCATTTTAATCACTTTTGCTGAAAAAAACAGTTACTGCATTATTAGCTATGTTCAACAAACCTGCAAAATTGGAAAGAATGATTGAGGATGGTTAGTGCCAAAAATAATTGAAGTGACAACATATTTCTATCCTAACTGCTGGTTTAACATATCAGTGTAATTCGCTATTTTCCATCAACTCGCCTACTATCTGTCTTTTTTCAACATCCTGTTCTCTAATATATCACACATCATTCTGCTATGCATCAACATTCATAATGCATTCATTGAAAATAAAACAAAAATAGCATTTCGGTTTATTTTCCCTGAACGCAATTTTGTTGTTCTGGCTATAAGCTGTCGTTTTCGATTGTGTTAAGTTTTGTATTATAGAGGCTTTGGTAAGCTTATGTTGATTTTCAGGTGAATTAAGTGATAAATACGTGCTTTTCTGTGTGTGCATGTTTGCTTTTCAATGGCTGGTAGCTTAATGTATGCTTTCTGTCCGTTTAAACTACAGTGCGTGTCAAAAAAAATGCTACCAAATTTTTGCTTCATCTTTGCTAAATCGATCGATTTCGAGATTTTTGCCGCCATTCTTCTCGGAAAAGTTGCAATAAAACTGTCATTGAGGGTCCCACCGCACCTTATAAACGTGTTGCTATACTTCTTCTCTTCTTCTGGTCTTCTGCTGAGTGGCAGGTTTATGACAAACTCCTGTCTTCTGCACTTCTCTTCAAAGTCCCGCAGCCTTTGCTTGTGATGTCGCCGATCATTTGTATGCGCTTTCGTCCTCTTGTCCCTTTTCCCATCATCCTGCCTTCCATTATATCCCCCAGCAGCGAATCATGTCGCAGGATGTGTCCTATCCATCTGAGTTGGTGGTTGGTGCTGCCGTACTGTATCCAACATGCTCCTGGTCTTTTGGTCTCTTTGCAGGACTTCTTCATTTGTTACCCTTTCAGCCCAGCTGATCTTTTCAATCTTCCTCCAAACCCACATTTAAAACGCTGATAACCTTTCTCGATCGGCCTGCATCATTGTCCATGTCTCAGCACCATGAAGAGCGATACTCCACACTGTGCGTTTTATTATTCTGCACTACCTTGTGAAATATGAATGTCGAAAACTTCAAACTAGCGTCGGCGTCGCAGGTGTAAATTTCATATAACAAGCTTGTGAAGTTAATGACTGAAATGAAAATGCGTCTGGTATGCGGTCACCCTGTATTTTGTGCTAATATGTCTGCATGCCCACAGTTGATAGCTGTTCTGCTTCTGACGATTGTTGTGGACTTCCTGTCAACGAATGTGATGATTTAATGTCAACGGAATGAAGCTTCTCAATCATTTCTATGCATCTGCATATTTTTGGCATACGTGACCTGTGCTCACACTCTGTCGTTGTGTTCAATGCTTATAATACATTATACAGGGTGTTCCAAAAAACGGCAACACTGGTTTAATTTTGCGATAACTTCCGCAAATGTACACTGATTTTAACTATTTTTTCACTGTTACAACAAGAAATTCATAGCGCATAAAGATATAATTATGCTGTACACCTCACATTTATTATGTAATCATCCTACCTAGCAGAACACACACTCTCACCAACTCACGTTTAGTTACGTGCTTGTACAAGTGACCGTGAACGTTCCACTCATACCAGTGAAGCTTCTTCGGGCCATTAACGGAAACCCGTACTCGTACTCGTATCTATGTGAACGCAGCCTTAGCAATCGCAATTCTGTCCGTCCATCACACGGGTGGATCAGTCAAAAGTGGTGCAAGCTAGAATCACCAAATTTTCACCGTCGGCTGCCTGGAAGACTCTAGTTTCAGGAACCTTAAAGCTTTTCCGTAAATTCGAAGGGGGTCACCCCGAACGAAGGCGCTAAATGAGAGGGGGTGGGCAAAATTTGCGATTTTTGGCCAATAAGTCGCTGTATCTCGGTAACGGTGCGAGATAGGGCCTAGGTTACTATTAATCACTAATAGGAAGTCGTACACTGGCTCTCGATTGGCCCCGAATTCAATGACCTTGAACGCCAAAATAGGGGGTTTTATGGATTTTTTGGCGATTTCGGGCTGCGACACAAGTCTATATCATTCATAAGGTGGCGCCACGCTACTATCGTTATGCGTTCCAGATAGAGAATGATTGTGGTATTTGTATATTATTGTATATTATTTAGCGTGAACACCCCAATTTTCAGTTAAACTACTGAGCCGGAACTGCTATAGGCTTTCGCGCGTCTCGTGAGCATTAGCTCAAATTTCTTGTTTGCATAGATATTAAAAACGTTAATTTGCAAATAAAAAAAACATTAAAAAGATGTTTTGTCACTTTTGTAAAAAACGTGTAAAAACATTCATAAAAACATTGAACCACATTTAGAACAATAACATGTTAAAAACAAAAACCTACCATTTGTGAAAACTGAAGACCGAAATGTACTGAATGTTATTATGTAACAGTGATTATGGTACAGATCGAAACAGGACTAAACGCAATTTTCCCACGAGAAATGCATCATATTTGTAACTTTGTATGTTTATTTTTAATAAGAACAAAAAACGCGACATTAAAATAGCACAAAACATTAAAAAAATAATAAAAACATTGAATTTTTTTCAAAAACATGTTTTTAAAAAACTTCTATAACAAAAAAAAACAAAAAATGTTTTTTGGAACACCCGGGTATATACTGAATAGTTCTTAAAAAGCAAACCATCAGCTAACAGTGAGAGATTTTCAACAGTTTGTCGCTGGAACACAGCCTAGCAATAGCCCTAGCTAAGGTGACTATACGGGTAGTGGTAGCACATAGGCCTACAAATGGAACATAGACCTACGTGTTTTGCCTCCAATATTGTTAGCTCCGTGCTCCACCGCCTGCAACTGCGGCTGGAGTGGCGTTTTAAATGTCTCAGATTTTTTATAAACCAGTGAGAATTGCCGCAGTAGAAAAGCCAGTATCTGACAACAACACGCACGCAGGTGCGCGTTCGTTGCTATAGCGACGCAGTCAAAACTTAGACCTATATCAGCGGCATGGCTGTGTGAGTGGAGGTGGGAAGTCAGCTCTGGCGGCCTGCCTAATTCGAGGATTAGGTATAGCGTATACGAGAAGCTGAAACGATTCGTTACTAGGCATAAACTAATTGATTTATACAGACGATGTTATCGGAAGTTGTAGAAGTAAAGTTATCAGCAGTTCAACTGTAAAATTACATTGAAGCCGGTAGGCGAGCTGGCTGGCTAGGCTGCAAAGCAACTCCGCGGTTAGCTGCTATATCGATATTCGCTAGTCTGTCCTTCGGAGAGACAGCGGACAGACGCAGAGACACAACCACGTAGAGACACGGTGTCTGACAGTAAGGGTGGCTACATAGCTTGCAGCGAGCCAATAAGCTTGGAGACGTTAAACAGGCCTACAGATCGGAATTTAGCGGTAACTCGTGCGCATCAGACACACACGCTGTCGTCATGTCATCTCAACAGCCAGCGGCCGTCAGTCTGAGTCTGTCGAAGATGGTTGATTTGGCTCTTGGCAGACCAGAGCTGGGCGCCGTGATCAACTTCAACGTTCTACACTCACTGCTGCACGCCATGCTGCAGCGACTGGACATTAGCGACGTGCTGACCGACCTGCCGATAGACCTGGCTCAAGAGCATGCCGTCATCACGGAACCAACGCACCGCGCTGCCAGGTAAGATTACTGATTGCAATCTCGGGGATACCGAATCCGAAGATGGATAACGGTCGCTTTCGCCAATGACGGATGCCAGGATTGGCGGCGTCCCAGTCCCGAGATTTGGAGATTACAAATAACTTTATTGAATATTTACTTTTTTCGACTGATAGATGATAAAACAGCAATAAGATATAGCCTACGCATGTGTTTCAGTAGACGTTGACAAGCGCTATATCTTTGACGGACAGTAACAACGATATTATCGATAGTGATAAGTAAGTCTATTAAATAATCAGAAACAGCACAATGTGCACAACGGAAGTATAGAAGAGTTCGGAAAGAGCCTACCTAACGTCACTAACGTCATATGCGTGAAATAAGTTTAGTAAGACTTTATGCTGTAGGGATTCTTGATCGACCAATCTGTACGCTTAGGCATAATCCCGAAAATGCGATCCCAAGATCCCGGGATTACAAATGTCTTAATCCCGCGGATTTCGGAATTGAGAGATTAATTAATCTTGTATTGCAATCACTGCCTATAGGCAAGATGGAGTTCACCGGCGGTGGCAGGAAACTTCTGACATGGAGTCGGACTCGGGAGTTGCCGGCCTCAACTCGACCAGCGAACTTTACAACACCGCCGCCGATCAGCACTCCGGCTGCAAACGGCAAGACACCACTACGGAGAAGTCCGCGATGCCGCCGTCGAAAAACGCTTTCCGTCAGCTGGAAGAGAGAGTCGGACGCGTGGAACGCCAGCTCACGGATCTGAACAGTCTTCCGTCGACGAAGGAACTGCTGCTGGAATCGGGAGGCGGTCAGGAGAGGCAGGGCGGCAGCAGCAGCAGCAGGCCAGTGGCCGATATGTGGCAGGGAATGCAGCTGTCACGCAAGGTGGACGCGAACACACAGGGAGTCAGCAAAGTAAGAATAACAGAGTTTTGTATGAATTATGTCGATTGTACAACCAGGGAGTTTTCGACACTCCCTATTGGAGGGGTTTATACTCCCAACTTTTGTCTAACGCCCCGGCGTTCTCTCCTGATAGTGATAGCCCCTTTAGCTCACAGTGGTGAATATTAGGCCTAGTTTTATACTGTAGGCCTACTTTACCGGTAACAATGGTGATAAACAACAGCACTGCTCCACAGATTAAAAAAAAATAGAAGCTTAACGTACTCAGTCCAAGGTCAGACCCCTGTCTTAAGCGCAACATCCCAGCTATCAAATTCTAGAAAACATTCATTCTGTACGCAACATTTTTGAACATAGTTTGCCTTGTGTTGCTGTGCGTGACTGCAGTTGCTGTCTTTTATTTTTGGAGTTTTTAGAGCATTTGTTAAATTTTAAACACTGTAGCATTTAATAGACAAGTGAGTATAGCGTAGCTAAAATGATCTCTTTATTTTTCTCTAGGGGCTTATGCCAAAAAAATTGTATTATTTTTATTATTTAATAAATTATAAAACTGATAATATATCTTGTTGCAGCTGATGTCACTGGTGGAAGATTTAATGCGCGAAATGCAAGATCTACAGACTGCAAACAAGGAGCTGCAGTCGAACGTGAACGAATCACTAGCTGAGGTTAGTGGTTTCATTAGCCTACTATTTACTATATAAACACTATTTGATTACTACTAAATAGGCTTACAGATATGTTGATTTAGGAGTTGCTTCTCTGATATGTTTTGCATCATTAGAACGACTTTTGATCGTCATTAAAATGTAACTGATTATTTTTCGGCCGTGCTTCATTTCTGTAAAAAAACATCTTAGAAAAAAACTATTTGTGTGTTTAAACCAAAATCCGAATCCAGGAACTCTAAATCCAGAACATAATCGCCACCAATATTTAATTGAATGTTTTTTTGGGTTATAGGCCTACTCTACTTCTTCAAAGCATTTGTCGAAAATCGTTTTAGCCGTAAGGGCCGAGCTTGTGGTACGAGTTGTCGTCTGTCTGTCCGGCCGTCTGTTCGTCGTCGTCGTTTGTAACGGAGGCATTGTGGCTAAGCGTTAGGTCGTAGGGAAAAGCCTTTTTCACGAATAATTAGCCACGTGCCTTAAATCTAGGCATACAAAATTTCAACGATCTAGTCAAAGAGAACATTCAAATTTTGAGTTAAATACAGGGAGGAGGAATCCTATGGAAAACTGGCCATATCTTGGAAACGGTGAGAGATAGGGCCAAGGTTAGGCTTACTATTACTTACTAATAGGAAGTGGCATACGCTCTTTCACACGAGATGGAAATCATTGACTTTGGATGACTTTGAAAGTCACTGCAGACAACCAGTACGATCGGCTATCCTAGCGACAGCTCGGCTTCTTGTCAATAATGCATGGATTTATAGTGCTGACGATTTATAATGATTTATAATGTTAAGCAGGTCGCCTCCCCACCCCAAAAAAATTAACACGTCAGAAACTTCCTTCCAAAAAGCAGTCAATTTTTGATTGACTTATGGACAAAATTAGAATCCGTAATCTCCTTTGATGGACATTTGCAGCTCTATGTCGGAAAACCGTAACTTTCTGTCCCGCTTACTTTTTTACTCCACCACTCCGCTGCGCCACTCTTCAGATAGGCCTATGTTTGATCAAAACTTTTTCCTAACTTTCTAAGTAGACCTAATCATGCGCACAGGTAGGCTACTCGGTTCTCAGCATGACATTCTGTTGGTAATAATTAATTTCACTTCTATTATAAGCCTATCGTCATTGTAACAAGAAGGTACTGATACAGCGCGGCTCGCATTAGGTCTAAAAATCTGGTAGCGAAAATAGGCCTACAGTGCTGTATTTTGTTTTGGTTCTCCTTCGCGGCATGTAGGCCTAGTCTGTTACTGTAAATAGCGGTCCGTGTAATTAAGCTTATCCGGTAGGTATAACTTTGACTCACGACATGCACTCCTGCTACCTATTAGTTCTAGCAGCCGGTGTCAGAACGTGTTACAGTAGGCCTGTAGATTAGACTGCCCAGTACTGGTCGGCTGGTGGCTTAATCGATTCACTCAGTGAAATCGATTCACTGAAATTTTACGTCAGTTGCACCTAACGCATACGTACACATACATGCGTGGCAGTGATAACATGTACGTAGGTGTAGTCTATATACGTTACCAACAAAAATATGCATGGGGTTTAATCCCAGAGGGGTGCATGGTAACCCCTGTCAGCTCCCCGACTATTACTGGCCGTTAGCGACCGTGGATTAAGTGTAGCCTATTAAACCACCGTTTGAAGCTTGAAAAGTGTATATAATATAACTCTCGGAGCTACGGAGCGTGACCGTCACCTTCCGTGTGAGATCATACAGTGTACCTCCAGTACCGTCCGCGCCCCGCCTTTGCCCCAGCCAGATAGGCCGGTAGTCGACTTAAATACCCAGGATGGATAAAAGGCTGAGTTGACCTTAACGGCTGGTTACATACCGAGATGGTTTACCTATCCATAGTAGCAACCACTTGATAGCGACCAGACCGGGATTCAAGTCCACGCACGAGCACGACCTTTTCATCGTGAATTCTAACCACCACATTACCAATCACTCGTATAGGTCTACCAATTCGGCCATTCGGCGAAAGAGACTGACCACCTAACCCCGAAGACCGACCATCCGGCTTCAGTGACCGATTATCCGGCCCCAGAAACTGGCTATCTGGCTCCAGAGACCGAATGTCCAGCCCCAGAGACTGACTGTCCGGTCCTTAAAACTCCCTGTTAGATCTAAGTATCTTAAATGTATCTCGTACACATGCCCAGTTATAGCCTATTTTGTCTCACAATTTGTCACCATGGCAACAAGGGTCGGTGGTGATAAAATTAGATTGGCCTTATTCGATAGCCCGATAACGACATTAGATCAAAGTAAAAATGCAAATAAAATTAAGTCATTATGATATTACGTTTGTGGGACATCATTTGCATGACGTTTTGTACTTTGCTGAGCATTTTGTAAAGTTTTAGGCTCATTCAAGTTAGTAACGAGTGATATTATATCATGAAAACTTTGTTACTAGGTTACCATGTTGTCCATAGTAACGGTTGCTAGGCAAAACTATAACCACTGATCTTACTTCATATGGTAACTAAGGTTTGGTTGAGGTTTCATGCTTATATATCTCTGCTGAATAGGCCGTTGCTATGGAGAATCTCACTCCATAGCAACCGTTTCCAAGTGATAAATACACCGTTAGATTCCTTGTAATTAGTGACTTATGAACTGTTTATTATAGCCATAATATTTGACACATTTAAACATTTATTATCTTTGTTATAGGCACACTAAGCTTGTTAATTGCTAAAGATTTTCGGTTGTCATAGCAACAAACGGTTGGTAAGCACCCTGTATCCCAAATTTGTTCCTGTTAACATAATTTTTTCTAAAGTTTAACCCCTGGAGTACAATAAAATATGCATGGGGTTTAATCCCAGAGGGGTGCATGGTAACCCTTGTCAGCTCCCCGACTATAATATTTCTCCCCACTGACGTTCGGTTGGTCACGCGTGACAGCATTAAGCCTATACAGCAGCAACCGTTTAAAAATTTAAATCAGCGCGTTAATGTTGTTTCAGAGAAAACGGCAGTTCAAGTGCGACTGTAGGCCTACGACCTAGCTAGTGTAGAATTATTTAAGTTTGGGATGCGGTAGGTTTATAACTTTACACAAACATGTACTGAGAATCTGATCACAGTTTTTTGTGCCTTTGGTTGCAAAATTTCCGACAGACAAGATTATGGTTGATCAAAATTTTAATTTTGCTTCAAAATGTCTCAATATTTTTCTATCTTAGATAAAAAAAATTTTCACACGAAAAAATGTTTTTAGCTTACAGATCAAAATTGGGAGGGAAGGCAGTTAAATTTTTTTACCTCCAATTTACCATAACGCCATCGGTAGAACATCCGTTCCTGTGGCAACTTGAACGGTCATTTGAGGGGCAGTTATGTCGAGAATTTTTGTATAAAGTTATGAGAATTTTGTTAAAGCTGTATTTGATAATGTCAAGGATTCTTTATGAGACACAGTGTAGAAATGACATCCGGCCCACCCGCGTGGCTAAACCGGCAAATGATTGCTTTGTCAGGTGATAGATGTAATGTCTAATTAGACATGCACGCTGCAAGATGACCAAAAATCTTGACTGGAAATCTTCACATTTTAATGGACCTTAGTTTTTTTCCAGATAAGTCGTTTTTGCAGTGCGAGAAATAACATTAAAGCTTTGACAGCAGTAGCTTCCGCTTCGCATTATAAGAATAATAGAGCGATTACGCTAATTGTGCCAGTAGGCCTAAATAGGCCTACTTGGGCAAGCGGAGTGGTTGGTTGGCTTGGCAACGAGCCACAACAACGCTGATCAATAGCCTACATGTATTTCTCGCTTAACTTCCAGCACCTGCTCTCATACATCTATAGTCACGTGATTTTAATGGCCATATTACAGACTCATCAACGCAAAAAAAGCAAACCGATGAATATTAACTGTGATATTGATGGGGACATCATGAGAACTGACCGAGTGCAAAATATTCAATCAAACAATTAATTAGTCCAACTCATTAGGCTACACAAAATAGTATTGAATGGCGCTCGAAGTCATTAGAGAAATTTGCTCCACCGATGTTAGACAATAGTACCCCAGGCCAAAGAAATCTATTTTGTTATCAAAATTCTTTCGTATTTAACAAGATAAATGCGTACAATTGTACTACGCGTCGCAAACTCGCAACAGTGCCCAGCTGGGCAATAGTTCGTTTAAGATCGCGTTCCTTGACCGATTATGTACCAGAAACCGGTCTTTAGTAAAGGCCACGTGACATGATTTCAGCCAATCGTATGCACGCATTTTGCGACGAGGTTCAAAAAACGCGAGCAGTAAAACACTTTGCACTACCTGGAGCTGGGTGAATTTAGCCCCCTGCCAAGTCTCACGCATCTCTCGCGAGTCTCACACACATTTTCAGTTAACTCACACTTTTCCGCCCGCCTAAGTTTTATCTCACGCATTTTATTTTTCTGTCCGTTACAAACAATTTTGTACGGCAGCGTCAGAAAATTGTTTTCATTAGTCACAATTTTAGAGCTTAGAATGTACAAAAAATGCCTTGGCAGCCGGAGTTCCGCCCCGACCCCGATTGGAGAGCTTCATTAGACCTACAGCGTTCCCAAAACCTCTAGATTTACGAGAAAGGAACGAAAAGGAAATGGATAAAAAGAAAAGACAGAAAAAGGAGGGGAGGAGATAAAGAATGGCGGGAGGGCAATCGATGATAGATCTCACGAATTTTGATTTCCGGACTTTCGCAGCAATGTGATTTGCAGTTCAGATGTCTTATGGACTATACGTATATCCTAAGCATTATGTTTTAGCCCATACCTACACTACTACACATTGCTACACTACAAAATGTTTTTTTGTTTTGCTGATTTATGCCTACCGGTAGTTTATTGTTACCATTCGAAAGACTTAACATTATAGATTGTTCACGAATTGAATTATTAGCCGAAGTTGTGCTATACAGAGAGACAAATGGCAGAAAACGACAAAGAAATTAGAAGACTTGGATAAACGAACGGTATGTGACAGTTTGTTCATTTTGAAACGGTAGCCAAAAAAAATAAAACAGTACTATTTAATAGTGAACTCGTAAAAAACTAATAAGCTTAGTAGTTCATGTTACAAGCTGGCAAAATTACGCGTTTAACTTTGGTTATGGTCAAACTGTCAGGTGACGCTCCGTAGCACACGGGAAAAGCTGTACATCGTTTTTAAAAAGTCTCAATATTTTTGACACGTTTTTCTAACTATAGATAGAAATGAACGAACTAACCATAATGACATTTGGACCGTGGCTGTAGCCATAGGCGGATTTAGGGGGGCCAAACGGGCCATGGCCCCCCCAAGATGCCAAAGTCGCCTTTTTCGCCTAGCATATGCATGCATTTCTGCAGTTAAACTAATAAAATTTATACTCAGTGTATGCACTTTAGGGGGTTTTCATGCTCAAAAAACCGTTTGCTTCCGGGGCTGCGCACCGGCGACAGGCTTCTCCCCAAGAAGTCCACCTTTGTTTTCGGCTTTCGGCCTCAATTTTTGCCCCTTGGGGGCTAGTTCACCTTTTGTGACTCCAATTTCTGGCTATGCCTATATAAGAGTAAGTAACAATAGACAATAAATAATGGCAGGAGAGTTTAAACCATATAAACCTAATTGAGGCAAACGCTACAAAAAACCAGCATAGGTTTTTTTTGGAAAATTAGGGAGAGTTGAATATTATTATTATCAGTGGCGTATTTAGGGGGGGGGCACGGTGCGATGCCCCCCTTTGGCCTGACCAAGAAAATTTTTTACAGGCGACTTTATATGAAAAGGTGCGTTTTTTGCCATTTTCCAGCAAGAATTGCAAAATTCAACAATGCTTGATGGTCTTTTGCGTTTCCAAATTTCGGAAAAATGTGCGAATTTGCGGTTTCCATTGAACATTCAGAAGCAAAAAGTGTTTCAGCTTCAAGGGGGCTTCGCCCCCTAGCCCCCCGATCAGGGGCTCTGCCATGGCCCCCCTTTGCCAAATCCTAAATACGCCACTGATTATTATTTCGCATTTTCCATAATATTTACGATATCTTGCAACCAGAAGGGTTCCGTGACGCTTAGAATGCACCAAATTCGTTTTTCGCCGGGGCTCTGCCCCGGACCCCGCTGGGGGAGCTCATGGCGCTCCCCCAGAGTCCCT
>Ga0209367_1002729_pt1 | contig 23571 bp, 12 predicted proteins | sample WorMetLIZISLAND2_FD_187412 | JGI IMG/M metagenome (GOLD analysis project Ga0209367, IMG submission 187412) | Marine gutless worms symbiont microbial communities from Max Planck institute for Marine Microbiology, Germany - Olavius geniculatus... ... | reverse complement strand
GGGTAGGCCTATAGCCTACTTTGCGGGACTTGTGGGATTAACTTAACCAGGATAACCTTACATCCGAAAATGAGCCAGTCTAACCAAAAAAACCAAGTGCATGCGTGTGTTGAGATATAACCTTTCTTTTCGTTTTTAAGTTAGTAGCAGACACGTGACTGAAGGATGGACAAGATAGCTTACTATGGACAGCAGTGGTGATAACTGGCAGCACGACGTCATTGTGTAGTTTTCTTTTACGACCCATTTACATCATACCGTTCGTAGAAGTCGGTACGGTTTTTGTGATAGTAACATAATTGTGTTGGAAGAAGCATGCTGTAGGCCCAATCACGTACCGGTCACTGCCTGTAGTCGCTAATCGCCATTTCCTACTGTCCTAGGCCACAGACCCCCAATCCGAATTTTTAAAAAAATCAATATGCATAGAAAGAATTTTTGGCTGATGTCCAGATTAGCCAAATTGTCGCGAAAAGTTGAAAATGCATCTAATAGTCGGCGTAATGGAATCTGGGCTTAATTCTGCTGAAAAACCATGCAGCAAAACTTAAAACCATACCAGAACTGTTCGAAAGTTGAAACTGTTACTGACTCACTAACAAAAAGCACCACTTTGTAGAATCGCAAATACTTATATTTTGGCGTTGAATATAGGCCTATAGATACTTGGTTAGGGCCAGTGGCGTAGCCAGAAATGTGTTCCTTCCACTCGCCTTTCTTTCTGCATTTCATCCCCTCCTTTCTTTTTTCCTTCCCCCTTTTACGCATCCCCTTCCTTTCCCTTTCCCCCTCTTCCTCTCTTTGTTCCTTTAGATGTAAGACCCTAAAATCCAGCTGAGTCCCGGGAGCGCTGCAGCCTAAGCTTCCCAGCGGGGCTTGGCGCGCAGCTTCAGCCGAAATCGAATTTCGTGCATTTTAGATTTAAAATATGATATCTGGTGGCAACAATTGTAACTACTTTCGCGAGAGTCAACTGACCAAATTGGCACATTTAGTGCAGTTTAAGCGTATGCTTATGCCTTGTCCCCTTGGCTACGCCACTGGCTTGGGGCTCTACGAGACCGTTAAGAAAACAACTGCTGCAAAACGTTGGCGAAAAATATCTGCAGTTGTTACTTGACAACGGACAGAATTGACCATCACTCATGTATGCAAGCCATTCCACAGAAACCCAGCTAGTTGACGGCTATAGTTACTGGTCTTGAGATCACGGGAAATGTACTTTCGTCAATGTGAACACTTATTCAGTATCGATATGATTCGTTGTGAGAGCTAGAACGTGCGCCGACACGTCGTCAGAAGTCGTCGAATAGCGCCAGGTCGACGGCGTTGTTTGCAGCCAGCGGCAGTGAGTCCAGATCGACCTCCGGGTAAACGTCAAAGTTCTGTGAGTCGCCGTCGTGTTCCACGCTCGGTTGAATCGGTGCCTGCCACACAAGACATAGGCTATGTTCATACACATAGGCTACACAATTGCCAAAGCCACTACTGTCATTGCGTTCAATTCTTATGAATTCTTACAAAAAAAACAGTATTTTCCTTGCCAGAAGTCTGCAAGATTATTTAAATAATAATATTACAGCTGGAATATTTACTTCATATTTTGTCGCTGGTGCATCTTAGGAGTTAGGACAGAGATAAAATGAATAGTTTTTGGCGTAAAAAGTAGGCCTACAATGGCCAAGGTTGAAGCGTGACCAAGTAGGCCTAAGCTTATGCTAAAGAGAAGATGCTATCACTTCTTACGTTTACAGTTCTAGACGTCTGGGTTTTTTGTTTAATCGACCACGTGGAAATGTCGAGGGGATGGGAGATGCAGCTGGCTTGATGCTGTAGGTCTATATCCTACACTTTAGCTCTAGTTGAACAGTTGCGTTTCAACTGCACCTGTGTCTTACCATTTTCATGGCTTTGTACGCAAAATTCAGCAAAGGCACTCGGTAGGTTCTCAGTATGGGCATTAATCGCATTACGCTTGAGCATTCTGCCACATGGAAAGTTCACTAGCCGCAGTATAACAATATATATGGACATAGAGTATCTGTGATTAAAACAACAGGATTCACGAAATAACAATGTACACGACATGCAATTCAGTGATAATAATTGCAGTAGTGTGGGTTACAGAGCTAGTAATGTTTCCGGCTGAGAGAAATATGACTAGCTAAACCAGACTACTGCAATAATGCAGTGCCAAATTTTTAAAAAAACTGAATCAAAACAGATGGGCAACTAAACGAGCTCATCGCCATAGGGGCTTTTTAAGCCCATCGACTGAGTGTAGAAAACGCGGCGTTGTATATAGCTTATTCAGTTGGTTGTAACGATGATCATTGATGAGCGCCGTTTTCTGAGCCCCGCAGTTGCGGGGGTCCACAGCTTGAACGGGCCGCAAGTATAGACACTAGACAGCACACCGCGCGATGCTTTCGATACTGACTGTTCCGAATGGTGATTTTTTTCACGCAGTCGTCTCCAAGAGCCACGCTTCAGAGCTCGAGAAACAGAAACGGCGGGAAACAGAATGTAGAGTCTCGTACCGAGCGACATAACCAAACTGCAACTGACATGGTTTAGTTTTTGACGAACTGACCAATAAGCAAGCAGTAATGCATTACAGTAGGCACCGCGCAGCGTCGGTAGCTTACGTGACTAGGCTACTCTCACGTACGCGTCAACCAATGACCAATGGGCTTGCTGTTGCTCTGCTTACCCGTTGGTCAGCTCGTCAAAAAATAAACCGTGTCAGTTCAGTTCAGACTCGGCTCAGTTACGTCGCTCTGTATGCGCCTTAACGCAAACTGGCTATTCAAGGTCATTGCTTTCACTATAGCGTGAACCCAATGGGCCTATCAGCTGGAACGCGCTGCGCTGGAAAAAGGTCGTAATAATAGGCTTGGCCTAGAAGTCACAAACACAATAAGTCATCACACATTAAGCATGCACACATTATGCCTATGTGCAAGTCGGACAAGAAATAATTTCGACCATGACCTCGAGGACCCATTTTATTCTCTGCATAATCTGGTTTGATCAGGGGCGGCGCCAGGTTTTCAGAGCTAGGGGTCCAAGTCAAATGGTTGTCCAGTTGCCGCTGCTACCCCCCCCCCTTCACCCATGCAAATGAGCTCGGATTTGCGCAAATCTCATGGGTCATCCTGCTGGGAGCTGGGGGAGGGGAGGGGGGTCTGGACCGATGGACCCCCCGCCCGCCGCCGAATCTGGGCTTAATTGCCTATAGTAGCTGAACTTAAGACCTTATGTGCCCACTAACTACATGCAGTATCAGTTGACAGTTTGCCAAATGAAATCAAAATGACCGATTTTGTGTAAAATTATTTAATTTTTGCGCGTAAATTATTTAATTTTTGCAGAAAATTAAACTAATTAAAATGTATAAACTGTTAACTAGAAATACGTTCTGTGGAAAGACATGTCTGCCCCACTGCCACTCTGTAAGCTTACCTACGGCTTATTAACAGTTGACGTCTTACACCTGTTGTTGGTTTTTACGATTGCTGGCACTTCGGTATGATCTGACCACAACCCAAGTCGTTATTAGTCTAGTGTCAGTGGTGAATAACAGCAACGTCGTTAGATCACAACAGACAGAAACGAAGCCCAGTGTTAGCTTGGACAAGGAATCGACGACTACGGGTGTTAAAACAAATTAAACATAACGCATAAACACAGGAAAATTGCAAACGCGCAGCAAAAAATGAACATCGCGGACTGATTAGGTTAATGATACCTGCTGTTTCACAGTATCGGCCGCCTTCTCATACCAGCTCTGCCAATTCTGCTCGGGGTACTCAAAGAAATTGCGAGTATCGCCAGTGTGCCTTATCCGGGGGACTATCGGCGGCTGCAAGGCCACAGAAAATAATACAAAGAGTCGTGTCAGTTAGCGAACAGCATTCAACATGTACAAGCCTCCCCGCTATTCATCCCGACAGTGAAACTGTTAGCAACATATAGGCCTAAGATTTTACAAGAAAAGCCCAGCTAACGCAAAGGGAAACGCGCAACAGCGATGCATATTTGAAAGCCCAGTAAAACAAAATCTAAGTTCACCCATCCTAGCAGCGATGTTTTTTTCAGTCGCCAGAGGGTGCCAGACGACCGGCGGCTAATTATCTATAGTGTTTTGCTTGTACTCACCAAAGGGCGTAACCTGTCTCGCTCTGCCAACGCCTTATCGGCTGGAAATTGCAAATTTTCCCTACCCCTCTCATTTAGCGCCCTCGTTCGGGGTGACTCCTTTCGAATTTATGGAAAAGCTTTACGGTTCCTGAAACTAGAGTTTTCCGGGCAGCCAACGATTAAGATATGGTGATTCTGGCTTGAACCGTTTTGACTGATCCACCCGTGTGACAGACGGACAGACAGACAGAGAGACAGACAGAATTGCGATGGCTTAGACGTGCTACAACAGTAGCTGCTGTTGCGCGTAAAAACGGAACAGTAAAGTTGATTCAATCTCGACAGATAATCTTTATCCGTGGTAGGCTCTTCAGAAGGTGCACAGAAATTCAGATAAATGTAAGAGGTGCTCCATATAAAGTAGCTGGCCTACATAGGTCTAAGCTACTATATTTCATACTTTCATCAATTAATGACCGATTTTTTTACATTTCCATCGTAGACATAGTAGCAATGAATTTGTTGTAAGAAAAAAATTAAAAGATCTCACCACATTACGAACGTTTCTCTACATAAAATTAATATTAATATTAATATTTTAAAAAACATTATTGTTTCACAAAATTCTGTAGCGTAGGCGTAGTATATGTTCAAACAATTTTTTTTCAAATTTATTCTTGAGCGCCGTGGTAACTGTTTGAGCCGGTTTGTAGGTTTACGTTTACAGCATCAATTCAAATCGCTCTGTTGTAATACACGCAAATGCACCGAATAGCATACGAACAAAACATCTGCTAAATAAGCTATTATTCTATACTATCTTTCTATATAATAGACCTATTTGCACTATACAAACAGCATTGCTAAGCTAAGAAAGACTGCAATTGCTGCAGCTGCAGTATGCGATTATGAGTCGTGTGACACACAGAAAGCGATTCGGCACATGCGCGACATCAGCAAAACATCGCCAGAGAGCATTAGGCCTATAACGCAAAGATGCTGTATCTTAGTAGAGCGCGTGATCAGTCGTGCAGATCTACATTGTAGATCTAACATTGCAGACGTGACCAAAGGGTAACTGCTCTTACTCGTAGAAGCAAAAAATAGTAGATCTACGTAAATATAAACTATGCAAGTGAATCGCTACTTCACACTAGAACACTGAGAAAACAAGAAGCCCAGCTGTCGCTAAGACAGCCGACCGTTATGGTTGTCAGTGACCTTCAAGGTCATCCAAGGTCGATGATTGTCATCTCATCTGAAAGGGCGTATGAGATTTCCTATTAGTAATCAATAGTAACCTTGGCCCTATCTCGCACAGTTTAGCCATAACAGCGCGTACCGACCTTCAAAGTCATCCAAAATCAATGATTTTTAATTTTTATGTCATCTGAAAAGGCGTATGCCACTTCCTATTGGCGATTAATAGTAACCTTGACCATATCTCTCACCATTTCCGAGATACAGCCACTTATAGCTAGAAACATTCCATTCAAAATTGCGGCCAAACTGCTGCAGATGGAGACATGGTTACTATTGACAGCCTTTAGAAAGTCGCCAGCGCCCTATATGATATTACAATCACGATCCCATACGACTTACCGTTTAGCTACAATACCGCACGATTGGCATACTATAGTGGGCTACGACCCTTCAAGGTCATCTAAGGTCAATGATTTGCATGCCATTTAAAAGCCAATAGAATTATGCGACTTCCTATTAGTGATCAGTAGCAGCATAGGCCCTATTTCGCACCGTTTCGCTACATACATCCCCTGACAGACGACGACAGACGGACGGAAAGATGACAACTGTACCATAAGCTCGACCGTCACTCAAGTACGGTCGGCTAAAAACAGACAGTGTAGGCTTACACTGATCACTCGAAGACAGAAAACTGCGTATGGTTCTATCTACTGAAGCAGCGCAGCCCACAAAAACGCGTCGCACGGATTCGACAAAACGGCAAATACATGACGGAATGATCGGTGCCACTGTCAGTAATTTGACAGCTATTTCTATTGACTACTCTGAACAAGGTTAAATCAACGCTTAATTAACATATGAATGAATTAATTAATAAATAGAATACGCCCAACTGACCTCGGTTTGCTTGGCAACGACTTCGTCCCAGACGATATTTCGAAACCACCGATGATTCTTGACATCATGCGCACCATTCTGACAAAGTACATTAACACAACGCGCAACTTCCTTGCGTGTTCCTTGTAGAAACAGGATAATGTTCATACGAACACGGAGTCTGTCCAAAGCATTTCGATAGTTTACAGTATATGTCCGTATAAATAAAGTCAGTGAGCTGTTTAGACTAGTAGAAAAAATCAAACAGTTTAATTTCAAATTGTACAGCAGCAATGATCCTTTCATCCTTCTCTATTATTTTAACTAAACAATAGACATTGTCAGTCACGAGACCATTCGATTCACTATAAGTGGTTCATCGTCACCATGCGTTTATCTTGCACCGTTACGGAGATATGGCGCCTCAAAGATAATGGGGTCACGAGTTTGACCTTTTCGGGTCACGCGACATCATCGGTCACGTGACCATTCGACTCCCGGGGGTCGACTTCCTATCCGTGGTCCATGGTGATCATGCGTCCATAGACTACACGAATAACTTGCCATGGACCTTAAATTAAACCTAGGCAAGCAAAATTTCAGCGATCTAATCCAAGGGGATTATAACATTAAATTGGGGCTGAAAGGAGGGATTAAAAAAATGTTCGTTTTTCAACGGAAAACTGGCCATATCTCGAACACGGGGAGAGGTACGACCACGGTTACTATTAATCTCAAATTGAAGGTCGTTACGCGCTATTGCGGCTATACGGTGCAAAATAGAGCTATAGGTTACTAATTAAATTTACTATCAGTAACTAATAGGAAGTGGCATACGTCCTTTCATTTTTTTCAGATGAAATGAAAATCATCGACCATGGATGATTATAAAGGTTACTGACAACCAGTACGGTCGGCAATCCTAGCGACGGCTGGGCTTCTTGTTATAACGTAGGCTAAGTGTATGGTCTAACATTTTTACAGGTAGGTAATACCAACGCTCTGTATGCTGTAAGATGTAGTTTAAATGTACTGCATGGCAGATCATTCAACATTAGCAAAGGGAGACGACATTAAGATAACATTTCACTAACCTTCATGTTTCCTAGTCGTTTTGTTCGGTCTTGAACTAAAAGTTTCTTTATCAAATCCCTACAACGCGACATTGCAGCAAACACGAATTCGAACTACTGATGACAATGTGTATTTTATTACTACAGACAAGTATCAGATAGACTACACTATGCAATTAGTAACGTCATGAAATCAATGAAACGAATACGAAAAAATAATTTTGTAATAATAACAAGTTAAGATGTTGGTCTAGTGCTGGCATGGTACGCGGTCATCCGCCTAGCTCGCCTACTGCACTGTGCGTCTACAACCAGAGATCCCACTCCCCAGCCTCAACTTAGCCCTGATATTCGACCGTTTAAACTAAAATAAAACTAACACACTGGTTACACCTGCCCTAGGAAACGTTCATGTAATTATTAGTTTTCGTGCGCCTTTTCTGTTTTCCCCGTGACGAACCGTACGGGACGGAGAGACGGACAGACGGACTGCCTGCATGACCTGCAATATGCGGCCGCATTATAACATTAATTTTCTGTCACGCTGTGATCCGTATTTCAATCGAACGTTTTATATCGCCAACATCTCTATTTTACGTGTTTTAAGGTTTTCGGTACGGCGCAGAAATGGCGACAATAAAAACAAGTAATTTGAGCAAAGACTCATGAGACGCGCGACAGCCGAGCAGTTCCTGTTTGCAGGTTGTCTTGGTCTATCTCCATCCATTTCGTCGCAATTCACTTGAAATCTGCGTCGCAGCCACAAATTGCCAAAAAAACACTAAAACCCCAATTTTAAGGCTTTAAGGTCATTTAAGGTCATCGATGTTGACACCACTAAAAGCTTGTCACTATTGCTTGTTATGATAAGCAGCATGTCTGTGCCTAACTGCAACCGTTTTCACGCTACACAAGGGTAACCGTCTTGAACCTAAAAAGTCGGGACTTAAACTGCTAAAATCTACGTTGAATGCTGAAAATTTCATGTGCAGTTTGTCTTGGTCTATCTCCAGCCATTTCGTCACAATTCACTGTTGAATTGTGCGCTGCAGCCAAAAATGCGAAAAAGATCGCCACAATCCCTCTTTTGGGGGTTCAAGGTCGTTCAAGGTCATCGATGTTGACAAATCGAAAAAGCCCGTCAAAAGTGCTTGTTATGATATGCAGCAAGTCTGTACCTATCTGCAACCGTTTTCACACTAGGCGAGCCAATGGCGGCAAAATAATGTCTTCTATGGGGTACCTCTGTTTGATGTAATCGTTCGAGGAGAACCTCCTCAACTAGGGGCACGAAATTTTGTCACGAAAAACTAGAGACTTTGGGGCAGCCCATGGTAAAGATTTTGTTATCCTAGCTTGCACCGTTTTGATAGAGCTCAAGGTTGACAGACGAACGGACAGACGCCCAGGTCATGGCTAAGACGCGCGAAGCATGATTGCTGTCGCGCGTGAAAACCCGTAAAATGCACATAAATGCTACTGATGGATGAGTTATGGAGAGAAATCATATGCCTACGTACACCTAGTTTATCACTGGGTAACACATCATCGTGATGGCCGATGCTGTTACGCATATACAGCTTATCAGCAGATATATAAAAGGCGAACGCTGCCTGTAAACTATTTTATTGGCGGCTGGTGTGAACAGATTTGCTGCTGCTGCTGCTGCTACTGCGATACAAGCGTGACGGCGATCGATTACATACGAAACAACACAATAGGTTATTATAGGCTTACCGTGCTATCGGGTCCACGTGCTTCGGCCAGTCGATTTTACCGCTCATTATTTTCTCGTAGATGCCGAACGGCTGGTCGTCGAAGTACGGCGGATACCTGCAGCAATGATTTGCAACAGCGACCGCTATAGCAAGGCATCGTGGCGACGTTTGAATTGTGGGTTTGGAAAAAAGCTGAATTATACTCTATATCAGAGCAAAAAAACTTCAACAGTTTACAAAGCTATGTAAGGGCGATATGAGTTAAAACTCCAAAACAGCAAAATGGTTTTGGGGCGATATTATCGCGTGTTGAATTCCAGACTGGCCCCTGAAAGACTAGTCATTTTAAATACTTGAAATAAAAATACAAAAACAGAAGTCGCAAGCCGAAACAATGTAGTACACCAGTCTACTATCTACTAGATGCTCGCTTTATATAGCCCTAGCTGTTCCACAGCATGAATCCTACATATCGCCTCTACGAAGTGTGGATCCTCTTCGGACCGCTGAGGTCGTGATAAATTGCGATAGGTCTACTAACAACAAACTACCGGGAAATGATGAAGAGAACACTGCTGACAGGAGAGATAGGCTATTGTACGCGGGAAGCAGACGCCAAGCAAAGAATAAACATTGCAAGCGTTGCACTGATTTTCAGAGGAGTCCTGCATATGTCGGCAGAAATGTGCTGACCGACTTATATTTTTGTGCTCACACCTGTTCAATGTGCAGTATATAGGCCTATATAATGGAAGCCCGTATCACATTACATATATACACGTTTTCGGCATATATAACTATGTACTGTGCCCATATCATATTTTTATGCTATAGCTAATTGACAGCAAAGATGTTCAGTCTATTATTAACGGTGGCTGGTGCATGTCTTCTCCACTCATCACTTCACACAGTCTGCAACTGCAGGATTGATTGTCAGTGCTCAGTCAGTCACTGCTGTGGTAGCCTAATTCTTACGTTACCACAAAATAAAATCCAACAAGAAATTTGAGCTAATGCTCACAAGACACGCGAAAGCCTATGGCAGTTCCGGTTCAGTAATTTAGCTAAAAATTGGGGTGTTCATGCTAAGTTAATGTACAAATACCAAATTCTCTATCTGGATCGCATAACGCTAGTTCCGTGGCGCCACCTTGTGAATGATATAGACTTGTATCGCAGCCCGAAATCGCCAAAAAAATCCACAAAACCCCCTATTTTGGCGTTCAAGGTCATTCACGGTCATTGAATTTGACGCCAATCGACAGCCAGTGTACGACTTCCTATTAGTGATTAATAGTAACCTAGGCTCTATCTCGCATTGTTACTGAGATACAGAGACTTATTGGCCAAAAATCGCAAATTTTACCTACCCCCTCTCATTTAGCGCTCTCGTTCGGAGTCACCCCCGTCGAATTTATGGAAAAGCTTTACGGTTCCTGGAGTCTTCCAGGCAGCAGAAGGTGAAGATTTGGTGATTCTAACTTGCACCGCTTTTGACTGATCCACCCGTGTGACGGACAGATGGACAGACAGAATTGCGATGGCTAAGACTCGCTGAAAGCAGTAGCTGCTTTCGCGCGTAAAAACGTTTGTAACGAGTTTGGACGCCGAGTTTTTTTGACAGCGCGTATCGCACATCCGGAATCCTGTTTTAGTGCCACATCATTGTGTACGCGTTTAATACCCGTGAGCCGTTTACACGATGAAGCTGGCTCGACGAGCTGACTCGACGAGCTGGCTCGTCTAGCTAACATATAGGCCTATAATCGCTCGATGTTTGCTTGATCGTGTAAACGGGGTATATGAGTAAACCATGCAGAACAATGCGATGGTTTCGGAGTCGATTACAGAAGCAGAGCACATCTAATGCACTCACCCAACAAGCATCTCGTAGACGAGTATGCCAAGCGCCCACCAGTCGACCGCCTTGTTGTGTCCCTTGCTCTGAATTATCTCCGGCGCAAGATACTCGGGCGTCCCACACAGTGTCCACGTACTACAAACATAATTATTAACATTATTCATAATGACTATCTCATAATAATTATGTTCTTGTCAGCGACCACAGAATTGACTCTGGGACGGCGCCATTTTTTTGCGAGTAACGAAGCCAAAAAACAAAAGATTTTGTCAAAGAGAAAGGTATTTTTTTCTTATGCTGAAGTTATAAATTGAATTCCCGCACTATCAGCTAAATTTAAACCGCAGCTAAAAATCTTAAAATGGAGCTGCCGGGCGCTAACATAACTATGATAACTACCACTGAATCAGTGCTAAATGATCGAGTCATTTCTTGACATAAGCTATTGTAAACGTCGTGCAACACTATAGGCCTAGTAGCTCGACAAACGGACCTGCCACGGATGAGGGACGCCATAGCAAGTATTGTGATATGACATGAAAAGATATGATATGAAAACGCACCGGTCTTCGAGTTTCTTGGCGAATCCGAAGTCGGTGAGTTTGAGGTGACCTTGCCGGTCGAGCAGCAGGTTCTCTGGCTTGAGGTCGCGGTAGACGAGACTGAGCGAGTGCAGATACTCCAGCGCCAGGACGATCTCTGCGGCGTAAAACAGAGCCGTGCCGCCAGTAAAGCGACCCGCATTGCGGAGATATGTGAACAGTTCACCGCCGCAAACATACTCGAGCAACATGTACAGGAACCGTTCGTTGTGATCCGCCCAGAGTCTACAATACACATTACCCGTCTTACGTCGTCAGTTCGTCACAATCATTACTATCAACTGTCAAACGATTGCCCAGTAAAAATAGGGAGGGAAGTTTCGTTAAGAATGTAGCTTGAAAAATAGGAAAAAGTGAAAATGGGAAGGGGAGTTTTGATCTACAATTTTAACAAGAATTCCCCCCTATTTTTCACCGGGGGCAAGCTGCGCCCACCAGGTATAGGGATAGAAGCCACTGGGAGTAATGCATCTGCACGCGCCTTAAACTAAGTAAGTCGAGTGTGAATGAAACCTTTCCATACCCCTCTGTTTGTTGGGTAGACTACTTTTTGACAGTTGATAGTAATGATTGCGGCAACAGATGGCGTGCAGCCAGTAGGCCTACGCTACGCTATCTCAAGTCGACTGACTGACTGAAACCATTCGTATACAATGAACGCGTTTAGTTGCCACAGCGACGCGGCCGACAGCATGAAAAGGAAAAGACCGACAGTATGAATCGGCGAGCAGCTGATCCAGTATTATAACATGAGCCATAAGAGATGCCAAACTTTTAAATAGCTCCGTGAAACATAGACCGATTTTAATAGTTTTTTTTCCGCGCGACATCACAAATAAACTTCACGCAAATGACTTTAGTTTTGCCCAGCTCATTTTAATACTGTCGCTACACTACCTTGTGAAATGCAGAAGTTGTAGGCCTACTTTGGCCGTTTAATTGCAGCAATGAATTCATACTGGGTATGCTTTGGCTCAGAAAATTACTGAGACCACAAAATCATTGAAAATCTGTTGCTTAATTGTCTTCATTTTAAGATCGTATGTCGGAAACGACGCACCAACAGCGAGTAGACCGCTCTGACTCACGCAATTATTGAACGTGCTGTTAGCCAGTGGCGTAAACGTCTACGCGCTTGCGTTCCTGCTGGAGGAAGACATTTCGAGCACATGTTGTGATGCAACACGTGTGACTTTTTGAGAAACAACAATCGCCAGTCGAGTTTGTCACATTCAGTTAATCATTTCTGAGCTGTCGCATGCGCTACCCAGTATGAATTCATTGTTGTAAACGGCCGCACTACGAATTCTGCATTTTACAAGGTAGTGTAGCGACAGTATTAAGATGAGGTGGGCAAAACTGCAGTCAATTGCGCCAAGTTTCTTCTTGATGTTGCATGTGAAAATTATCAAAATTGGTCAATGTTTCACGGAGCTATTCACGAAATAAAAGTGGAACTTTTTATGGCCCACGATGTACAAACAGACGTCAGCATGCGAGCAGATACCAGCACGCGCTACGAACCGTTCGTCAGTTGGGTGCAGAGCTTGCGCCGCGCCGCCGCCGACCTCCCGCCATGCACCGCGCAGCCATGCCATGCCCAGAGACCAAGACGATCAGCCGCTATTTCTGGATCATCATTCGCACAGAAATAACTCACTCGATCGCTCACGCAAGTGCACGCAATTGTACACTGGAAATTACCGACGCCATTTTTGCCCGTTCGATACTGATATATCCAGGTTTGAGACGAGTTAGGACGTGGAGGCTGCACAAAGCGGCATCGTGGGTGAAAAAGGTAGGCTAGGCGGGACTGCAAGAAGTTGCAGTAACGTGTGTCCGACGGACGCAGACAGTTTCCGACACAATTCCCGACAGACATATGCAAACTTCCGACAAAAAAATGATCGGTGATCGAAATTTAATTCAGTTTTGTCCGTAAATTTCCCCCAAAAGGGTTTTTTGTTCATGCAGCTACGAATCTTGCATTTCTTAACGAAAATTTTCCAACAAGAAGATTTTTCGACAGCCCAAAATTTAGGGGGGGAATTTCCGCTCCCTTTCCTCCCTGAGGCTGCGAGCTTCCGCGATGTGTGAGGTCATCAATGCAAGTGCCTGAAAGTGGAAGCATGACGTCTTGCTTGCGTCTCGCTTCTGTTATGTCGTTGCGTCGGCGTATCGCCGCACTTCGTGCTGTAGACGATAGGCGGCCTATAAGACCTAGGCTATAAGTTGTTCCGTCTCGCAAGATAGCTGCATTTTACTTTCTTTCACTTTCTCTTACTCAAGATCTAGCCACCTGAGCGATATGCAGGTTTCGTATGATGTATATGGACTCAAGTGGTCTAAGTGGAATAAATGAATGGATAAGGACCAAACGATTGAACCCACGTATGAGATAGGCCTAAATGTAGAGAAGTGTAGTCAGAGCGTTACTATCGCAGACTTACTTAGGCCCCTATTGTAAATTATTTAGTTCTGCTGTGTTTGCTTATCTTTCTTTACAATTGCAGGGTGAAGCTGCGAGTGAGATTCCTAGAACTGCATAGGCCTATCGAAAAATTCAAGCGCTAGACTGACGCAGGTCGCAGAGCTAATCATTCAGAGCACAAACACAACAGCATAATGGTTTATAGCCGATAGAAAATTCATACAGTAAAACAGTGGCATTGAAAACTGAAATGCGTTCAACTCACAGATGAACGATGAACGGGTGTTTGACCGACAGCAAGATGTCTTTTTCGTTCTTGACGTGGTCGACCTGCTTCAGTCGAATGACTTCTGAGATCGGCAGCACTTTGAGTGCGAAGTATTCTCGCGACGGCCGATGCCGCGCCAGAACCACTCTCCCGAACGTTCCCGTTCCTCAACAGAACAGATTCAACAATCGTATAATTATAACCAACTTTAAGAAACGATTGCACAGTCAAAGACAACAACGGCTTGAGCCCTGGAGGTTTACACGGCCAAGACTAGTAATAACTCCATGCCCCGTGTCGGTGTCCACTTTGTTATAATACCTAGGCTAGACTTTTGCCAGTAACTATAGGTTGGATGATAATACGGTCGCAGAAGTTTTTTTTCTGAATTTACGTACAGTAGCCTATAACTTGATCAATTTCACTGTATTCCGCTTGAAGCTTTTTACCAAACCAGAATATGTAACTAACCGAGAGTATTTTTCAGCTCCAGGTCGTCGAGATGATATTTCTCCTTGAGACTTCTCTTCCTCGACTGATCCCTGGCTGAGAGGAGTGACGACTGAGGTGCTGAGACGCCGAGTTGTGACAGCGGCGGCGTTGTCGGTGAATGTGGGTGATCTCTGACGCCATTGATGGCATTAGGCCGAAGTCGTGTCGATTCGATGTCAGAGTCTGGAGGAGGTCTGATCCGCACGCGAGTCCGACCACGACGTGTCATTCGCGACGAAGACATCGCTCTAGTAGCCTACTAGTGCTCGCCGTTGGAGCAACGAAAGCTATTATACACTGTTCCTGACAGCAGCTCTAACGACTGAACAAACTTCCTGGAGCAGGAATCCGGCAAGTACGCGCCTATGACAAAAAGCCAAAACTCTAGCCTACACTCTCTGCCTTCACTCGTTATAGCGTACGTATAAGCCGGTAAATTTCTACTGCATGCAAATGCACGCGGCTTTACCATACAGTGAGTGACTGAAAGGTGGGCTATTTGACCACGACTGTACATACGTACGTATCTATAGCGAACGGTCTTGTATGCCGACAGACTATTCACGGCAGGTATGCAGCGGCAGAGCGATGATGCATCGCCAGCTCAGCGCTGAAGCAGCCGCGCATCATCATCATCAACATCAGCAGCTGCTGCAGCAAGCAATCGCCTATGCCACTGTACGCCAGTCGGCCGTCCACTCATCAGCGGCAAGTTTTTCCGCGATTCCTAACAGTCCGTCAAATCACGGAACCAGTGCACCTTGGCCCGCGACATGTCCGTAAAAAAACAAAAAAAGCTGTCGCTAGGATGGCCGACTGTACTGCCTGGCAATTGGCTATCGCTATCGCTGTTTGGTGTGGGAGGAGAGGGTCGATCGGAAATGGATGGATTAGGTAGGACACTGTGGTACATGTGTATAGCTTGTTAGGCCTCCAATAGGCATTCCGCTGATACATTTTGGCCGTAATGCGCCATGCAGTGTTGGGGATTAAAGGAAGTAGGCACTTCATTTTGGAGAACAGATGTGTTTGGACGGGGCGTTGGTCAGTTCCTATCTGGCTGGCAATAGTAACCATGCCGCTGACTGTTGGTACCACAAGGTGGCCGTCAAGCAACCCTATTTGCTTGATCAGTCAGTAATCAGTAATTTAGAAAAACTGATGCAGGCACTTAAACTTGTGCCATAGGCGCGACCATTATTAAGGTCAGCCAAAAACGAATTAAGGTAGGGTATATGAACTGATGAATGTTCAGTGAATGTAACAAAAAACATAAATGCCAAAAAGTTAATCATTACTGGCATAGATGTGAAAGACGTTTTTAATTTTCTTTTAAATGCTGTCAACAATATTTAATTCAGTTGCGACTTGTTTGCTTCATTTCTCAGAAAAAATGCTCGCGTTGTTACATTCTGCATTTTCGCATCAAAAAGAAGTTTTCTAGAAACAGTCTTTGATGCCTTTTGCTGTTGTTCAGTTATTTTAGCTCAGCATTGGCACTAGATTTATTTTGCTTCATTTATCCCCTACACTTTCAATGGGACAGCAAAGCTCACAAAGTGTAGACTGTTAGTGTCAAACTAACACTATACAAGTACAAACCTGGATGCCATGTTCTTTGCAAAATTATATTATAATTATCAGCTATTTGAAGTTGTTAAAAAGTACAAATTTTTAATCGTAATTTGAATCAATTAAGTAAATTTTAGTGGACTGATTTTTGAAAATTCATTAACTGATTTTTAATTCATCTGAATTTTTTCAGCCCTAATAAGTACGAGGGTCGTTCAATAAATTCCAGGACTGTTCCTCTCAGTAAGGACACAGTCACAGTTGACAACCGAAACTATGATGAAGTTGTAGGGCCAGTATTGTACATTACTTACCGTGGTGTCTTGTATGACGTCATTATCAAGACATAAATGATGGGCATTGACGTTTAGCATGTTCAGACAATAATCATAAAACTTTCTAGTCGCAGAAGATATAGAAAGTGCTGAAATTTATTGCAGATTATCTGTTATGCTTAGCAGCGACACTTTATCACGTTTGAGAGTATTTCAATAGTTTTCCCATTTTGCAGCGACACTGAGTTTAAGACGACGAAGATGTTCAACAGCATGTGTCTGAAAATTTCTACACGATGGCAACAAAAACTTAATGCTACGGGTTCAGGCCGACTTGTAGAACAATGGAAACATTGCAGTGAACTGCAGGGCCTAACTGTAAGAATTGTGCGATTTACTGTCATAATATAAGAACGTCGGTCCTGGAATTTATTGAATGACCCTCGTAGCACAAAAGACCAACACATGTGTGAGTTTTCTGCAGGTAGACTTTATTTGAGTGCTGCTCTCTGCGCTGTGCAGCCTGTCTACAGACTTCATGCACCAATTAACCACCATACTACATCGTACCCCTGCTACTTACTTACAATCAGTATTCTAAATTTCCATCTGAAAGATATACATATCTCGTCTAGACAGGAACAGGTGCTGTGGTCAATATACTTACAAATACATACCAATGTCAAACGCGACACATCCACTAGATAGACAGAAAACATTACAAATACTAAACGACGATAAAGCTCTACGCCAGCGAAACGAAGCAACATTGATACAACAACGTACACATACAATATTATACGATAAATTAAATTTACACACCTACGTGGAATGAAACAACCGTAGCCGTAATTTGGGTACCGCGCTGGCTCGCAACCCTGTTTCAGACACTGTAACATGATGCCGTAAAACTCAAATTGTGATAAAACAAGTCATACAAGTGGAATCTACAAATTAAATGACAATAAAGTACTAAAGTAAAAGGTAAAGGTATCCCAACTAAATAACGAGCATAGGGGCCGGAGCTGATCCGGGTTTCTAGGCAGTCAGCCCGCAGGTGACATAGTCATAAACCCGGTGGTAGGCTGCTATTACTTTCCACCAGGCCCGCAGTTACCTTCCCAGCCAGAGAGTGTCACTGCCCTCTGACTGGCACCAAATTATACTGCTTGGTGACAGAGGCACGTGTGTGAACAACTTGCCCAAGGTCGTTACCTGGCAGTGCCCCGGCTCGAGGTTGATCCTGGGACCTTTCGGTCACCAGTCCATCCCGTTATCGTTAGACCACCAAGCCACACGCATAATTAGAGTACCAAACAAGAATGGCACTGAATTTGCACAAGATCAACAACGTTAATGAAATTTTCAAATTACTGATGAAACTACCATAACATGTTCAGTTCCAAAGGGACCACATCACTACGTCAATCATTTTAAATGACAGCCGAGAAACAATGAGAAGTGAATTATATACAAATGCAAGTGGACTGGATAATCTGAAACATAACATAAAGTTGAACTTACAAAACATTCTAGCGACACAAACAATTTTCGCATGTACAAACACTAAAAACAACAAATGGTATCGACAATAATTATATAAATACACAGTTACAAGCACAGAGCTATTACCTATAAGTGCAGAGAAAAGCCACTACAAGGATACGAGATAGCACAATCCACGAACCATTACTTATGCTGCAAAAGACAGAGACACCGTTACAATTACCACACCTCATCAGATGCTTACAAAGAACAATAACAGGCCAGACTAGATGTACAGACGCAACAAATTACTCCTGGGAACCAAGACCACTACCACACAACCAAACAGTCATGGGCCGGCCGTGCAATCAATGCAAACGGCAAATAAAATAATTACTCATTACGGAATCCGAAGAAATTTACTGAATGTCCCCGGAACTGTGTGAATCTGTAGACAAGCATGGCAGCACGATGTGCAAGCGTCTAGTTGTTGACGCGAGTGACAAAGTCGTGCAACTGCAGAGACCCCGGTGGGCAGCGTAGAACCTCACCAGCACACGTAGTCACAGCGGCCACTGCGTCGGCTGCCGACGTCGAACCGTCCTCAGCATAGAGACGTTTGATGCCATCGTAGACGTCGTCGTTGACCACGTCATCCACTTTACGCTTGGACGACTTGCAGCCGATGACAACTGACGACACAACAACGCCACCCAGCGTGACTGCCAGCTCTGCGACAGTTTCACCAACGAGCAGACGCATTGCCAGCTCACGACACCAGACCAAGTCTCGACCTGACACCTACAAAAAACAGGCCAATGGCACATTACAGCATAGCTTCCCTTCAGGTCAAGAAAAGGTTCATCACTACCAAAGAAAAGTAGACTGCTGACACCTAGAAGTTTAGGAATTGATTATTGCATTAAGAAAAATTTTCAAACGAAATTTAAAAAATTAAAACAAATAGAAAATCATAGTATATACAGATCGGAAACTGTAACACTTTGCGTGTCACAGCCGAGCTGTGATACTACAATCATGAGGTATATATCGCCTGTATCAATATTTACGATATATATACTGGCATGCACTGAACAGAATGTCCTACAGTGAAATTTGTTACGAACAACTACAGCCAATCACCAAATTTTTAAAACTGATTAAATAGAAAACAATCGTGTCATTAATTGTTGATTTTCAAAAGTCTATTACAGACCTGAGCCAGTGTCTGCAGTGTGACTGTTGCCGGAAGCCACAGGTGCCAGCCAACGACCAGTTCCAGATCCAAGGACAGAGTTGCCAGAGCCAAAGTGGCGGGAGCGAAACCAGCAAGTCGTGAATCGAGCAGACATGTCTGCAGTCGGCATATCAGGTGAGTCACGTGCTGCGAGACTGACATTTGCATTTCGTCGAGGACCTTCGGACAGCGGGCCAGCAGCAGTGCGTGAAACTGTAACAGTAACACGTTTGAAACTTTGTACACTAACGTGGGTTAGAATGATAACAAGAACCTACCCAGCACAAAATAAGGGTCCAACATTATTGGGTAGGGGTTAGAATGATACCTAAAAAGCTACCCAGTAACCAATACCCAATATTATTGGGTCCTGCCAATACCAATACCCATACCGATATCGGCTTTCTGCCACGTGTTCTGCTAGAGCTAGACATGAGAAGTGAAGTGTGTTGACGACGATGATGACGACGATGAAGAACGAACTAACTTAAGTCCTAAGACTACAAAGACACGTAACAATAAGCCTAAACAGTGAAGTCACGTAATAGTAGTCAGTGCAATGAGACGTTGTTAGTCACGACTGTAAGACCGGGCAAAAAGTTCGGTATTCAGTCTGCTGCGGAAAACTTGCAACTAAATCTAAAAATGTAAGAACTCTGTTATATGAGTGCATATGTAATTAAACATAATGCTACTTCTAATAATCTTCCCTGTTATCCTCCAGAGAAAGAAAACTGGGCAATACCCAATACCAATATCATTTTAACCCTAACACTACCTAACAGACACACTTTCCTCACAGGTTATAAATATTACGACCTTAAAATCTCCAGGGTTCAAATCTGGCCACTCAAGCCTTAGTCAATCATCAACTGGGGTCTTCAGCTTATCAGCCATCTGGACCTCTGCCAACATTACCGTATTTCTCCATGGACTCCAAATTAGAAAGCGTGCCCACATCTTAACTAATGTGACTGTACTTTGTATAGTGTAATACCTCGTTACACAATGAACATGGCTCATCAAGCACTTGCGTAAATAAGGTATCAATCATAAATGACCTGCAATCATTCAGCTACGGTACTCACAATGTGGAGGAAGTCGAAGGAAGTTGCAAGCTTCAGATCCCAGTTGAGTTTATCGAGAATGCAGCGTTCCATGCGAAGCACCTCCGCCACTGAACATCCACACTCACTGCTGCGTACCAACGCCAATGTATTCGGGATCATCTGTTCATATATGACAACCACATCCAGGTACACATTCAATAACTGATGTACTGACAATACGCATACAAGGGTAAGCACTCGTTTGAAAAATAAAATTCAACAACTTCTCCACGACTTTCAAAGACCAGGCATCCAGATTTCAACAAGAAAAGCCCAGCTAGCAAAAGGGAACGCGCGACAGCGATCCATGTGTGAAGGCCCGGTGTGAACGAAATCTAATACAATGACGTTTCATTCAGACTCGATGGCGGATGACGCCTAGCGCCATATACAGTGCATGAATTTCAGTATTGCGCGCCACGTCCAATGCATGAATTTCAACAATGGCTGAAAATCGCAAATTTTTCCTACCCCCTCTCATTTAGTGCCCTCGATCTGGATGAGCCCTTTCGAATTTATGGAAAAGCCTTACTGATCCTGAAACGAAAGTCTTTCAGGCAGCCAATGGTGAAGATTTGGTGATCCTAGCTTGTACCATTTTTGACTGATCCACCGGTGTGATGGACAGACGGACGGAGAGACAGACAGAATTGTGATGGCTAAGACATGCTACAACAGTACCTGCTGTCACATGTAAAAACTATTTCCATCCATAAGCAAAAGTTACCAGTTCAGCAATACCTGTATTTGAAAACAAAAAAACTGAAAATGTAGTACAAAATAGCCCAAATGTTCAAGCCAAGTGCCTCAGATTCGGCCACTGGCTGACACTGTGCACTTTAAATACGCACGTACTTACTTACTTACTTAAGAGAAAACACCAAAGGTAATTATTTCTGGTTCCAAAGCTGCTTGGTCAAGGCATAAGTTTGCTAATTGTTTGTAAATTGGAACAACACTGACCACACAAGAAAAGTATACTATCAATTCTTCTGTAGTGAATTCTAGAACTTTCATGTACTTAATGTTATTCAACGACTTTCACTACTGTATTCACTCGAGCACTTAAAAGCTTTGATTTAAAAAATCAACCACTGACACCGTTACTTTCAAGAAAGACTGGAAACTCAGCATAACAGAATAATCTACTGTACCAGCCAAAACAAATATAAATTTTTACATTCTACTAACATCTTTTTACTGAATTAAGTCTGCTAATTTTACTATCTATATGTTAACAACAACACTACCGGTACAATTAATCTCTGAACACTTGCGGTACATTCTGAATACAGAACAAATGTCTATAGAACCGAAAATATATGACAACTGTGAAATCCTTTTGGTTTCACACGATAGTGCCTTACGTTGTCTTCTTCGACAGTCTTTGCAGCCAAGTAAAAGCATGTTATGCCGATGCAGGTCATGTATTTTGGATGCGCCTAGAAAACACACACACACAACTGTAAATTAAAGGTCCATGGCCACGGTCAAACTCACTCAAACAATTTATGTAGATTTAAATTAGACATTTAGCATTGCATATGTAATTACTAATATGTCTACTTGAGTTTCATAAATATATGAAATTAATGTGCGATTTCAACCGAAATGCAGCATTATGTTACATTGTGCTAAAAAATTTTAATTTATCAGTTCCCCCAATGACGTCATCAGCCTAGCTCATAGGCATTATGAATATTAATGGCTTAGCTGGTGATGTCATCAACCTGGCTAGGCCATTAATAATGGCCTAATAATTAATGTTTTCCTTTAATACAAGAGCGTACAAGCGACATTGCTGCCTAAATTTGATGCTAGTTAAACTCGTACTCATTTTGACGCTCTACAGAAAAATAATGAACATAACGTATGCATCACTGTTCACAATGTTTTCCTAAGTTACTAACTGTGAACAACAGACAAAGTTTTTCGTAAACTATCAATTAGCTTTTGCTGCAAGTTTCCCTCAAGGCATTTGTTGCGATTCTATAAAAGCCAGGTCTTCTTTACTTCAGATTTTCCTACTTGAGTCTGATTTTTCATAAATTGTCCTATGTTAGTCTTAATAATCTTCAATGGCTCTCTGGCAGTAAAACATATTCACAAAACAAGCACTGAAAGCTAATCGGAAACTCACCTTGACAGACACCAGAAAGCGATCAAAAACAGCCACACTCAGAAAAAGTGTCTCGGATGAAAATCCAAACTTCTCGTTGAGCTCGGCAATCCATGTGACGATATTATGCCGAATTTGTGGGAAGTTGGAATCCACCTGTTCAAAGCAAATTCACACGTGAACAATTTAATGGCATATCTGATCACATAATTTCATGCTAGCAGTCAAAAGACTACTAGACTATAAACACTCTATTCTTTACTTGAAAAATGCCATAAATTGTCACATTCCACAAATGACATCCAATCAAAATGACTTTAAACAAAACATTTACCAGTAAAAGCTCCTGCATATATTATATTAATAGTTTTATCTAACTGTAAGATGCCTGCATAAACACACAGCGATCAGGACATTACTTGTGTCGCAGCCATTGTTAACATAACTGTGTGTCAACGTTATCATACACTGCAGATGTACAAGCATGAAAAACTAACAAAAAGCTTAGCTACCGTAGAACATCAACTTCATGCGTTTGTCCCATCATAATGCTAGTCTCAAGAATTTGGCTTATTTCAGTAAAGTTATTCGTTACATATGAGATTTTCAGCCAACCTACATTGCAACAAAATACATGCAAGTCTACAGGAATAGCCAAAAATAGCAGCTATAGTAGTGTGATGTGCCCTTTCTAAAGAACCCCCACAAATACATGCACAAACACATGCAAAAAGACAGCTTATCACACAGTCTGTATTGCACAAACTAACGCCAAGTGTTATTCTTTAGGTTTTTTAAAAATGATTACATATCGGATTCTATTTAGTATTTTAATTGCGACTTTTCATCTTGCTTCAATTTATAGAAAACAACGTGATTTGATAAACAGGGTGCATGAGATGTTTTTCCTGGGTCAAATTTCTGTGCATGGTGTTCACCGGACACTAAACCAAAAAACATCTAAAAAATCTTTAAAAACCTGCAAACAAAAATTTGTCTTTGAAAACACTAGGTTTTTCCCAAACTGCACATCAAATAAAGAAATGTGGACAACATCAAATAGAATGGGCCTGTTCTCCAGCCAGTCGTCTTTTAGACAAGGAT